>Ga0210383_10000608_pt1 | contig 32763 bp, 25 predicted proteins | sample IncBWC14OmetaG_FD_160072 | JGI IMG/M metagenome (GOLD analysis project Ga0210383, IMG submission 160072) | Forest soil microbial communities from Barre Woods Harvard Forest LTER site, Petersham, Massachusetts, United States - Inc-BW-C-14-O ... | reverse complement strand
GAGAACGGCGGTATCCATGGGCAGGTCGCCTATGCCTCGACGCGTCCCTTTGATGATGCGTCGCAAATGATACAACAGCCCTGGGAGCCGAATGTTCCGAACGTCACCCTCAACCTCTACCAGGAAGGCTATGCAGCCGATGGCGTAACGCCAACCTTGACCTTGGTAGACACGACCCAATCCAGCAGCTGGGATGAATGGGCGCAAGGGTTCTACCCGAACTATACCGACCCCACTACCGGCACCCCCTTGCCCTACATGAACTGCCCCGGCCAGGGCACGGCTGCCGCCGCGTCTGCCAACCAGGACCTCTTTTTCTTCACGTTGTATGACCAACCGAATTACCTTGACTGGTACAGCAAGTTGCACAGCGTGCCCTTTGGGACAACCCCGCCGGTTCCAACTGCGCTGCCGTATAACTCCCAGTACAAATGCTATGACGCGATGCACATCGGGAACCAATTGCAGCCGGCGCCCTACGACGGCAAATACTCGTTCCCCAGCTCGCTGGGCATCAGCCCCGCGACTGGAAAGCTGCTCGCCAAGAAGGGAGCCACCAATGGCGTTGCGTCGTCTATGAATGGGACGAACTGCACCATCTGCGTGGCGAATCCCGACTCGACTGACAAATATCGTGTTGGCACGCCGATGCTGCCCCCTGGCAAGTACGTGGTGCAAGTGATCATGCCGCCGGGCTATGAGGTTTATAAGGAGGAAGACAAGAACCTGCTGATCGGCGACAACTACATCGCGCCGGTGACGCAGCAATTCGGTGGGCTGGGTACGGACATCTTCATTCTGCCCGACCAGGCCTCCGTGGCCTCCATGTACGACGAAAGCGGCTCAGGATACAACAACACCAACTACCAGAATCAGACTACGGGCGAGGGGTTGTCGGAGGAACTCTCAGGCGTCCCAGGCTTCCCCGGCTTTACCGATCCTGTGTGGCCGTGCGTTGGCGAGATGCGCGTCGTACCCGACTACCTGAGTATCTTCCCGCAGGCTCATGAAACGGCCCCATTTGCTGGAGCGACTCGGCCTCTGTGCGACCGCAAGGAAGTGACGTTGCAAAACCAGATGGCGGTGTCGGCAAAGTTCTACATCTTCACCTCGACCCACATCGCTTCGAAATTCGCCGGCGGCATCACCGACGACTACACCTCGGAATTCGATCCGTTTGCCCCGCAGTTCGGCGAGAAGTTTTCGCCGCCTAACATGCCGGTTTCCACGAAGGATTATCTCGGGAACGAACTCTCCCGCGTGTATTCCGACCACTGGGGAACCTATGACGGGTTGACCTTCTCCAGCTGGGAAGTGAACCCGCCCAACATCACCGGGTATTCCCCGTCGATGATGGTGCAGTGCATGAACGACCCCGGCCCGATCATGGACACCAACCCTAGTTCGCCGACCTACGGGCAATCGATCACCGATCCTTTGTTCAACCCGGCGTACAGCAATTTCTGCTACGAAATCCCCTTCATGCCGGGCTTGACTACGTATAACGACACTCCCGTTGTGCCCACGGAAGCGAACGTCGGTGCGGCGTACAACACTCCCGATTGCAGCTATCCGGACACCACGCCGGCGATCAAGGAAGTCGACGGCGACGGTATCGGTCCCTGGGTCAGCAAGACCGGCGTGACCCTCACCGTTACGGCGCTCGGCGACACGTCGGTGCCGAACAGTGCATACTCGGGTCCCTCGGCCAACACGGCTCCTTTCAATTTGAAGACCATCACCCGCCACTATGGCTTTGGCACCCAGTGTTCGAGCCCAACCGCGGGTAGTACGACTTGCAACACGTTGTCCTCAGTGACCATCGGCGGAAGGCCTGCGACCATCGACAGCTGGACGGACACGGGGATTCAAGTAACGGTGCCGACCGGCGTTCCCAACTGCGCGGTACAGCAACAGGCGCAGTACGGAGGCTCGACCGCGCAGTGCGGCCAACTGGTCATCACCGCTGGCAATGGCAAGCAGTCGATCGACGCGGTCACTGTAACGATTGGCGGCAAAACGCCCACCCACGTTAGCGCCAATGCCACGATCCAGAGCGCGATCGACGCCGCTGCTCCTGGCGACTTGATCATCGTCGACCCGACTTGCACGACCAGCGGGACGACTACGACGGCTGCGTGTAGCATCACTGCAACTCAAACCAAATCGACTGCAGCCCATAGCGAGATGCTGCTGATGTGGAAGCCCGTCCGGCTGCAGGGTGTGGGCGCCGTTTCATCCATCATCGATGCCAATGCCAATCCGGCGGGCAAGCTGCTCAATCCCTGGCGCCGGCATGTCAACTGCCTGTTCGGCTTGACTCTGCAAGGTGTGCCGCAGGGATCGACGGCTGCGACAGGGACGCCGGCGGTCTATGATTCAACCGGCGCCTACAGTTGCCCTGACGCGGGTTGGAATTACTACACCGGCACTATCAATGCTCCGCAGATTGACCGCCTGCCGCTCGAGGCAACCGTGGGTTGGGACGCGACGCAGAATGGCAACCTGGCCGAACAGTTGCAAGAGCCCTCGCTCATGGGCGCGTACGAAGGAGCAGGAATTACGATCCTGGGGAAGGGAGTAGATTTCCACGGAGCGAATCCCTGGAGCGACGGCAATGAAGGGGGAGCATTTCCGACGGGTACAACCCTGCTGGTAGGAGTAGGTCCTGACCCGACTGCCCTCCCTGTGGGCGACGCCAACCCGCTCTGCCACACCAGTTCGACCACTACGACTAACCCATTCCCCAGCAACTTCGCGTGCAATCCGTCCTCGATTGATGGCCTGACTATCAGGGACACCTCACAGGGCGGAGGCGGGATATTCGCCCACGGCTGGGGGCATTACCTGCAAATCGCCAACGACCGGGTCTACAACAACGCCGGAACGCTTACGGGCGGGATCAGCGTCGGCCAGGGCGAATTTCCAACCCCGTATGTTCAGGGAGGTACCGCCAATGCTGCTCCTGGTTCCTGTAGCGATGGCACCGGATTCGTAACCAATCAGCATCTGCCGTACTGCCTGCAGTTGAAGGTCAACGTACACAACAACTCCGTTACGAGCAACTCCTCTCTCGGTGATGAACTGTTCTCCGGCACGCTATCGGGCGGCGGCGGTGCCTCATTCTGCACCGGCAACGACTACTACAAGTTCAACTTCAACTGGGTGTGCGGAAACCTCAGTTCGGCTGAAGGCGGCGGACTCGTGCACCTCGGGGAAATCCAAAACGGCGACATCGAGCACAACTCGTTTGTTCTCAACCAGAGCACCAACCCCACCATTCCCACGAACGGTGGCGGAATTCACGTGATGGGTACGCCCGATACCGATCCGATTTGCGGGACTCAACTTGACTCGGATTGCCCGCCAGGACTGAGCGACGGCTCGGGCCATGGATTGGTGATCAACGCCAACCTGATCCAGGCCAACGCGGCCGAGAGCGGCAGCGGCGGCGGCATCCGTCTGCAACAGGTCAACGGGACGGAGGTTTCCTTCTTCCCCACGCAGCCGAACCTCTGGAACAGTGTTTCCATCACCAACAACATGATTGTTAACAACCAGGCGGGATGGGATGGCGCGGGAATATCTCTGGAAGACGCGTTGAACGTGTCCATCATCAACAACACCATCGCGAGCAACGACACACTTGCTTCCTCGGGCGTGCTTACCCAGAGCATAGGGACGCCTGCGTCCAGCGCCCCGGCGGGGACCTGCGTGCAAGCCGGTCCCACCGGCCCGAGCACGGCCTCGTGCCCGCAATCGGCCGGCGTGACCAGCACGCAGAACTCCCCGGCGTTTGCCACGTCGCTCACTGGGTTAACGCTTACTTGTCCGAATGGACAATCCGGCTGCCAGGGATTCTCGAACCCGTTACTGCAAAACAACGTGATTTGGCAGAATCGCTCGTTCTACATCGGGATCGGCAACCTGGGTCAGGGGCCTCTGAACCAACAGAACCTCGTCTCGCTATTCAACGCCTTCACTGGGACATCCGCCCCGGTGCAGACCGCTTATGGCCAATGCACCTCGGGCGTCAGCTACTGGGACGTCGGTGTCCGCGGCGACACGGGGCCGAGCAACCACGGCTCTGGATTCACGCTTAGCCCAACGTATTCGGTACTCGACGACCCGGCAGACTACCCCGGCGCAAATAACCTTGGAAACAATCCCAATATTGTCAGCCAGTATTGCAACGGTTCGCGCGTGCCGCCAACGTGCACCGTGGCGGAAGGGTGCGGAGGACCCAGTGGATATGGCGTACCTCCGGGTATTGTGGACGCTTCGAGCCCCAATCCGGTCTTTAGCCTCACTCCATCTGCGACGGTGGACGAGGGCAACAACTGGATCAACGTCAGTTGGGGTCCGCTTGCGCTGAGCGACGATTCGGTGCAAGGTGCGGATTTGAATTACGGTGGCGGAGCCCCGTTTGCCAACTACGCCCTGGCATCCGGATCGCCGGCCATCGACTACGTTCCGCTCAGTTCCACTACCCTTCCCACAGGAACGGTGCCGGGTCTTACCACGGACTTCTTCGGAAACCCGCGGCCCGATCCGGCTAACCCGAACCATTTCGATATCGGCGCGGTCGAGTTCCAGGGTGGCAGCGGTGTAGGAGCGCTCACTGGAATCTCCCCCGCCACCGGCGCTCAAGGCACGGTCGTGACCGTAACGATTGCCGGTACCGACTTAACCCTTGCCAGCGCGGTTAACGTGTCCGGTACTGGCATCACGGTCGGCACATTGACCGTGACCGCGACCACGGTCACAACAACCTTCACCATCGCGGCGAACGCCACGTTGAGCGCGCGGAACGTCACTGTGACCACACCGGCGGGCACCAGCAACGCCGTTACGTTCACGGTCGTCGCCCCGCCCGTGCCGACTCTGACGTCCATTGCGCCTGCCACTGAACTCCGCGGCACGTCAGTTCCCGTGGTGCTCACCGGTACCAACTTCGTGGCCGGATCTACCGTCGTTGCCGCTCCGGCCGCCACTGGATTCACCATCAGCGGCGTTACGGTCATCAGTCCGACGATCATTGACGCCACCTTCACCAGCACCACTGTCGCTGCAATCGGCAATGTGAACATTGAGGTAGTGACGGCCGGCGGCGCAAGCAATACCCTGTCCTTCGCGATCACCGGTCCAGTGCTCACCTCGATTAGTCCAACCTCGAACAATCGCGGTACCACCGGCCTCGCCGTAACTCTGACCGGTACGGGCCTGACCGGAACCACTTCAGTGAACTTCTCCGGTAATGGCATTACCGTCACCAACTTGGTGGTTAATAGCAATACCTCGGTGACGGCAACGATCAACATCGCTGCTTTCGCGACCGCCGGGGCCAGGAACGTGACCGTCACCGCACCGGGCGGCAACAGCAACGCTGTCACCTTCACGGTGACGGTACCGCCGGCAGGGTTATTCTCGATCGCCCCCGCCCAGGGCGCGCGAGGCACTGCCCAACCTGTAGTGCTGACCGGCATCAGCCTGACTGGAGCAACTGCAGTCAACGTGACTGGCGGCGGCATCACAGTCAGCGGGCTCACAGTTGTGAACGACACGACGGTCGATGCAACGTTCACGATTTCGCCCACGGCCGCGTTGACCGCCAGAAACGTAACCGTAACCACGCCCACCGGAACCACCACCCCCGTGACCTTCACGGTTGTGAATCCGGGAACCCCGATTCTTAGCTCCATCACTCCCAACTCCGGTTTCCGCCGCACGGCTGCTGCTGCCAACCCGGTTGCAGTCACCCTCACCGGCAACTTCACGGCGGGATCGACAGTCAACGTAGTGGCGCCGGCCAACGGTCTCACCGTCACCGGCGTGACTGTGGTCAACGCCACAACGATCACGGCTACCTTCAACACCACCACCACTGCGGTGATCGGTCCGAGAAGCATCACGGTGACCGACCCCGGCGGCGTCAGCAATGCCCTGCCCTACACGGTCCTCGGGCCAGTGCTCAACTCGATTTCTCCGACCTCGGCACCTCGCGGACAGGGGGTTGCTATTCCGATTGCCCTCAACGGCAGCGGATTGACCGGAGCCACAGCAGTCACTGTGTCGGGCGGCGGCATCACCGTCGGTCCCATCACGGTGGTCAGCGATAACCAGGTCACTACCACCTTCACCATCTCCGCGGGTGCGGCAGGTACGGCCAGAACCGTCAGCGTGACAGCGCCTGGCGGCGTCAGCAACACGGTCGCCTTCACAGTTACGATTCCGGGAACCCCGACCTTGACCTCGATCGTTCCGGCTACGGGCGTTCGCAGCACGGCGGTCCCGGTGACCCTCACCGGCACCAACTTCCTGGTTAATGAAACAACCGTGGCCGTCTCCGGCACAGGGGTCACCGTCAGCGGCGTCACGGTCACCAGTTCAACGACGCTCACCGCAACCTTCACCATCTCGGCCACCGCAACCACGGGCGCGCACAACGTGACAGTTACGGTGGCGGGAGCTGCCGCTGCCAGCAACACTGTGCCCTTCACCGTCCAGGGACCCACGCTGACTTCGATCGCTCCGAATTCCGGGCTTCGCGGTACAGCAGTGCTGCCCATAACATTCACCGGAGCCAACCTGACCGGGACAACAGCATTGTCGGGACTCGGAGGAGGAGTCACCCTCGTAGCCGGCAGCCTGACTGTGGTCAGCCCAACCGAGGTCACAGCCAGCCTCGCAATCTCAACGACAGCGACGGTTGGGATCCACAACATCGGTCTGACAACACCAATCGGAACCACCAACACGATTCCCTTCACAGTGACGGGAGCTACATTGGCCGCGATCAGCCCGACGTCCGCAACCCATCCAGCCTCCGGAACTCTCGCCGTTCCGGTGACCATAACCGGCACCAACCTGACGAGTACCTCGGCGCTGACCGGACTCGGCACGGGTGTCACCATAGCCGCGGGTAGCCTTACATCAACCTCGACTACGATCACGGCAACGCTCAATGTTGCCAGCACCGCTACGGTTGGAGCGCGAACCATCCGCGCAACAACCGCCGCAGGAGCCACCACCAACACGGTCACCTTCACGGTGAACTAGAACAGCAGGCGGCGGCCGGACATTCAAACAGGATGTCCCGGCTGCCCCTGGCGTTTCCCCTTTTGCTGATACGGTTCCGGTCAACTGGCACGCGGGTGGCCTTGACCGAGGATGAGGACGGGAGGAATAACATCAATATGCTGAAACGTGCAATTGTTCGCTCTCATCGGGCTCCGGTTGCGATACTCCTGGCGGCCAGCGTGGTGTTGTCTGGCGCTCAATCGGCGCCCCCCCAGTCAGCCACGCCGGCTCAAGCCGGCGCTCCCGCCCAGCCAAGTGCTCCGGCCGCGCGGCCAGCACCGGTTTGGCAAGGTTCTCAGTTGAACCGCCTTTCCGAGCGAGCGGAAATGTATTACGAGGGTGTTTGGGGTGTTGGCGAACTCCGCGTAAAGTCGGCAGAGTCGGGCGAACTCATTCGATTTAACTATCGCGTGTTGGACCCGGAGAAGGCCGCGGCCCTCAACAATAAGAAGGCCGAGCCCCAGTTGTTCGATCCGCAGGCCGGAGTCAAGCTCGTGGTCCCTCAAATGGAGAAGGTGGGAAAACTGCGCCAGGAAAGCACGCCAAAGGTGGGCATGACTTACTGGATGGCTTTCTCGAACCCGACGCTGGTGGTGAAACGCGGCCACCGAGTGGATGTGGTCATCGGCTCATTCCGAGCAACCAACCTCATCGTGGAATGATGGATACCGGCTACCTGCTGAGTAGGTAGCCGGTGCTATCAAGCTATTTGGCCAGCTTTTTGCGTCCTCGATGGGCCAAGGTTTTGCTTGGCAACCCTCTTCCTGTGCCAATGCCCGTCGGTTTCCTCCCGCCTTCAGTTCTTAAGAAGTGCTAGCTAAAGGCTGTTGCTAAACCCTGATTTTAAAAATTGGTGGGTTAAGCCGGTATTTTCGTCGGTGCTCGATAGCATTGGTTGGAGTTGCCGGCTTGACCGGCAACTTGGCGAGGCGGGATCGGTTCCGGTGTCCCATGGTCTCTGGCCGGATGGAGCAAGATTGCCCGGAGTCCACCTGTATCGAGGACACGATGGAGCATGAAGCAGATCTAATTCCATGCTCCTGATGACCGATACGGTGGGCCTGTCGGCCGCACATTCTCTTGCTGGATCTAGCTATGGTCCTGAGTCGACAACCTGCAACGGGTGGTTCTGGTCGACCGGCAGAGTAAGACTGAGTAACGCACACAGCTGTAGCCAGCAAAAGAGAGCGAGACGGAACCATCGCATCATTGCGAATCAGCCCCCGTGCCTGGCGCAAATTGCGCTCCTTATTCAACTCCGCCAGTTCGCGCAAATATTGCTGGATTTGTTGCCAGGCGGCCACCCCTTCTCGTGTAGCCTCCTCGGCTTCCTTGGGAACATAGTAGCCGGTGGTTTTCCCCTTCTCCCCGCGGTAACTCACATTCAGATGCGGACCATGCTTGGGTCCACCGCTCTGACAATGGCAGCCCTTTCGTCCGCAAGTGCGATAGGACTGCGAGAGGGTTCCAAAGACAGCGATCTCGGCCAGACGCTCAATCTCGCCCAGCAGTTTGCGCCGTTTCGCTGTAGCATCAACCGATCTGGGCATGGTCCTTCCGACGTTCTTGATAGCGAGCGATGGAAAACAGATTCTTGGTAATCACACACCAGCCCACGTAGCGCTCGAATCCATGCCCTCCTTTATAGGTGGCTCGCCACATGGAAAAGGGATGCTTCAGAGTGCTGATGGTGGCTTCAATCCCCGCCCGCCAGCGCAGTCCGCGGCGAAACCAGCGCTGCTTCTGCTGCTCGGCTCGCTTGGCCGAGAGCCGTCCGCGCGCTGGCAGTGCCACCTTCTTCACCCCCAGGGCTTGCGCCTCCCGCTCGTTGCGGGCGGAAAAAAATCCGCGGTCGCCGCATGCCATCTCCGGCGCTTGCCCGAAGCTCGCTTGATGTTGCTCTAGGGCCGGCATCCAGGACGTGCTATCGTCCGGATTGCCCGCCAGAACCTGGTAACCGCTCACGATGCCGTTTTCCACCTCGTCGATCCGCACCAGCCTACCAAACTCGTTGGGCTTATGCGCTTTGCCTTTGCGAATCACTTCGGTGTGGGGCTCGAACAGGCTCAACACTTTACCCTCCACGTGGCTGTCGCCCTCCAACACCCGTTTGTGGGTTTGGGTGATCACCTTCTCCACCAGCGGGAGAAAGTGACGAAGCTGGCCGATCTGCGTTTCTACCCGCAGCAGGTTACCCACCACTTTCAGCTGTGCCTTCGCCGCTTTTTGCACTACTTCACTGGCCTGTCGGGCCATGCTCCGGGTCAGGCCCATCAGCTTCTGGTAGCTGTCCCGCATGCGCTTCTGGTTGCCCTCCGTCAGAGACTTGGCGGCGCGGCTGATTTCCAGTAGACGATGTTTCACCGCGCGCCCGTGATCGACCACTTGCACGGCTCCACTCTTACACTCGCGGGCGATGCGTTGCAGGCTGCGCCCGAGCACCCGGATGCCGTCGCCTAACAGCGAGCTGTCGGTAGGATAATGAACGTTACTTTCCACGCAGGTCGTGTCGGTGCGAAGCTTTTGTCCCTGGGCTACGCCTTGCTCGCAGGCCAGGTCGACCACGCGGTGATGAATCTCTGCGGTGAGGGCCGGAGTGAGCAGAGCAAAGCTGCGGCTGAAGACAGAGAAATGGGGGGTAGTGTCGGCATCGAAGTGGGTGAAGCGGCGGTACACCAAGTTGCTGCGCAGTTCCCGTTCCAGATCGCGGAAGCTCCAGCCCTTCAGGTGCTTCATCACACAGCAGCGCAGGAGACGATCGGGAGCCATGCCGGTGCGCCTGGTGCGGGTGGAACGGGGGCTGCGTTTGGCCAGACACTGGCGGACCAAGTCGATCAAAGCGGGATCGTCCAGGAGTTGGCCGGCGGCAAGCACGGTGGGTCAGATCCTCAGCCGTGCCGGGCTTACCAACCCGAAGAGGAAGAAACGGCGTGCCACGCCGAGTTCGCAACCATTCTCGATGGTCACTGCACCCAATCAGCTCTGGTGCATGGACTTTAAGGGGTACTTTCTGACAGGCGATGGGTATCGCTGCGATCCCTTCACGATCACCGATGCGCACAGCCGGTTTCTGATCCGTTGCCAAGTAGTCGCACGCATGGATCTCGCCCAGGTAAGCGCTGTGTGCGATGCCGCGATGCGTGAGTACGGCGTGCCGGAACGTATTCGCACCGACAATGGAGCGCCGTTCGCGGGCGTCGGCCTGCTGGGTCTATCGAAGTTGTCGCTGGGATGGATGAAGCTTGGCATCGTTCATGAACGTATTCAGCCAGGACACCCTCAACAAGACGGAAGACACGAACGGATGCACCGCACGCTGAAGGAGGATACGGCCAAGCCGCCGGCACGCACGGTGACGGCGCAGCAGAAGAAGTTCGACCGTTTCCGTCTGGTGTTTAACCATGAGCGCCCACATGAGGCCCTTGCCAACGAGACGCCCGGAAGCATCTATGTGCCAAGCGCCCGGATGCTGCCGAGCAACGTGGCCACGTTCCAATATCCGAAGTCGTTTCAGACTCGGCGGGTAAACAACAGTGGAGACATGAGCTGGCACAAAGGCCGCGTCTTTGTCAGTGAAGTCTTCCGCAACGAAGAGATAGGGCTTGAACAGATGGATGAGGACGTGCATCGCGTTTTCTTCTGCAACACCGAGCTGGGCGAGTTCAACAGTTCAGAGATGAGATTCCGCCCGGCGCTTCGACAGTGAATGGCCGACCAAACCGCTACTCCCGTTCGCAGTGGGTTGAAGTGTCGCTAACAAGTTGCGTGGTGGTCGAAGCATCACTTGACCGGAACAGGAGGGAGCAAATATGCCAATGGCCTTTTTCTTCCTGCGCCCATTCCACGAGTGTGCCGTGCCCGAGCGGACCATGGATTGGAATCGTTAGATCTGCGTTCCCATTACCATCTTTTGAAACGAGATATCCCTTGACGAATCGTCCTGTGTTCAGCGGTTGACCAATCAGCTGCGTAACCTCAGCAGAGCTGCGGGCTTTGCTCGCAGCCATTCTAACGGGGGCCTGTGCTCGAATCGGAAGACTCAGAAACCATAGACAACCCAACAAAAGGATGACTCCGATACCCGATAAAGCCAGAATTGCGGTCTTTCTCACTTACCTCATACGAGAAGAATTCTACAACTCGAACGCTGCGACAGCTTCCGGACTACAGATCGAGATGTACGTGTTCGTTTGCCGTCATTGTTGCTTCCAGAGAAATCTTGTGCGGCCAAAAACAAGCCATGGAAATGACGGGGTATGGAAAGCATGGAAAGCCATGATGCCGGCTTTCCACCCTTCCCACACCCCTTGGAAATCCCTGCGGGGATTCCCACATTACCACGGCTACGGCGACGACTATCATGTATCTGAAGACCGGCAAAGCCCGACGAAAACCCGCAATCAGAGCCACTCTCACCGCAAGGGGCTTGTAAACCATGTCCCCGGTCTAAAACGTAAAGGATGTCCCGGTACACTCACCTTAGCAGATGTGTGCGTACGCTTGTCGTTTGCGGTTGCCCGGAGTTTTCGGCGCTACCTGCTGGAGAGTTGTCCGCAATGAGGCATCATAACGGAGTGGTGTTTTGCTATCATCACATGACCACTCCCAAGTAGGTGACCGTTACCGTGTCTCTGGCTGCAATCATTAATGAAATTGATGTGTATGTGCTCCGCTTGCAACAGGCGCGCGATCTCCTGGCAGCTTCAACTATGACTCAACAACGTGCACGGGAGCGCAGCCGGCAAACGGCGATCGGCGCGCTGAAGCGCGTTCGAAGCAGGCGAAGCGTGCAACCGCGTGCAGAGAAGAAGTTGACGGCTGGCATTACAACTCGCAAACGGGAACCCGCGGCGAAGAACGTCAGCAGTTCGCACAACGGAGTTCCTCCGACGATCGAGTCCGCTGAAAGAATCGAACCCTCGCTCTCGACTCCAGGACCGGAGTTGCAGGAGGTCGAAGGGATGCCGTCTCTTCAGAAGGAGAACGGGCGCGCCACGCAACAACGCCGCAGGCTTGTGCAGCGGGAGAAATCCCCCGCAAAGACAGAGTCCCCAAAACCTGAGAAGACCGCCCGCAGGCCGGTACCTGGTGGATGGATTGTAGTTTCGGCCGAAGAAGCGAAACGACAACGAGAACGCGCAGCGCGTCCCGCTCAATTGCACTCTAATACGCCGTCGATAGGATTGACCGGCAGGAGGGCATTCGAGGCGCTATTCCCAGACACTTCCGAATCCTCCAGTACTTCGCCAAATGTCAAGCACTAAAGCCGCGGCAAGGGGTTCGCGAAAGACATTCTTAATCCCCTTCACGAGTTGTTAACTAGAGGTGCTGAGGAAGCATGATTGCCTCTCTCGACCCTCTTAGACATTCGCGCCTCTCACTTCGATCGCGCGCGCTGGCACACACCAGCAATTGGTTAACCACCGTTGGTGGGCGAGCCGGAACGTCGATGACGGTCGCACGCGCCACTTCTTCGTAACAGGCAGCGGCCCTGGTAGATCGACAACAGATGCGAGCAAGTCGTAGCCTGCAGACGTCAACTGGCCCTCTTCAGTCGTTTGGACTGCCTGCGTTCGAGGGATTCCCTCGCTGCAGCCTCGATCCGTAGATTCCGTTCATGATGTTGCCTGGCCGCGCGTAGATCGTTTCCCACGATAGCGGATACTGCTGTTTGGACCCGGTGAGCCGAACGATTGCAAATTCCGGATGACTTTCGATCACGATGTCACGATATTTGCCGTCAGCTCGAACAGAGCACGCTGTGACGAAAATGGTTCTGGACTTTCGCTCAATGAGGTAGCCCATGTTGAGGTCTTCTCCGGTGGTTTGAGCACGCAAACAATTGCTGCCCGCTCAGCGTCTGAGATTGAGGTCGGGGCACAATTGCAGGCCCAAAATATTCCTTACATCCGCGCCTCTTGTAAGTGTCTTCCACAAGACAGCTCTTTAGCGGAGATGGCCGCGCACGCTGTTCTTTGAGCCGCTTAACGCATGTTCATCGTCGAGCTGGGGAAAACTTGCCCGCATCACAAAGGGAATTGCGTCGGAAACGGATGGCCAGCAGAGATAGGCCCTCTCGCGGATTCAGGCCTGGATGGCCTGTCGACTCCCCAAACGATAATTATGTTTATCGCAATACGTAGTGCATGTCAACATTGAACCTAGCAAACATGTTTGCTCAATAAACATGTTTGGGAAGTTCTACATTGTTGACCTTTGTGCCGAAAGCGTTGTAATTTTCGTTTAATGGCTGATTTCGATAAACTATATCGCGAGTTGGGACGAAAGATACGCCAGGCGAGAGAGCAAGAAGGCGAGTGGCTCAGCCAGGATGCGCTTGCCAAACGCTTGGGGATCAGCCGCGCATCTATGGTCAATATCGAGGCCGGAAGGCAGCATGCTCCGCTTCATTTGTTATGGCAGCTTGCCGAACTCCTGGGAACAGACTTGATTTCTCTGATTCCCAACCGGGAAGAATTGCTCCCACCCGCCGACAGAAGCCAGTTGGACCGCGGGATGATGAAAATGATCAAGGAGGAGGCTAGCGGCGATCCGAATTTTATGAGGGCCCTGAAGGGTTTTGTCAGCAGTCTGGACGCGACGATCGAAACACCGAGGACCGAGAGGGGATCGCATGAAAAGAGAAAACCTCGACGATAGAGCCGAGAAAACGCTTCGTGAAACCGATACCTATCGTGTACCGGTGGCAATCGACGTGGTGGCTCGGCGCCTGAAGCTGACCATGCAGGCTGCACCCTACGGCGAGAACGTCTCGGGCATGCTTATCGTAAAGGGCGACCGTGGCGCAATCGGATATAACTCGGCGCATGCACGTGTGCGGCAGCGTTTCACCATCTCCCATGAAATAGCCCATTTTCTTCTACACGCAAAGAAAGGTGCCAAGTCGCAGTTGTTCATTGATCGTCATGTGACATTTCGTCGCGATGAAAGCTCGGCCACGGGAGCGGATCACGACGAGGTAGAGGCTAACCAGCTCGGCGCCGCACTTCTCATGCCTAAAGGTCTAATCCAAGATGAATTGAAAAAGGACGATCTTGATCTCGACGATGAGGAAGCCATCGACCTCTTGGCTAAGCGATTCCAGGTGAGCATGGCCGCTATGTCTAATAGGCTAGCGAACTTGGGGATGCTCCGGTAAACAAGGCTAGCTTGAATTTAGGTCCGCCGATTCTATTGGGTGACAACTCCGAGGCACACTGTCTTGGAGCTTTATCGGTTCTGCTCCCATCCGGCGAGCACAAGTTGGCGGCGTTGCCGTCCTCTCCGGAATCTTGGCTGGCGGCCTTTGGAAATTGATCTAAGAGCCGCCAACTTCGACACTAGGCGGTTTTACGTCCAAGTGGATGGTTTCAGCATTTGCCCGTTGTCCACGAACGAACGTCAGAGGACAATCGGGCCACGTCACAGTACGGTAAGTACGATCCACGTAGACTGTTCACCAGGTCGATTCCCATTAAAAGCTTGAAGCCTAGCATGATATTCTTCGGGCCATAGACCCGCATTTGGAACGAGCGCGCTATCTGCGGCCAAAGTGATAGGTGACTGAGCCGGTTGCATACGATCTCAACGGAAACCCTACAATGCGTTCAAATGCATCGCTTTCTTCCGGGAGTGAGAGGGTTTCAAGCGTTTGGCCGCCGTAGCCGCTTGCGATGAGGAAGTTCAGCCCGAGGTCCATGCTCTTGTTCGGGAACGAACGACTCACAGCGCCGCGGAACTCGCGCACCGGAACCGCGACAAAGCTATCGCCGAGGGGCTTTCGGCCCACCTGCTCGTATTCGCCACGCGCGACCAGGCGCCCCGGAAGTTTGTCAATGGTTGTCAAAACATCCCAGATCAATCGGGGCGCCTCGGGAGTTGGTTCCCCTGTCTGCCGGTCACGTGCATCGGCTACCGCAAAGAGCCCCTGTACAAATCCGCACGAAAAGTTGTGGCGGGCGGTAACGCTCAACGACTTTAAGATGCCCGGTCCCTCGTCTTCCTGAAGGCCTGTGTCATTGGATATACGGGCCAGTGACTGCGCCGTAGTGACGTGTTCCAGCACAATGCGGAAGTCGGTTCTGCCGGCGGTCTTGCTGACCACGAGCTGATTGGATCTTGCCTTGCTCACGACGGTGCCGCCCATGATCGCCATCGTACCGATGCGCGGATCGTTCACATGAAAGGATTGCCCATAACTATAGGCCACCATCGGCAAATAGCTCACCGATGCCGGAGGGATCAAGGTGATGGTCCCCTTGGGCGAATTGATGGCGGCGTCGCGCGAAAAGGAGTATCCGGGACGATAGATATCCTGGTTGGACATCCCGACTTCATCGAAACGGTAGCCCCCATTGTAATGCAGGAATCGCGCCAGAGAGCCATCCGCGGTAACGAAGGGGCTATAAAAGTTCATAACAAGATTGTTGGCAGTCACGGGATAGAAACTGCCTTCATCATCGGCTCGGTCGAGATCAAGAGCGCTGGGCGCCTCACGGCGAAAATCCACCCCGGCCAGAAATGCGAACCGCTTGTTGACGTTATCCGAATACAAGATATCTTCTGAGTTCACGTTGCGATGCTCGCTTTGGCGTATCAGTCCTGTGCCGCAATCGGGCATCTCTTCGACAGTGTCGCAATCGGGAGTTTCCGGGATGTAACCAAAGTTAGGACGAACGTCGAGCGTGTAGGACCGGTAGAAACCGGAGAACTGGAACTGGCCACGTTCGCTGACATGCCAAACGTCGTTGAAAATGAGCGCGCCATTCGAGGTCTCTTCCTGCTGTCGTTTGTCGATGGTGTCGTCGGGGACATTGGTGTCGATCGGAATCAGGCCGGGCTGATATGCGAAACCGTAGTAGCCGATTCCATAGACAGTCAGATTGTTTGATCCGAATTCGAAGACCTTCGACAGGTTTCCCTTGTACTGCTTGCGATGTTCCAACCGCTTGAGGAAGCCATTGCCGTAGGAGACTTCCCCGCCTATCCAGAACTTATTTGCGGGATTCGCAGGGCTCCATCCGGCAACCAGATTCAAATCGCGAGAGTCGGCGGTCAGCCGCAGCATCGGCTCTAAACGGTCGCGCAGCCCGAAGACGATAGCGGCATTCTCCGAGTTATTGCCTTCGCGTACGTTGAAGGCTCCGCCGTCGGTCTGGATATTGTCGATGGAAATGGGAATGATGACATTGGGGTCGGCGTAGCCGTTCCCGTGCGCGTTCGCGGGCAGGTTGTTCTGGAACAGATAACTGCCCACCTGGAAGAACATCGCGATGGGCTCGCCGTGATCTCCAGCTACGCCGGGAACGAAATACTGCGGAGGTTTGACCCCGCCTGCGGGTGACTCCACCGGCATTCCGGGGATAGACACCGGCATTCCAGGCCGCCCAGGATTGGCATCGAGTGTCTCGTCGCGAATCATGATGCGCTCGGATGGATCGGGAAGAAATACCCCGATGTCCGATACATCCGCGGTCACACTTACAGTTTCTTTGAGCGGCACAGGGATGTGGAATTGAAGATCGATCGAAGGCGATCGATCATCAAGAACGATCGTCGTGCATGCGATCGGCTCAAACCCCGTTAACTCCGCTGTCAGGCTGTACTCTCCCGCAGGCAGGGCATCGAAGAAATATTGTCCCGACTGATCGGTTTTTGCTTCACGCCAGGTAGCATTTCCTCGTCTTGCGAGATCGACTGTAGCTCCAGCAACTGCCTGTCCCTGCGGATCCCTCAGAGTTCCTGAAACTCTGCCACTGCTCGCAGATGATGCGGCAACCGGTTCCCAGGCCACAACGCTCAAAAGGAACAAGAAGACAACGAATTTAATCGGACGCAAGCTCAGCCGCAACTCCAGAGGATTTTCAACTTGCCCAGGCATCTGATGCTCCTATTGCTTCGCGGCTTGCGGGAGTCCGGCCAATGTAATCCGCGCACGCTCGGAGTCCATTGCGTTCAAATCGACTGACTGTTTCAGGTAGCTTTCCGCTGCGAATGTATCTCCGATTTTGGCGGCAATCTCTCCCGCGTGGCGAAGTAGGCTTGCATCCCGAATGCCGACTGCCAGTGCGGTCTCGATTTGCTTGCGGGCCTCAGCCTCCTGCCCGTTCTCGTGAAGGGCCCATGCATAAGCATCGAGCGTAAAAACATCATGACGCCATTGGAATTCCTGCTTCGCCAGATCCAGCGCCTTGACCGGCATCTGCACCTTGTCTGCGTAGTAGAAGACCAGTTTTCGATTGGAATTATCTTTGGCGTTTGACTCGGCTAGTGACCTGCGTCCGAAGTCCGCGAATGCCCGCTTCGCTTCGTCATGCCGTCCCGCCAATTGGAGGGCTTCGGCGAGGTCGTAGAGATTCTCGGCGCGCGGCACCGCCTGATAGCGCTGTTCCAACAAGGCAACCGCATCTGCGAATTGCTTCCCGGCTATGCGGATCTTGGCCAGATCACCGAGGGCAGCGGGATAATTCGGAATGAGTGAAGTCGCCTGCTGAAGAAGCTTCTCCGCCGCATCGGCGCTACCGGAGGCCAGCCTGAGATGGCCCATCTGCGTAAGCAGCGATGCACGTTCCTCCGCATCGGCCGGAGACGTCGATTGCAGGGCCAATTCCATCAATTCATAGGCGCCCTCCGCATCTCCAAATAGCTCGCGCAACTTCGCCGCCCGAGTAAGCGCAGGAAGATTTCCGGGGCGAAGGTTGAGCATCCACTGTGCCGTCGCCTCGGCATCCTTGTAATTCCCGAGTTCCATGTTGGCATCTGTCAACAAGCCGTACACCATCACATCGTCGGGCACTTTCTTGTTCAGTGCCTGGGCGGCATCGAGCGCCGCCGGGAAATCATGTTCGCCAAGAAGGATCGAAACTCGAATCTTTTCAGTATCGAAAGTGTCTGGAGCCATTTGCAACGAATTCTTGATCGCCGCCTCGGCTTGCGCGTAGAAACTGGCGTTAGAGGTCTCCTGCGCGCGGCGGACGAGCGCGGCGGCAAGAGCGTTATATCCTTGATATTGCTGTGGGTTGCCGGTAATCGACTTGCGGGCATCCGCGATATTCTGCTCAGCCGGCGAGAGTCGCGCGCTTTCCGGCGCCGCCAAGGTCTGCCCTTCTGCGAAACTGGCCGCCATCATGCAAAACAGCGAAAGGATTCTTTTCATCGCATGCCTTCCTTCAAAGATGAAAAACTGTGGCCGACGCAGTCTATGTCATCGGCCACTCATGTTATTACTGCACCGGGCAGATCCCGCCGGGTTGTCCTGAGCAGCCTTCCTGTCCAGGCCCGATGTGCGTGCTGTTGCGCCCGCTGTTGGCGGGCAACACATAGGGGAAGGAGTTGTTAAAGCCTTCAGCCTTGGTTTGAACGCCATCTCCAAGCGGTGTTCCGTACTTGACAGGATCCGCCAGGATTCCGGCCACGGCGCGTGCCGAGATGTCGAAAACATCGTCAACCGGCCTGCGTCCGTTGGGGTAGCCTGCCGTGTCGCCGGCCAGGAACCCGAGGCGCTTCTGATCACCAACGGGCGTCGGTGGAATGCCGGTATTCAGGCGGAGAAGGTCGGCTACAGGTCCACGATCGGCGGGCCCGCAACCTGGGCAGATGGGAGCCTGATACTGAACCAGAAGCAGCAAGTCAGTGCGGGGGTTGGGAGCGACCGGAATCCCCGCGGAACTGAATACCGACGCCAGTACCGGGTTCAGAACGAAGTTCGCGAACTGTGCGTCATTCTTGGGATCATCCATGCTGAATCGATCCTTGAAACCGGTCCCGATGACCAACTCGTTAATCAGTGAATTACCTTCGCGGTTTACTTGCTGAAAAGCGCCGGCATCGAGTTCTGAATTCGGCGCGCGCCGCACCGTAATCTGATGGCGCGACGTGCTGCCATACGATCCAATCACCGATCGCTTGTCCGTTGCAGGATGAGCCTTTCCGTCCACCGTCAGCATCGCGATGGGAACCTCGAGCACGATGGAGTTGACGTTGTAGCCTCCCACCGCGTCGGGAGCGTAGTTGTGGGTATCGTCGGCGTCGATTGCGGAAGTCAAGATCGGACCAACTCCGCTGCGGAAATTCAGAGAATCGAAGGCCGCGCCCAGATCGATGAAGAACGGATCGTCCGCTGTTCCCGCCCACACCCTGACCCCGTCGTCAAGGCTGTAGATGCCCTGGTTGAATAAGGATTGATAGTCCGGCATGGTGCGCGGGCCCACATTGGACGGAACCGCATAGAGCGTTTCGTCGTCGTTCAGAATTCTGGATTTGCCATTCTTGATCATGGTTACGGTGTAGGTCTGGCTCAGGCTCAAGCCCTCGGAGCCGGGCCCGCTAAGAGAAGTTATCTGCGGAAATCCGGCGATGGCTCCGACGTATCCCGTGAACAAGCTGGGCTGGCCGATTTGAGTCTTGAAACGGAACTGAAAGGTAACATCATCCAGACCGTCCTGGTTGTTGTCGACGTGCATCTCGTAAAGAACGTTGGGGTCGAAGGGGAAATAGTTGGGTCCGTTGGCCGGCTCGAGAAGCGGGTCGACGTTCAGGATGAATGTGACCTTGTTTGGGTTGTCGTAAGAGACAAACGCGTACCAGTCCGTGACGTCGGCGGTACGGTCAAACGCCGTGATGGGCGCTTCGCGATGGCTCGACGCGAACACACTGGATGGGACCAGCATGGTCAGCGACATAGACAGAGCCATGATCTGCTTGAGCTTATTCATCAAATTGCCTCTCTTGGGGATTTCGTTGACGTCGCCACCTACCTAACTGCCTGAGATACTGGTGTTGCAGTCACTCGGGATCGTCTCCGTATTCAAGTTACGTTTTCGCTGGGCAACTGGATTTAGAAGTTAAAGAATATTTATCGCATGCTGGTTTCTATCTATTTCTTGACTGTTTGCGAAGTAAGAGACACATAGACATGCCGGTGTTGAGATCGAATGATTGCGAATTAACAAGAACACAAATTTCCATAGGCCATGCCCGGTTTTATCGACTTGTGTCGGATTATTGGGGAACCCAATGCACTTGTGACGCAAATAGCCCGTCAACAAAGCCGATGTGGTATGCAAGAAAAACACCGAATGCAGTGCTTGCAAGACCCGAAAGCGTGGCAAGGTGACGGTTGATGTTAAAGGATCTATTCGCCGCGTAAACAAGCGGCATCGCGATTGCCGAGGTCATGAGCATCATTCCCGCCATCGTGCCGAAGCCGAACACTAGCAGGTAGGCTGTCGACCAAAGGGGGCTTTTGATTGTTGAAAGGACTAGCAGCGCGACCGCCGCTGAGCCAGCAAGACCGTGAACCAATCCGACGACTAACGGCCGAATGGTCTGAAGTGCGCCTAACTTAGCGATCGTCTTATCCAATCGAAGTGGGAAACGTTGTAAGAACCCCAGGTCTGGGGAGCGCAATACATGGCCTTCTGGTTGCGGTGTCGCCGCCGTTCTGTTCCGTGGTGTAAGGCGCTCTGTAATCCACCGCATGATACCGGTGAGGTTGAGTAGCCCGAGCAGGATAAGCATCAAGGCAACGGAGAACTCCATGGACAAGCCGAGCCGGGGCGGGATCACAACCCCGAAAACAATGATGCCTGACCCGACCAGGAAGATTGTCACCGTATGTCCCAGCCCCCACAGTAGGCCAATTGTGGCTGAGCTTCGTACTGACCTTTGGCGGCTCACAATGGTGGATACAGCCACCACATGATCGGCATCCGTGGAATGACGCATCCCGAGAAAGAGGCCCAACAGAATCACCGTGACAAATGGAACCAGTTTGTCCTTGGCGACGAGCCCTTGCCCAAGTTGAACCGATGCGATAGCAGATACCGCTATTCCAATTCCAAGCACCGCCATGAACGCTGACGACAGGAAGGGTAGGAAGCGGACGGCAGCACCGCCGAAGTGCAGGCGCGCGGACATGACGCGTTTGGCGTAGACCATCACCAGGCCAATCGTCACCAACACCATTGCCAGTCCTGAACTGAACGCGGTGATCAAGTACAGGCCGAGCCCGATCCTATGAAGCGAGAAGGCGCTAAGCAGCACAACCAGCGCCGCCGGACAGGGCACGATGCCGCCAGTGATACCCAGCATGCAGAGCTGTCGCAGCGACAGGGGACGTTCGCCAGGTCTTGAACGGATGGAGTCGGTCCCGGAGCTCGCAGGCTCCGTAGCGATCGCCGCCGAGCGCGCCGCCGGCCTGACAATGGAGAGGAACCAGTGTCCATGCTTCTCTCCGGGCGAATGGGAATGCTCCCCCGATTCTCCTGTCAGGTGTCTTAGGAAGATGAAGACTCCAAGTCCGGCAATGCTCAAACCGGAAATGGCTCCCAGCCAGGGATAGAGCTGGTCGGGAACGATGTAGCGTGACGCGTACAGGGTTACCGCGCCCAGCAGATATACACCCGCGGTGTGAGCGACGGTCACCACGAGTCCGAGCAGCACCGCATGTCTTGCGGTCCCGCGCGAACCCACGAGGTATGCGGCAACAATGGTCTTGCCGTGCCCTGGCTCCAGGGCGTGAAGCGCGCCCAGGCACGCGGCAATGAGGCCGGCCGAGAGCAGTAGCCAGAGGCTTAACCGGCTTTGCGTCGAAATGAGTTCGGTAAATCGGCCGCGGGGTGTGTTCACCCTATGGGCAGGGAGTGACAGTGGGACAACAGCAGCGGCAGCAGTTACGTTGGAAGTCGATCGCTCGTGGCTCGGTCCGTGCGAACTGATTCGACCTGATGGACTGAGTTGGGGCGTGTCCACCAGCCGTGGCGCGATTTTCTTGTGACCGGCCTTCTCGTCGGACGAAACTCCATTCAATTGCGCTGAAGCTGGCTTTTGTGGCACAGTAAGTGACGTTTTGTAGCTAGCCTGCGCCGACAATTGCTGCGGCGGGCTATTCAACGCATCGCTTGAGTAGTTAGTCAGTTCCTTACTGCGGTCGGCGCCGGGGGCGGAACTGTCCAGGATCGTGACTCCATCGCTCAGGACCACGATCTCCTTCCAGCCGGCGCGCCCTGGAAAGTTGTTATCGACGTAGGAAAGTCTGTGAGCGCCCCCGTCGGGATCAAGCTTGGCGCGGAGCACTAGCCCGATCTTCATCGTGGGAAGGCCGCCGGCGCCGTCGGCAAATGTGATCTGACGCGAAATCGCATCAAGCGCAACACTCCGGCCATCGAATTCCAGTGAGAGCCCTCCCTTCAAGACCTGCTCCTGCAAGTCGAGGTAGCGGGAGGTGTTGGGATTGCCGGCTGCCGGAGTCGTATCCCACTGCCTCATTTCCTGGAAGGTGGGAATCTCGGCCATGTCAATCAGGTAACGGATATCGATCGCATCTCGGCGAATCGTGATCTTCGAATAATGATTGACACTGAAATTGCCCATGGGATGGGCAAAGCCGGCCGGAGTGCCGAGAACCAGAAGGATCAGCGCCAGGATGATTCCCGGCTGGGAAAGATTGGCTTTAGGGTTGCGCATTGCTTGACCTCGAATCCGCACTGAGCGAACGACTTATATCTGCCAGGGTGTGGGCCGCCACTTCGGCGTTTAGAACATGGAAATGAGGATTTGTCTTGAGTGCGCGGCTTAGGAAATCCTCTGCCTCCGCATCTTTGCCCAGGCTATGACTAACCATGCCGGCATGAAAGAGAAGCTGCGGGTCGTTCGTGTGAAGGCTGAGTGCTTTTTCCATCGATCGGCCTGCTTCAGAGAACTGGCCATTCTTGTAGAGAACCCACGCCAAGGCATCCCAGGTGTAGATGTCGTGCCTGACATCAAGTTCATTTCTCGCAAGTTCCAGTGCTTCGGACAACTTGATTCCTTGATCCGCATAGAACAACGCCAGATCCCGGTTGGCCAACACTCGATTCAGGTCGCTGAGGTGTCCGATATATTCCACTAACTCATACTGCTGCTGAGCTTCTCTGAGGTTTCCCGCCTTCTTGTAGACATCGCCCAATTCGGCCACATAAACAGGGAACGGAATGATGCCAATCGAGCGTTGGTAGAGTTGAATGGATTCTTCATATTTGCCCTGCGCCGCTCGAACCTTCGCGAGCCCGGCCAAAGAGCGGTAGTGATTGGGGTCAGCAGCGATCCCAGACCCATACGACAGTTCCGCATCCTCCAGGTCACCCGACTGAAAGTAACGCTCACCCAATTCGAAATAGAGCCAGGCGAGATTCTCTCGGGGAATATTGGCCTGCAGCGCCGCGGCGATGGATTCTCCCATCAGCCGCACGGCTTCGGCGGACTCTCCGTGCAGGTACCGAAGATATGCCAGCCGGCTGTCGCTCATGTATGCCAGCATCAGGGGCGGTGTTGTGAGCCGCCCAAGAGCCTGTACCGTGTCATACGCCTTTCCCGCCTCGTCGTAATCTCCGATATCGGTGTAAGCATCCCCTTCAATGGCGAATGCCGCGAGACTTCCGGAGCCTGTAGCGATAGCCTTCTGCGCAAAGGCGAGCGCGTCAGCGAATCGATGCTCGCCCATGCACACCAAAGCCATATGAGTAAAAGGATCAGCGGCTCGGAAGTCCTGCGGCGCGAGAGCCAGCGCCTTCTTGAGTGTCTGCTCCGCGAGATTGTAGTAATCGATGTCGCCGGTCTCTCTAGCCTTTTGAAGGAAGGCGGCGCCTAATCCGTCGTACCCTGAAAAATCGTCCGGAGATTTCTTAACCTGATCCTGCAGTGTGTGAATCTGCTTGTCCGTCTCGGATAAGGTGTCGACGCGATTTCCCTTGGCGGAACCAGACGGCACAGTCTGAGACCAGGCCGCCCCGTAAGAAAAGGTCAAAAGTACAAATAGCCACTTGGCCATTCAAGCCTCGCTGGGGTTTCAAGATGCAAGATTGATCCGATTTCAGTGCGGGCGCTGAGAGGATATCAGTCCCCGGACGAGTGACCAGGTTAACGAACCACTGACCGCTTTCGTTATGAGATACGGGTGGGAAGGGAAATCGGATTTCGGATTTTTGATGGATTTGGCTGAATTGAGGCGCGGCAAAGAAATTTAAGATTTTCGTTATTCCATGAATCCATTTCTTCCTGATCTCTCGTATTGCAAGGGAGAAGCTTTCTCTCGAGGAGAACTTCTCGAAATGGGTGCCTCTTGGAATCCAAGGGTTTCCTTGGCAAGAATGACGATCACGCCGTGTGAGACCCGCTTTGGCTCAGCTTTTCAATGCGCGCAAAGACCCCGTGCACAACCCGATCACAGCGAACCCCCATGAAGGGGAAGGCCGTCTTGCAGGCTCCTCCCATCCGCTCGACCAGCCAACCTCGCATCATCGCGTGTCCTCGATGCAAGCGAACCTTCACGTTCTGCTCGGTGAGATCGAGCGCTTCGGCGGTCTCGAACGTACTCATCTGCTCAACGTCTCGCATCATCACAACCGTGCGATAGCTTTCCGGAAGTCCGAGCACAACCTCTTCGAGGAGCTGGCTGAGCTCGGCGAGCGACGCCCGCTGCTCGGGATCAGGGGACGTTTCAGCAACCCTCATCGAACCCTCTTCTTCCTGCGCGATTTCGTCCAGTTGTTGATTCCGGTTGCGCAAGCGCAGCCGCCGCAAAGACTCATGGACCGCGATGCGCGTCAGCCAGGCTGAAAACAGGGAGTAGCCGGCAAACTGGTGGAGATTCTGATAGGCACGAACATAGGCGTCCTGCGTGACATCTTCCGCCTCGGCGTCATCGTTCAGAATCGCGCGCGAGATTCGATAGAGCCGCTGGTTATGGCGGCGCATGATGATCTCGTACATGGCGGTATCGCCGGCCTTCACCCGCGCGATGACTTCCTCGTCGGTCCAGGCTTCAGCCGTCGCTGTATTCAAACCCTCAACAATTTCCATGGCTCTCGATCAAAAGAGTCGCGGCCGCGAAAAAGGTTACACCGAAATGAAAATCAAAAGTGAAGCGTTGCTCACATAACATTGGAAGGATTTCGAAAACGGCTCCGATCCCCTTTTACCTCGAGACAAGTGTAACCAACCGGCTGCTCGGCGCTCTTCTGGGCAGAGGATAAAATGCCGCATCTCGATCGTATCAAGCTCGCAAGGTTGGTTCTGAAAATTGGCCTGGGAGTCGGCCCGATCATTGCAGGGATCGATAAATACTTCAACAAGCTTGCCGACTGGGGCATGTACCTCAGCCCGCTGACTACAAAGGTCATTCCCATTAGCGTGCCGGCCTTTATGCACGCGGTTGGCGTGGTGGAAATCATCGCCGGGATTATCGTATTGAGCCGTTGGACCAGGATCGGCAGTCTCATCGTGATGCTGTGGCTCCTCGGCATCGCAGTCAACCTGCTCACCGTCGGTATGTTTTACGACCTTGCCGTGCGCGACGTCGAAATTGCGATCGGCGCATTCGCGCTGTCGCAGTTGACGGCCGCATACGAAGAGCAGCACGCAGACGCTCGGGAAACCAGCAAGGCGCCTGGTTTTGTGTCTGCATCAACCAGGTGAAGAGGTCAAACAGCAGTCAATTGGAGGAATGTATGAGACGACTTTGTTCGTGGGTCGTGCTGTTGGGGCTGTGCGCCTCGCCGGCACTCGCCTTCGCGGAAAGCTACGATAACGTGCCGGTAGTCGATGTCAACTGCTCCAGGAAAGCGGCCGCCGATCCCGACTCCCATACTCGCGACTGTGCGCTCAAGTGCGCGGGCAGCGGTTTCGGCATCGTCACGAGGGACCAGCACTTCCTGAAATTCGACGCCGCGGGAAACGCAAAGGTCGCCGAGGCACTAAAAGCTTCGACGAAAAAGGATCACCTTCGCGTGAACGTCACTGGAGATGTCCAGGGGGATACGCTCAAGGTCGCATCCGTGACACTGCTGTAGCCTTCCTGATCGTTGCCGGACACGGACGGGCCCGGCTCGTCCGGTGCGCGGAACGTGAATTCGACCGAACACTTTGGAGAGGTGACGCAAAATGAAACGAAGCCTTGGAATATTACTGTTGGTGCCGGCCTTGTTCCTGTTGATGGCGGCGTTCGCCGGATCCACCGCAGCGATCGATGCAAAAAGCGCCCCCTTACGCGCCGATGCAGACGAAAATGCGAAACGACTGATCGAGCAAGGGCGACAGATCTTTCGATTCGATACCTTTGGAGACGAGGCGTTCTGGACCGATCAGCTCGAGATGCAGCAGTCAGTCAGGGGCCTTTCACCTCAGACGGCGTTGGCCCTCGGTCTAAAAGTAGACGCGGAGGCGCTTCCGCCCGCGGTGGTCGAGGCTATCCGGCACGGCCAGGTCAATCTCGGCGACCCCGCGGTGACGCTGCAGTTGATCAGGCAGAATGCCGTGCTCGGCGTGGTGGGCACATTCAATAACAATGCCCTCACCCGAGTCGGCTTCACGTGTGCTCTCTGCCATTCAACGGTAGACAACTCCGTCGCGCCCGGAATCGGCAGGCGAATCGATGGGTTGGCGAATCGTGATCTCAATGTCGGCGCCATTGTCGCCACCGCGCCGAACCTGCAACAGGTTGTCAACCTGCTCAGCCTGGCTCCCCAGGACGGCGGCATCACCGCGCAGGATGTTCGCAATGTCCTCCACAGCTGGGGTCCAGGTAAATTCGACGCCGAATTATTTCTCGATGGCAAGGCATTCAATCCGCAGCAAACGACAAATGGCGTGGTGACGGGGACCAATGTCTCCGGCGCTACCTTGATTCCCAATGCGCACGGCCTGGCAGGTCATAACCTGCATACGTGGACCGGAGGCTGGGGGACGGTGCCCTACTGGAACGCATTTGTGGCCGTGAATGAACTGCACGGGAAGGGCACGTTTTTCGATGAGCGTTTCGATGACCCGGTTCAATTCCCGATCGCGGCCGCCGCCAGACTTGGTCATGTTTCGGTCGATCCCGACAGCGATCAGGTCACCGCCAAACTGCCTGCACTGCATCTCTATCAACTGGCATTGCCATCCTTGCAGCCCCGTGCCGGAGTCGACTTTGACCAGGCGGCGGCCACGCGAGGCGACCAACTGTTCAGTGGCAAAGCCAACTGCAACAGCTGCCACCATGAGCCATTGTGGTCCGAGCCCGGCTGGAACCAGCACACCGCCGATGAGATGAAGATCGATAACTTCGAGGCGGAGCGCGCTCCCGGTCACGCATACCAGACCGTGAACCTGGCTGGCCTGTTTGTTCGCGAACGCTGCCTGTTCATGTTCCAGGAGAATAAAGGCCGCTTCTATCACGACGGAAGATTTCAGACTCTGTTGGATGTTGTGAATAGCTATGACACGCGATTCAACCTCGGCCTGACCGATCAGGAGAAATACGATCTCGTCGAGTACTTGAAATCGCTCTAGCCTTGCTCTAGCCTGCCCGTGCCAAAGAGACGGACCGAGCCGTACTGCAGGTACCGTAAATGCACGCATTGCCACGCGTGCGGGTTGAAAACTCTCCGGAATCCAGGCGAGCCCACTGTCGAACTGCCCAGCGCACCTATCTAGTCATCATGGAGTGACCGGTTCCAGTGCGCTGGTCGTGGGTTAGTCTGTGAACCGCAGAGGAACACAGTCCAGAGCCACAAGCGGAGAGGAACCGGCCATGCAGAAAAAGGTACGATTTTTGGGTTTGGATGTCCATGCCGAGACGATCGCGGTCGCGGTTGCCGAGCAGGATGGGGAAGTGCGCAGCCTTGGGGTGATCCCGAACCGCGCCGAGTCGGTGCGGAAGCTGATCCGCAAGCTGTGCGCAGGGGAGCATTTGCGAGCCTGCTACGAAGCGGGACCGACGGGCTATGTTCTGTATTAGCAGTTAACCGAGCTGGGCGTGGAGTGCACGGTGGTGGCGCCGACGCTGGTTCCGGTCAAGGCCGGGGACCGGGTAAAGACGGATCGGCGGGATGCTTTGAAGCTGGCGCGCTGCCATCGCGCGGGCGAACTGACAGCGGTGTGGGTCCCGGATGCCAGCGCCGAGGCGTTGCGCGATCTGGTGCGAACCCGCGAGGCGGCCAAGCAGGATCAGTTGCGGGCCCGGCATCGGCTGAGTAAGTTTCTGTTGCGCACGGGGCGTCGTCCGGTAACGTGCGTGAAGCCATGGACGGCGCAGTACATGGCCTGGGTGCGGCAGCTGCGCTACGAGCAGGCGGCGCAGGAGTGGACGCGGCTGGATCTGTTGCACGAGGTCGAGCACATGGCGGAGCGGGTAAAGCGTCTGGAGGATGCCATTCGCGAAGCCGTCAAGCTGGCTCCGGCCGGGATGCAGGAAGTGATTCGCGGCTTGCAGGCGTTGCGCGGCATTGCCCGTTCCTGATAAAAACCCGTGCCTTCGGTGATCAGCAGAACCTGGCCACCTGAATGAATATGCCAATCCAGCTTTGCACCAGCATCATAGGTTGCCATCGCGATACTGGGATCGAATGTACTGTCTCCAACGTTCAGCTCACTGAGCCAGATATTCCCCGTGTGATTTTTGGCGGTCGACAGCTCACCTTTCGGGAAACCCGAATCCGCTGTTTGTGCTTGAGACTGAAAGAAGAATAGAGAGCTCAACGCGAAACCGATGACTAGAAGTTTTGTTCTCATGTCTTATCTTCTCCTTGGTGCTTTTGCTCGATGGCGTTGCCAATCGACAGTTTCGGCCGTAGTTATTTGCTCGGCTTCGTTAGACCGTGCGCTTCCAGCCACCAATAGAACTCGTCGAGCCAGTGATCGCTGGTCGTGCCTTGTTTGCGCATGCTCCAGCCATGACCACCGTGCTCATAGATGTGGAATTCCGGTTTGTAGCCAGCGGCCTTCATGGCATCGTAGAAAGCAACGATTTGGGGACCGGCAAGATTGTCGTCCTGAGCCATTTCCATGAAGACGGGCGGCACTCCTTTGGGGATCGGAGGCACGTCGGGGAAAGGTGCACCATAAATAGGAGCGGCGTAGTTGGGCCGCGCGCTCGCATCCGGGTTGACGGCCGTATACTCGGTGATCATCCCGCCGGCTGAGAATCCCATAAAGACGATCCGATCCGGGGAGATGCCAAATTCTTGGGCGTGCTCGCGCAGAACCTTGATGCCCTGAATGCCGTCGGCGATGCCGGGCTTCCCGTCCTCTAGGATCAAGGCGTGGTTGTTTAACTGAGCGCCGAAGCGTGCTCCACCGGCCTGACCTAACTGCGCATCAGTTTCGCCTTGGAGAGGAGCCGTCCGGTACTTCAAGACGAATGCCGCAATGCCACGCGCTGCGAGCCACTCCGCAATTTCGTGCGTATCCGTGCCGAGAAAGATAAAGCCTCCGCCGGGGGCGATGATGACGGCGGTGCCCGTCGCCATCGCCGGATCGGGCAGGTAAGCTGTCAGCGTCGGCGTCGTCACGTTGACAATGGACTGCATCGGGCCGGCACTAATCGTGGCTTCCTTTTGCTTCCACTGCTCGGAGCCCGGCGCAACTCCCGGCCAGATGTTGATGACCTTGGGCGCAACCGCGGATGTTGCTGGCTGATCAGGCTTGCTGCTGTTAGTCTTCTGTGCACTCGCAAAACACGGGGAAGAGGCCGCAATCAAGGCGAGCGCGATCAGCATGCAGTTCCCTCCTATGAACCTTGAGCCTGCAACGCTCAGGATGTCGCCTTTGACTTCTTGATTTTGCATGAACTCTCCTTCGAGCCGTCAGTTGCGGCTCACTTCAATTGCCACCAATGTCCCGATGCAGTCACTCGTGGCCGGGAGCGCTTAGCGTCCCGTCATCTTCAACATGGCTTCAGGAAGGCGGGCTCCTTCGAGCTTCAGCTTGGAAGACGCTTCGTCGATTTGCTTGAGGTCGTTTTCGGTCAGATCGACATTCACTGCGCCGAGGTTTTCCTCGAGCCGATGTAGCTTGGTAGTTCCCGGGATGGGCATGATCCAGGGCTTCTGCGCCAGCAGCCAGGCGAGCGCGACTTGCGCGGGCGTCGCGCCTTTGCGTTCCGCGACGGCCTTGACCAGGTCGACCAGAACCATATTGCCCTTGCGCGCTTCGGGCGAGAAGCGGGGCACTATGTTCCGAAAGTCGGTAGGATCGAACTTCGTGTTCTCGTCGATTTTGCCGGTGAGGAACCCTGCGCCGAGCGGGCTAAATGGCACGAAACCGATACCAAGCTCCTCCAGCGTCGGAAGAAGTTCGCCTTCTGGACCGCGCCAGAAAAGCGAGTATTCGCTTTGCACCGCGGTGACCGGCTGGATGGCGTGCGCCCGGCGAATCGTCTGAATCCCGGCCTCCGACATGCCGAAGTGTTTGACCTTACCCTGGGCAATCAACTCCTTGACCGCTCCTGCAACATCCTCGATCGGCACATCCGGGTCAACACGATGCTGATAGAAGAGATCGATATGATCGGTCCGCAGACGCTTCAGGCTGGCGTCTGCCACTGCATTAACATGCTCGGGCTGACTATTGGTTCCACCAGTGCGCTTGCCAGTTTCAAGATCGATGTCGAATCCAAACTTGGTGGCAATCGTTACCTTGTCGCGGATCGGCTGGAGCGCTTCGCCCACCAACGCCTCATTCGCGAATGGCCCATAGGCTTCTGCCGTATCGAAGTGGGAAACGCCGAGATCATAGGCGGCATGAATCAGCTCAATCATTTCGCCCTTGTCGGCTGCCGGGCCATAGGCCGAGCTCATGCCCATGCAGCCGAGGCCGAGAGCAGAGACCTCGAGATTCTGTCCGAGAGTGCGCTTTTGCATTACTTCTCCTTTGTGCCGTGTCGCCCTTTTTCTCCTAGCGATTTACAAGGCTTTGAAGTTGAGAAGGATATCTGTCTCCCTGAACATCGATTGCCGAGATGGCATCGTGAATGGCCTTCAGATCGTCCGCCGTCAGTTCTACGCTTGCGCCCCCAAGATTCTCTTCGAGGCGGTGAAGCTTCGTGGTCCCCGGTATCGGCACGATCCACGGCTTTTGGGCGAGCAGCCACGCCAACGCAATCTGCGCCTTGGTCGCCTTCTTCTGTTCTGCAATTCGCCCGAGCTCATCCACCAGTGCCTGGTTTGCTTTGCGGGCATCGGCGGTAAAGCGCGGAACGATGTTGCGAAAGTCAGACTTGTCGAATTCCGTTTTGTCAGAGATTGCTCCAGTCAGGAAGCCCTTGCCCAGCGGGCTAAACGGGACAAACCCGATACCAAGTTCCTCCAGCGTCGGAAGAATTTCCTTCTCCGGCTCGCGCCACCACAGCGAATACTCACTCTGGAGCGCCGTCACCGGCTGCACTGCATGAGCCCGGCGGATGCTCTCTGCGCTTGCCTCGGACATACCGAAGTGCTTCACCTTGCCCTGGTGTGCTCTCACCCAGGATCCAGGCCGCGCTTTGTGCCGCTTTCGTCGAAGTTGTCCATATCTGAACCTTTCACCGACCATGGAGGGATTGGGTCCGGCCGGCTGGCTGCATCGAGCTCCGGTATTTCCCAACATTAGCCCTGATCCGAAAGGCGTGCCCTGCCGCACACGCCAATATAGCTTCCAATCACGCCAATCTTCTTTGGCGCAATCGGCTGGCATTCTGGCGCGTTCTGAATGGTGGATGAATCAGAAATCCGTTACGCTTCTAGATGGAGGAGTCTGCCATGCTGAAGCGTTTTCGGGTTCCGGGTCGCCTGGCCCTCAAGTTGAAGGAGCACGGCGTCTCGGTAGCCGCAGTCCTGCGCAGGGCTGGCCTTCCCCGAGATTTGTTCGATCAGACCCGTGTTCTGGTCTCTACCGAAGAACTCTTCGCGCTTTGGCGCGCGATCGAGGTGGTGAGTTCCGATCCGCTCATTGGTATCAAACTGGGCATCGAGTCGAAGACAGAGGGCTTGCATCCGATAGCTATCGCCGCGCTCTCGACGCAGAATCTGGTCACGGCCACCGAGCATTTGGCTCGCTATAAGAAGCTGACAGCGCCAGAAGAGATTCTTGCCAAACTCGGCAAGCAAGAGTTCAGCATTGGGTTCCGTTGGCTGCTGGCGGTCGAGGCCGAGCCGCAGGTGCTCACGGACTACTGCTTCTCCTGGATGATCTCTCTCGCTCGGCACGGAACCGGGACGCAACTCAATCCGCTTCGAGTGGAATATGTGAAGCAGCGTGCCAATTTGCGTGTGCTTGAGCGCAGCTTTGGCAGCAAGGCGTTGGGCGGCGCCTCACGCAACGCGATCATCTTCCGCGCCTCCGATGCCACGGCACCCTTTGTGACCCGCAATGCGGAACTGCTCGAACTGCTCGCGCCACAGTTTGAAGAGCAGTTGCGTCAAGACAAGAAAGAAGACAGCTTCATCGAACTCGTGCGCCGCGCCATTCAGGACCGGCTCACCGGCCAACGCCCTTCAATCGATCTTATCTCCCAGGCACTTCACATGAGCCCTCGCACGCTGCAACGTCGCCTGCAGGAATCCAGTTCCAGTTTTCAGCGGGTGCTGGATGAAGCCCGGCATTTAATGGCGCGGTATTACCTCTCCAATTCTGTCCTGGAGTTGAACGAGGCTGCATACTTGCTTGGCTTCGAGGACCCGAACTCGTTCGGTCGTGCCTTTCGCGCCTGGGAAGGAGTACCGCCAAGCGATTGGCGTGAGACTCACCGTAATTCTGCTGCGAATTGAGGCAAATGGCGCGGCTCAAATCAGTGAGCGCAAAGTCCGCCAAAGCGCTCACCGACACGAGCCACTTGGCCGTGTAGTCCGCATCTCGTACACCTGTCCTCCTGCGGATCCCAACCAAGAGTGATGAAAAGCAGTTGTCCCG
>Ga0210383_10000606_pt1 | contig 32877 bp, 27 predicted proteins | sample IncBWC14OmetaG_FD_160072 | JGI IMG/M metagenome (GOLD analysis project Ga0210383, IMG submission 160072) | Forest soil microbial communities from Barre Woods Harvard Forest LTER site, Petersham, Massachusetts, United States - Inc-BW-C-14-O ... | reverse complement strand
GAAGTAAGGAAGTAAGGAAGTAAGGAAGTAAGGAAGTAAGGAATAGACTTCAAGTCCAGAGGTAAAAACCCAAGAGCACAGCCAAGAATCATCCCGCAAAAAACGCGTGATGGAGAAGAGTTGGCTGTCCCACAAGCCCCAAGAAAAATCTCAAGATCCGAGTGCCTGGCTAAAGCCAGGCACCTACACAGGCGACGTACACAGACGAGATGAAAGGACTTACAGCAGCGGAGATGCGCGAGGTGGACCGTCTTACGACGGAACGCTTTGGGATTCCTGGGCTGCAATTGATGGAAGCGGCTGGGAAGAGTTGCGCGGAAGTTTTCCTGGAACATTACGGGCATAGCAGTGCGAAACCGCCGGGACGGGTTTGCGTTTTGTGCGGGAAGGGCAACAACGGCGGGGATGGATTTGTCGTTGCGCGTCATTTGCTGGAGGAAGCGGAGCAGGTCGAGATTTTTTTGGTCGGCAAACCAGAGGAGTTGCGAGGCGACGCGGCGCGGAATTATGAGCGGTGGCGCGAGGGTGGCGGGAGCGTGACGGCCGTTAGCAGCGTAGCGGAGTGGGAGAAGGTTTGGCCGACAGTCTCCGGCGCGGAAGTTATTTTCGATGCGCTGCTGGGAACGGGAATTCGGGGGCCGGTAAAGGGATTGTTGGCGGAAGTAATTTCGGACGTGAATCGTTTATCGCGGAATGCAACGGCGGCGAGGCCAGCGTGGGTGGTAGCGGTGGATATGCCGTCAGGATTGCCCTCGGACGGCGAGGCTGCGGATAGTCCGGTGATTCGTGCGCATCTGACCGTAACATTTACTGCTCCTAAGGTGGGGCAACTGATCTCGCGGGATGCGTCGGCTTGCGGGAAATTGGAAGTGCGGGCGATTGGTTCGCCGGAAACACTAGTGGAGGAAGTTGGGAAAGGACATTTGCGCTGGGCGGGGCCGGACGAGTTTGCCTCGCTGCCGCTGGTGCGCGCGACGGATTCGAACAAGGGAATGTACGGGCACGTCTTACTGATCGCCGGAGCAGTGGGGAAGACGGGCGCGGCAGTGATGGCGGGTCATTCGGCACTGCGGGGAGGCGCTGGACTTGTCACTGTGGCGGTGCCGGAACCTGCGCTGCCGGTGATTGCGGCTTCGCGGCCGGAGATGATGACCGAGTGGCTGCCCGCTTCTCGAGAGGGAGCGTTTACGGCTGGGCCGAAGACGGCGGCGAAATTTGCGGCGATCTTGAAAGGGAAGACCTTGCTTGGCGTAGGGCCGGGTGTAGGAACAAGCGCAAAGACACAGGAATTTGTGCGGGACGTGGTGCTGAAGACGAATTTACCCGTGGTGCTGGACGCCGACGGACTGAATGCGTTCGCGGGTAAAGGCGAGCTTTTTCGGAAAAAGAAGACGACTCATCTGGTGCTAACGCCGCATCCGGGAGAGATGGCGCGGTTGAGCGGCAAAACGATTCCGGAGGTGCAACGGGATCGCGTGAGCACTGCGATGGAGGCCGCGAAGAACTGGAACGCGTATGTGTTGCTGAAGGGTTTTAATACAGTGATGGCTTCGCCGAATGGGAAAGTTCTTGTGAACATGACTGGAAACCCGGGGCTGGCAAAAGGTGGAAGCGGCGACATCTTGACCGGCCTGCTGACGGCGTTGATCGGACAGTTTGGGACGGAAGATCTACTGCGCGTGATGGCGCTGGGCGCATATTTGCACGGAGCGGCGGCGGAATTGCTCGCGCAGAGTTCTGACCCATCGGGAATTTTGGCGAGTGCAGTGGCGGACGCGGTGCCTTTTGCGCGGCGAAAGCTTTTGCAGGAGCTACAAGAGCGTGGCTGAAGAGAAGATTACTCAATCGGCGGAAGAGACCATCGAGTGGGGCAGGGAATTCGCGCGAAGGTTGAAAGAGCCGGTGCTGGTTTTGCTGTCCGGGGAACTGGGTAGCGGGAAAACTACGCTGACGAAGGGAATCGTTTCGGGACTGCACGCCGCGGCGGAGGATGAAGTGACCAGTCCGACGTTTACGTTGCTGCATGAATACGGACGCGAACGAAAGGTTTTTCACGGAGACCTTTACCGGATCGAGAATTTTCACGATTTTGAGACTTTGGGAATGGAAGACGTGTTTGCGCAGCCGGGAATTGTGATTTTGGAGTGGCCGGAGAAGTTTCCGTTGCATACGGAATGGCCGCAGGTGAAGGTACGGTTGGAGCATGCCGGGGGCGATAGCCGGCGGATTAGCGTGGATTAGGAATGCGGCGCATACAGTAGATTCTTTTTGGAGCTATCTCGCCCGCCCCGGACGGCGGCCGTGATAGGTACAAAACCCGCACCCTGAAAATCACACCTTGCGGCACCCGGTCGGAAGGGAAAAGCAAGAAGGCGGGGCAAGCCCCGCCCGTACAAAGGCGAAAAGCAAGACCCCGAAATGAGCCGCATCTGTCACCCACGAATGGCGCGGGTCCGGTTAAGGGCGCTCTGAGGTTGTTGGCTTACTCTCTAGCTACTCCTGTACTACCGGTTTGTTGCGGGGCACGGGCCGCGTTGCTACGTTACAGGAGGACTCTGCCCGGCGGCCCGCATGGCGAATGAATTAACGAACAAGACGAGTACAGAGACGAACCGGCTCGGAATCAAGCCCCACAGCGCAACGCTGCCGATGGGCAGCTTATCCATCGGCGTGGACAACATTCACCACGACGTATACCTGAGCCCGAAATTCACCCAGGTGGCGAAGGATTACCTGTTTGACCTGGTCCGGCAAAACACCAGCGGCACGTACCTGTCCGGGATTGAGCTGCGCGGCACGAAGTCGGTGGACTCCACGACGTTCCGGCGATTGCTGGCGGAGATGCTGCAAAGTTCGCTGACCAAAGCGAAATATCAGAAAAACATTGAGATTGACCTGCTGTTTCGCCTGGCGTTGCTGAAGTTTTTCTCCACGGAAATCCTGAATCAATTTGCCAACGTGATTCTGGAGTGCAAGGAATTCATCCGCAAGCGCGGAGATTATTTCGAGCGCAGCGCACAGGCGCATGCGATGAAGGCGAAACTGAGCGGGATGCAGTCCGCGCGCAGGGACGTGGTGCGGATGATCGGCCAGATCGTGGCGCAGATTCTGATCGACGTTGAAGAAAACGTGATTTCCAAGGCGCGGCGAGCGCTGCTGGGCGAAGAGTTCACTCCGTATTACGAACTGCTAAAAAACCGGCTGATATTCCTGGATGGCGGCAAGGACGATTTTTATTTCCTGGAGCACTACGTGCTTCTGGGAAATTATGCGCGCGATGCGGACAGGTTCGAGGCCATGACGGAATTGTTCGAAGAATTGTTCACGGAAGCGGGCGCTGGAGTTGCTCCGCAGGGGGCAAGTTCAGCGGCGATGGCGGACTACAACGCGCTTGTAGCGGAAGCCAGCCGGTTGAAGCAGGAAATTGGCACACTGGAAGAACAAAAAGAAGGCCTCAAGAAAAAGCTGGTTCGCGGCGATGGATTGCTGAACAAATTCCTCAGCGGAGGCGATCCCGCGGAGTTGCGAGCGGCGCTTACGGACAGCCAACGCCGCAGCGGCGCCCTGCAGACGAAACTGGACGCGCTGGGCCCGCAGATCGAACAAGCCAAGGAGCAGGCGGATTTTGTGGACAAAAGCACGCACCCGCCGCTGGCGGATTATCTGAACGATCCGGAAAATGCCAAGCGCATGTTTGAGCCGGGCGCGGGAGACGCCAGCACGAGTTCCGTGAGAGCGCGGATGCTCGGGCAATTGATCAGCAAGCTGGACACCCGGGACGTGTTGCTTTCGGTGCTGGCCAGTTACGAGATTCGCCCGATTGTCGATCAATTCTGTCCACCGGTGCACTTGCAACAGCTTCGCAAGGCGGTTGTTTCGAAGGAAGAAGCCAAGCGGGTAGAGGAAATTCTGCGGCAAGTGCCGGCGAAACGCTTGACGATGAAGCCCATCGAGGAAATTTCCAAGAAGATACGACGTTATTCGCGTGAAGAGACGCAAACGCAAGTGCTGCGATTCGCGCAGGATTTTCTGAGGCTGCATCGGGACTTGCGGGATGCCGAACATGTGGCTGCGTGCATGGAGCGCATCAATTTAATTACGGCGGAAAAGGTGCGCGAACTTTCGGTGATGAATAACCGGCTGTACGAGTGCCTGCTGCGAGAGGAAGCGAAGCAAGAACACGACCAGGTGGTTTCGCACGTGATTATCAAGGCGGACGTGCGAGGTTCCACCAGGATGACGCAGGACTTGCTTTCGCGGGGGCTGAGTCCGGCTTCGCACTTCAGTCTGAATTTGCATGAGCCGGTTAAACGGTTGCTGGACCGTTATTCGGCGAAAAAAGTGTTTATTGAGGGAGACGCGATCGTTCTGGCCATCTTCGAGACGGAAGGGACGCAAGCGGATGCGCGAGCGGTATCGAAGGCTTGCGCGCTTTCGCGGCAGATTCTGGCGGTGTGCAATTCGTACAACGACCGCGCCAGCACGAACGAATTGCCGCAACTAGAACTTGGGGTAGGCGTAGCGTTTCAGGGATCGGCGCCGACGTATTGGACGGATGGGGAATCGCGCATCATGATTTCGAAAGCGCTGAACCTGTCGGACCGGCTATCGGGATGCGCGAAACTAGCGAAGCGGCTTCTGGCCGGGCACAAGAGCCACTTTTCCGTGTTTCATTTTCTGACGGCGATGGAAGGGGCTTCGGCGGAAGAACTGGACGAATTTCTTGTGAGATTCAATCTGAATGGGATCGAGCTGAACGACGAAGGTTTTGACAAGTTGAAGGAAGAGATTTCGCTGGAGAGTGCGACACCGACGCTGGGGATGCCTTGGGGCAAGGAGCAGGTGACGCTGCATTTTGGGGAAGTGCCGATGGGAGAATCGGTGGAGTTGCTGGTACTGCGCGAGGGGCGCGCAAGGCAGCTTCTATCAGATGGAAAGATTGGGGAGTTTTCCGACCATCGCTATTATGAAGTGTGCACGAACCCGGTGATCTACGAGATCGTTTCCGCGTTGAAACGCACGCACGCCGCGGAGCCGGAGACTGCGCGGGTTTGAAGTAGTTGTGCCATCCCTTTCTGCGACTCACTAAAACCGAGGTCACTTGGCAAGGCTTCCGTCGCCGATTCTCGCGGTGGGCCGATTTGCTTCGGAGAACCGTAAGAGGTTAGGGTAGAAGTCTGCTACGGAATCCGGTCTGTGAAGGATGCGGCCAGCTGGATTTGATTCCGACCTATTTCAGTGATTGCAAGAAGGCTTTTTGATTCAGTGTGTGGCGGGCACGACGGGCAGCGGCCAGATGCCGGCCGGCATCTCAACTTAAAAAGTTAGACGGATACGGAACGTTTGTGGTCTGGAGGATGTCTCGCATTGTGTGGGATAGCTGGGTTTACGCACCGGAATTCGAAGCCACCAGAAGAAAAAGTTCGGGAGATGGTGGCGACGCTGGTCCATCGGGGACCTGATCAACAAGGGATATTTACTTCGGATTTATTCTCGTTCGGCGCCACACGCTTGAAAATCATCGATCTGGAATCTGGGGATCAGCCCATTCTCCACAATGGCGGCGAAAGCGGGATAGTCTTCAATGGCGAAATTTACAATCATCTAGAGCTGCGCGCGGAACTTGAAAAATTAGGACATAGGTTTACTTCGCACTCCGACACGGAGACGGTTCTCAAGGCGTTTTTGCAGTGGGATACGGCGTGTTTTGCGCGGCTCCGGGGCATGTTCGCGATAGCGGTTTGGAATGTGCCGCAGAAACGTTTTGTTCTGGCGCGCGACCGGATGGGGATCAAGCCGCTGTATTTTGCGCGGCGCGGCGATGATTTTTATTTCGGTTCTGAACTGAAGGCAATCCTTGTACATCCCGAGATCGAACGAAGACTGAGCCGTGAAGGATTGGATTGCTATCTTTCGCTCAACTATATTCCGTGTCCATGGACGCTCATCGACGGTATCCGAAAGGTTGCGCCGGGCACGTGGATGGAGTGGAAAGACGGCCAGATCGCTACGCAGAGCTACTGGCAATTGCCCTTCGGAGTAAATCGAGCAATATCGCTCTGCGATGCGGCGGAGCAACTGGACACGCTTTTGGCGGATTCCATTCGCGAGCACCTGTTGTCCGATGTGCCGCTGGGAGTGTGGCTGAGCGGTGGAATCGATTCCACTTCGATTTTGCATTACGCGGCGAAGGCGAGCAGTTCGCGGTTGAAGACTTTTTCCATCACCTTCGCGGGACGCAGCTTCGATGAATCGTCGTATGTTCAGAGGGCGGTGAAAGAGTACGGAACGGATCACGACGAACTGGATCTGAATCCCGGCATTGATTTGCGAGGTGCGATTGAAGAGTTTGCTTATTATTCCGATGAACCGAGTGCAGATGCGGGCGCGCTGCCGGTGTGGTTTCTGTCGAGGCTCTGCAAGCGGAAGACGACAGTAGCGCTCAGCGGTGAGGGCGCCGATGAACTGTTTGGCGGATATTTGACGTATCGTGCGGACCGAATTGCCCGTTATGTTCGAAAGGTTCCCCGCACGGCGATATCGCTTGGCCTGGCGGTCTTGCGGCACTGGCCGGTTTCCGACGAGAAGATAGGGTTTGAGTACAAGGCGAAACGATTGCTGGAAGGTTCGTTGATGTCGCCGGAACGTGCGCACGTTTATTGGAACGGGACCTTTGCGGACGAGGACAAGGGAAAAATAGTGAATGGAGCTCTTCCAGGAACCCTTACGGAGATTCTTGCGGGGCTGCCTGATGCAGCGAAAGGCGGGGGCGACGATCTGGCGCCGTTTCTCTGGCTGGACCAAAAATATTATCTTGCCGACGATATTTTGACGAAAAGCGACCGTATGAGCATGGCGCACTCGGTGGAAGTGCGTCCGCCCTTCCTGGACCATCGCATCGTTGAATTTGCCGCGGCGTTGCCTGCGAGTCTGAAGCTGCGCGGTTCCGAACAGAAAGTGGTGCTGCGGAGTTTGATGAAGGACAAGCTGCCCGCGGCGATATTGAACCGCGAGAAAATCGGCTTTGATATTCCGGCACACGAGTGGCTTCGGGGACCCCTTCGTGGATTGCTGGAAGAGTCTTTTCAATCAGGGCTTGCTGAGTATGGGGAACTGTTCCGGCGTGATGCCATTGGACGATTCAAGGACCTCCATTTACAAAGAAAAATCAACGTTGGGTATCACCTGTGGGGTCTGCTGATACTGTTTTTGTGGATGAAACGATGGCAAGTGAAGATTTGAACGCGGCACGACAAAGCAGCGGGCTGTTCGAGCAGCGCTGGTTTTTGTTGCTGCTGGTGCTGCTGTTTGGCAGCGCCATCTACATCGCTTGCGTGGTTTCGCCGCCGTCTCTGATGGACGACGTTGACGCGGTGCAGGCTCAGATCGCCAAGACCATGTTGACGAGCGGCGATTGGGTAACGGCGCGGCTGGACGGCGTGCTGTACCTGGAAAAGGCGCCGCTGATTTACTGGCTGATGGCGGTTTGTTACCGGATTTTTGGAGTGTCCGACTGGGCGACGCGGCTGCCGGTGGCGCTGGCATCGATAGGTCTCGGCCTGCTGACTAGTGTTTTCGGCATGTGGGCGTTTGGAAAGCGCGCCGGATTTTATGCGGGATTGTGCATGAGCACGGGCGTGGGGTTGTTTCTCTTCACGCGCATTCAAATCCCAGACGTGATGCTGACGTTTACCATCGCGCTTGCCATGTGGGCGTTTTTGCGCGCGTTGGACGAAGAGGAAACGCGACCGCGGTTGTGGGCCACGATTCTGGCGGCGAGTCTCGGCACGGGGCTTCTGCTGAAGAGCCTGGTTGGGATTGTGTTCCCTATTGCGGCGGCGCTGATCTATCTTGCCCTAACGAAACAATTGTTTGCGCGCAGAACCTGGCAACGACTGCGGCCGGTGAGCGGGCTGCTCATTATGCTGCTTATCGCCGCGCCATGGCATGTGTTGGCGACGCTGCGGAATCCTCCCTATTTCGCGTGGACATTGAAGAGCGGCCCCAATTCGTATCACGGATTCTTGTGGTTCTACTTTATTAACGAACAACTGCTTCGATTTCTTAACCTGCGATATCCTCGCGATTACAACACCGTGCCACGCCTGTATTTTTGGCTGTTTCACCTGCTTTGGCTGTTTCCATGGAGCGTGTACCTGCTGGCGGTGAAGGATTTGTCTTTTAAGCCCGTGGATCGCGCGGGACGCACGCGGCTGCTGGCGCTGTGCTGGACGGGATTCATCCTGGTGTTCTTCACATTTTCCACGACACAAGAATATTATTCGATGCCGTGCTATCCGGCGCTTGCGCTACTTCTAGGATCGGCGATGGCGACGCCCGGGAAGTGGGTAAGCAGAGGACGGCTCTCTTTGGGAGCAATTAGCGGGCTGGCCGGACTCGCCGCGATCGGCATCGCGATTGCCGTGCGCAACCTACCCACGCCTGGAGATATTTCCTCCGCGCTATCGCGGCATCCTTCGGCGTACACCTTATCCCTTGGGCACATGCTGGATCTTTCGTTTAGTTCGTTCGCTTATCTTCGTTTGCCGCTGTGGCTGGCGGGAATCGCTTTTTTGATAGGAGCCGCGGGCAATTTGCGCTGGTCAGGATTGCGCGCCGCCTTGCTGACCGGCGCGATGATGGTGCTGTTTTTTCAGGCGGCCCGACTGGCGCTGGTGGTCTTCGACCCGTATTTATCTTCTCGTCCGCTGGCAAATGCGTTTCTTTCGGCGCCACCGGGACGGCTGATCGTGGATCACCACTACTACACCTTTTCGTCCGTTATCTTTTACACTAATCAGGATCCGTTGTTGCTGAACAGCAAGTTCAACACGTTGGAATATGGAGCGGCGGCTCCGGGCGCCCCGCCCGTTTTTCTGGACGATACGCAATTTAAAGAGCTATGGAACGCGGAAAATAGATATTATTTAGTAGCATCCCGGCAGGGAGCGGATCGCATCGAAAAACTGGTTGGCGAAGACCATTTCGGAAGCGTTGCCGCGAGTGGAGGAAAAGTTCTGTTAACCAACGTGGCCTCAAGGGATCTTTCCAGTGGCGAGCTAAGAGCACCCACCCGGAACGCGGCGAACGTATCCCGCGCCTCTTTTTCAGGAAACTCAGCAACAGACCCAGCAGAAAATTCAACGGGAAATCCGGCGGAAAAGCATGTACGGCACTGACGCTATGCACATCGGCCCGGCGACTCCGCGCGTTCCGGCGCTGCGGAAGGCAGCATTTCTGACGCTGCGGCTGGCGATTGGGTTAGGAATTCTCGTTTATCTCGCGAAATCAGGACAGATCAATCTATCCGCTTTGCTCAGGCTCGTTCATGCTTGGCCGATAACGGTTGCCGCAGTGGGACTACTGCTTCTGGACATTTTGATGATGTCCATTCGGGCGTCACTGTTGTTTCGCAACGCGCGGCTGACGCTTTCCCTTTGGAATTCCGTTCAATTAAACTTGATTGGGTTTCTTTTCTCGACGTTTTTGCCTGGGGCCGCGGGGGGAGATATCGCCAAGCTGGTGTATGCGACCAAAGAGAATCATGGGAGGCGAGCGGAAGTTGCAACCGTGCTGATTTTGGATCGCATGGTTGGACTATTCTCGCTGGTTCTGCTTCCGCTTCTGTTTGCGCCTTTCTTTGTCGGGCTGGTGCGTTCCATTCCGGTGCTGAGCCGGCTTCTGTATATTGATGCGATGCTGGTCGGAGCAATGGTGGCTGGTGCGGCACTGGTCATGTTTTTTGCGCCGACGCGAGCGTTGGTTGGGCGGTCGCTGGAAAGATGGCCGGGAATCCAGAGCATTGCGCTGCGCGTGATGGATGCAATGGCGGCGCACGGCAAGGCCCGTGGTTCGCTATTGTACGCGCTGTTTCTGTCGATTCTGGCTAATCTCGCGCTCATTGCGGTTACAGCACTGGGATTGTATGCGGTGAATCCTAGTTCGTTCTCGCTGCGTCTTATACTGGTGGCGCCGATGGGGCATCTTGTGAACAGCCTGCCATTAACGCCGGGAGGAATCGGAGTAGGGGAGTCCGCGTTCAATGCGCTATTTACGTTGACCGGAGTGAGCGGTGGGGCGGAAACTTTGCTGTGCCTCCGATTGTGGAATTGTCTCGTAGGTTTGCTGGGCTTACTGGCGTATCTGCTGGGAGTGGGACGGATCGTGCATCCCTACGCGGAGGACGTTCCAGAGGCAGAACGGGAGTATGCGGGTGCGGGTTCGGCGAATTGATGCGAGGCCAGCGAGTTCGCTGGTTGTCAAGATGAAGACGGACTCATGCAAGGAAGGTTTTGGAGCGGGGAACCTAATCTAGTCTTATAGGGAAGTAGGGAACTGCAGTGATCCGAGGGGAGCATTGGATGGACCAAGTACACGAGGGGATTCTGTGAAAATTATCGTTCTGGGTGGGGATGGATACTGCGGATGGGCAACGGCGTTATATCTTTCGGCGAAGGGACACACGGTAGGGATTGTAGATAATTTTGTCCGCCGACAATGGGATCATGAGCTTGGGGCGCAGACTCTTACGCCCATACTCCCGCTCAGCGAGCGTCTGAGGGCGTGGAGCCGCTTGACGGGGAGATCGATCGATCTCTTCGTGGGAGATATAACGGACCACGACTTCCTGCTCTCCACGATAAAACAGTTCGCGCCGCACACGATCATCCATTTCGCCGAACAGCGCTCCGCACCCTACTCGATGATCGACCGCAAACATGCGGTGTTCACGCAGGTGAACAACGTCGTGGGCACGTTGAATGTTTTGTTCGCGATTCGCGAAGTGCAGCCGGATTGCCACTTGATCAAGCTGGGCACGATGGGCGAGTACGGGACCCCGAACATTGATATCGAAGAGGGTTACATCACCATCGAACACAACGGGCGGCGAGATGTTTTGCCGTACCCGAAACAGCCGGGTTCGTTCTATCACCTTTCCAAAGTGCACGACAGCCACAACATGATGTTCGCCTGTAAGATTTGGGGAATCCGCGCCACGGATTTGAACCAGGGCGTGGTGTATGGAACGATGACGGACGAAGTGGCGCTGGACGAAGCGCTGATCAATCGATTGGACTATGACGAGGTGTTTGGAACGGTGCTGAATCGCTTCTGCGTGCAGGCCGCGATCGGCCAGCCGTTGACTGTTTATGGCAAAGGCGGGCAGACGCGAGGCTTCCTGGATATTCGGGACACGGTACGGTGCATTGAACTGGCGTGTCACAACCCTGCGGCCAGAGGGGAATGCCGCGTGTTTAACCAATTTACGGAACAATTCTCGGTTCTGGAGATCGCACAGAAGGTGCAGGAAGCGGGGAAGGATCTTGGGTTACGAGTAGAGATTGACCACATCCCGGATCCACGCGTTGAGGCGGAACAACATTACTACAACGCGAAGCATTCGAGGCTGCTCGATCTTGGACTGCAACCCCATTTCTTGTCGGAGTCGCTGATCGATTCGCTGATGAACATCGCGATTAAGTACAGCGACCGAGTCGATCCAACAATCATGCTGCCGCAAGTGAATTGGCGCGAACCGCGCAATGACCGCCGGGCGCAAACGAACATGGGCGCCGGAATCGCTGTCAGTGCAAGTTCGACGGGTGAGGCGCGCATGGCCTCGCGCAAAGAAAAGAATCGATAGCGTCCTGGCGGCTGTCACAGATTCGCCGCGGAAAAGCGAAGTACGTTCAGCGCGTCAGGAATCGCTCTTGCTGGATGCGTTCGGGGCAAAGCCTGGAACGGCCGAGACGAAGTGGCCATTCTTGAGTTGGTAATCGACACCGCGCCAGCGAATGGATGTTCGCGTGAAACTAATCAGCCAAATTAGAAATGCGAGCGTATCCCACAGCGGAATGAGCGGCATCTTCTGCCATAGTGCTGACTGCTTCAATCCACGGATTCCGATGAGCCAGGTTATGAGCACGCGAGCGAAGAGGTACGAACCCCAGTAAGCAGCGGCGACGAGGATTGTGGGATGGACTAAGAAAGCGATGCTTGTCCAAGGCAATCCCCAGGTAAACAGCAGACCAAGATGACCCCATGGCCGCGTGAATTTCATCACCGTCATCCAGCGCACTCGTTTCGAGAAGAGTTGGCGAAGTCCCTGGAAATCCGGAACAGTTTGGACGGTATAGCGCAGAAGCCTTACTTCCACGCCTTGCTCGGCGATCAGGCGTCCGAAGAGCAAATCATCGGCTGGCCGGTTTTCAAGCACCTGAAAGCCGCCGAAGGCGCGGACACGTTGTTTCGTCGACACCATGGTTGGACCGAGGGCGAACTGAACGCCGTCAAGCTGCCACGCAACCAGCACGCCGGCGTAAAAATCGGAAATCATGCCGATGGTTTGCAGTTTCTCGATGAAGGACGTATCGCGGGCGGAAACGTAGAAGCAAGTCACCGCGCCGACTTTTAGATCACGGAGCGGCTCCATAACCGTTTGCAGATACGCACGATCTACGCGCACGTCGGAATCGTTGATGACCAGATATTCGTGTAGCGCAGCGCGTTCCATCAGGAGCAATTTGGCGACCTTGTCGTTGATGGCGGTGTGCCCGGCGCTGTAGAGCAGGCGGATTTTTTGCTCCGGGAAGTCGCGCATCAATTTTTGAATCACCGGCACGGATGGATCGGCATGGTCGGTGGCGCAGAAAATGATCTCGAATTCGGGATAGTCCTGGCGGCAAAAACTGGCAAAGTTTTCGTAGGCGTCGGCATCCAGGCCCCGGACCGGTTTAAGGATGCTTACTGGTGGGGCGAAATCGCGATCGGTTCGAGAAGGATTCGCTGGCTGACGGAAATAGCGAGTGGCGCTATAAATGGCGAGGAAATAGAAGATGAACGGAATCGCTGCCGCGAAAAGGACAACGTACTCTATTAAATTTGAGGGCACAGCACCTCATTCTCGATCCGGGCGCGGCCAACCGAGGTTTCCCCCAGGTTCCCCACCGCTATTTAGGATTCTATCTTGAATCGTGAAAATTCCCGAAGGCCGCTGGGCTTATTTGACCGGCTTTTGACGCCGATGGCGAACGGCCTGAGCCGAATTTGCTATTCTGAAGAACTGGACATGACAAACACGTGACGCATACCCGCAGGTTGCAACTCAAAACAATCTCCCTGATGTTTGTCTGCGTTATTTTGGGCCCGCTTGGAAACGTGCTACTGGGCAAGGGCATGAAAAGCGTGGGATCGGTGCATTCCTCGAGAATTCTGGAGTTGGCTGCAGTGGTTTCGAAGGCGCTGACTTCCGGCTATGTCTGGCTGGGGATTGGTTGCCTGCTGTCCTATTTTGTGGTGCATATGTTGTTGCTGACGTGGGCGGATTACAGTTACGTGCAACCGCTGTCGGTGCTTTCCTACCTTTCGATCTCGGTGCTGAGCTACCTGCTTCTTGGTGAAATGATTTCTCCACTGCGCTGGCTTGGCGTGTCGGTGATCTGCGTTGGCGTCTTTGTTGTCGGCCGCACCGCGCCCAGCACCACCGGGGGGCCGTATGGCGCGTGAAGCGGTGCTGTTCTTTTTTATTATTGTGGCGGGAACCGGGGGAGAGTTATGCGTAAGCCGGGCCATGAAGAGCATCGGAGAAGTCCACGACTTTAGCCTGAAGTCTATTGTGAATTTCGTTCTGCAATCGGCGCGGTTGCCGTGGATGTGGATGGGGGTTGCGCTGATGAGCCTGGGATTTTTCTCCTTGCTGGCAATTCTGTCGTTTCAAGATGTGAGTTTCGTGGTGCCGGTGAGCGCGCTGAACTGCGCCGCGGGGGCTTTTGGAGCGAAGGCTTTTTTGGGCGAACGCATCGACCGGAACCGCTGGATAGGAATTGCCATCGTGTGTGTGGGCGTGACGATCGTGTGGTGGAGCAGAAAATAATTGTGGCGTGCGCGCGCGAAATCAGGGTGCGGGAGGATTGCGGCGCATCTGATAGATAAGGTAAACCACGATCCCAATATTGAGGATGAATACCAAGACCTTACCCGCGCTTGGATGACGGAATATCTCGTAGATTTCCACCGGCAGCAGCGAACTGGTGATGATTACGGTCAACCACTCGGCCCAGCGCTTCAACATCCAGAGGCCAATGCCTTCCGTCAGGAAAAGTGCCGCGTAAATAAAGCTGCCGATGGCCACGCTCTCGACTTTGTTGGGAGTGAGATCCGCAGCCTTTTCCAAAGCGCTGCCGACATAGCGACCGCCGGGATCCAAGCCGAGCCGCAAGGCAAAATGTGCGAGGACCACCGCGACGTCCATATGAATCAGTTTAAGAGCGGCGATACCGACGGCGATTAGCAGAAACGTCTTCAGCAGTTTGAAGAGTGCAATCAGCCGCAGCATTGTCCTGGAATCAGAAGGTTTCATGTGAGAAATAGTATCGTAATTCATTCGGTTCGCTAGCGTCGCTAGCAGGTGGGAAATCGGCGGGACGCGTCGCGGCGCGCGCTTGACCTGCAGCAGGGTGTGTTGGTACAACTGCGGCTAGTCTGCAGGTCTAACGCTGTCAGGGTGACTACTATGACCGAACACTCCTCCGTCCGGCTTTTCGCGGGCCTTTCCAAGGAGGAGGTCAACGTCATTCTGGCTTCCGCGGTTAAACACAAATACGCCGCGTCGAAGACGATCATCGAGGCCCAGCAGCCCGCTCACCGTTTGTTTCTGTTGCAGTCTGGTTCAGTGAACTATTCCATTTTGGCTGGAGACGGGCACGAGATTCTTTTGCGGAGGCTCGTGCCGGGAAATGTCTTCGGTGTAGCGGCCTTTCTGTCCGGCGGCGCAGGCTACATTGGATCCGCCAAAGCTGTGACAGAAAGTGCCGCGTGGGTCTGGAATCAATCCACCGTCCATCGCCTCACCAAGAGTTATCCGCGTCTTTTCGAAAACGCTCTTCGCATTGCACTGCGGTATATAGCCCTCTATGCGGAAAGACACGTTGGGATTGTCTCCAAGTCCGCTGAGGGACGGCTCGCCAATGCTCTGACCAGCCTCGGCTCTCGCGCGGGACACAAACATGATAGCGGCCTCACGGTGGACATTAAGAACGAGGACCTTGCCTCTCTCGCCGACGTAAGTCTTTTCACGGCCAGCCGCATCTTGAAGGGTTGGGAGCGCCAAGGGGCCATACGAAAGAGACGCGGCAGTGTTCTCATTCGAGCGCCGGAAAAGTTGATAGCAGCCTAATTCGGTCCGTCTAGCTGCTCCTTGTGGTTTGAGGGGCCCTTTCGAATCATTCCGTATTCTTTCCTTTCCTTGCTCTAGCGCAACGAACTAGTTGGCCATCTGATTTAACCTTTTTCCAAGGGTTATCCGCCCCCGGGGGTCGAGACGCGCCTCCTCGATGAGGCCCTTTCATTCGGGAATAATTCAGGGCCTCATCTGTCCCCGGAGAGAAATGAAGCGCAGTCCGTTTGCGCTTCCAACGACCAAAGAGTCGTGCGTTTGGACCGCGCGCGCGTGGGGCAAGCAAGCCTCGCGTCACCCAGCACATCGTCTTTTGATGAGAAGGGTACTGCCATTTGGCGGAGATGGAGTTGTATGGTCTTGGAGAAGCTTGTTCGGTTTACGATTGACGCCAAATCAAGCCGGTTGACCGTCCAGGCGTTCGCGTCGGGCTTTGTAACGGTGTTCACCCACAGCCCAAAGTTTGCCATTCGAAACTTTGTTGGCGAAATTACGTTTTCCCCCGAAAGTATGCAAAACCCTTCGGTTCATTTGTTACTGAATGTCCGATCCTTGGAACTCATGGATAAAGTGAGTAACTTCGATCGCAACGAAATCGAACGGTTGTTTACCGAGGTGTTGGAGTCAAACAAAATACCCACGGTGGAGTTCAGAAGTTCGGGTGGGTGTTCAACAAAGGCAGGCGACAATATCTACCGGATGAGCGTTCAAGGCAATTTAAACCTTCATGGAATCACACGGGAAATTGGCCTTGATGCGGAGGTTGTGGTCGAAGAAAACACGCTCCGGGCGCAAGGCTCCTTCTCCATCCTGCAATCGGATTTTGGGCTAAAACTTTCTTCTGTCGCCGGGGCTAGCCTGAAATTCAAGGACGATTTGAAGTGCGATTATGACCTGATCGCGCGTAGAGACCTGGAGTTGGAGCGACCGCGTTAGCTGGCCCCGAGGTAACCATGAGTTCCGCTGCTTAGGACATTGGATACTTCCGCGCTTTTCAGGTAGCGGAGCCGAGCGGAGGATTCAGTGCGCTGCGTGACTTGCACCAGGCCAATCAGAGTAGCGCGTTCGGCGCGGGTCATTTTCTCGTTGAGCATGACGCCGCTTCGTTCCACGGCAACAAACGGGGGCGTTCTGTCCCCATCGTTCAGGCGCTCTGAGAATCTGGAGATGACAACGCTGGAGCGCACCAGAGGCATGGTGTGACCTAGAAAAATGGCCTGGCACGGATAGAGAACGCCGCCTTTTAGAATCCTTCGCGATACAGCATCTGTTCCGAGCGCATGCAACAAATCGACATCGGGCAATCGCCATCTTGAGGAACGCGCGATTGTCCCCAGCACTCTGGTGTCTGGTTTCGGGACTTGTCGGGGAGTAATCGCAAGCCGTCGCTCGACCTCACAAAGAAGTTCTTCGGCTGTACCGCAATCACGTCCACAGATGACCAGTCCGTGATTTCCGAGTATGAGAACGTCGGTTTCCGGCGCACTAGCGACGGCTTTTTCAATTTCCCTGGCGAGCGGAACGCCGGAGGCCGCGTATGGAATCCATTGCCAGCGCAATCCGCCCAGCAGTTCTTTTAGTTGGTTGGGTCCATCTTGACGTATCGCCCAGGCAATGGCGTTGATCGAGTGCACATGAATGATGACGCGATGCTGAAGGATGGCGTGCATGGCGGTTTCGATGGACGGGCGCATGTCTTCTTTCGGGGCATAGCGCCGTGTAATTTCCGTGTCGTTTCGCACGGACGCCTGGACTTCCGCCAGTTCGATCGGCAGAAACATCTCTTCCTGCATGGCGTCGGCCAGCCATGTACCGGACGCCTTGATCCAGAGAGTACCGGCGAGCTTCATGGAGGTATTGCCGTTGCTGGCCTGCACCAGAAGCGGATTGGTGCCGACGCGGACGGATAGGTCGCGAAGAGACATGAGTTCGGTTTCCTGCCGGGCGGACAAAGGATGGGATTGCGTTGCGTTCGTCACGGACTCCTCCTTTGTTCCTCGGTGTTGCACCGTTCTTTGTCAACCGGCAAGATCAGCAGCGGATTTTTGACTTGATGCCGCAATCTGGATTGCGCTCTTTTCTGGCCAATTTTGTGGGACGATTTGAAAATGGTCCCAACGGCCAGTATTCCGCCCAGTTTGTGGGCGCCTATAGAGGCCAAGCCCATGGACGCCATACACCCGCAGGAGGCGCAGTCCGGCTTCCCGCCAAATTGGCAAGGAGTGATTTTTGTTTCCAGGTCCGCGGACAGCGTTTGAGTGGTGAGAGCGAAAATACAATCTTCCGGGCTGTGCGGTGGCGAGGCAAACTGCTGAATCACTACCTCGGGCATGTCCAGTTTCGGATATTTCCTTCGCAATTGGAGCATGTCCGCGATGGCCTGGGTGCGTTCCTGAGGCGTCAGCATCTCCGGCAACTGGTCTCCTATCTGGGGAGTGAACAGACTGAACCACACCTTTTTGATTTCGGGACGTGGCGCCCAGAATTCCAGGAACTCGGCTAAATATCCGGGGCGCTTCATCATTTGTCCGGTGATTGTGCAATGAACCGTCACCTTTTGCCCGACGATATTTCGCAGGATGCGTTGGTAGGTGGCCGGCGCTCGCCGAATGTCGTGTTCCGGCTGCAATCCATCGATGGATACGACTATGTGCAGACGCTCAAGACTTGCCCAGCTTGCTCCCATGGTGCGGAAGGCGCTGGTTACAATCTGCACGTGGATTCCACGGCCGAGCAAGAGGGGAATCAGCAGTTCCAGCTCGCGAAAGCGGACCAGGGGGTCGCCACCGACAATCGACAGGTGCATGGGCTTCAGCCTGTCGACCACCTCAAGGACTCCGTCTACCAGGGCTTGGCCTCTGCGATCGTTCAGTTCGCGTAGAGTCCGTCCGCCGCCCAGATGTGCATCGTCATAGGCGTAACAACCGGGACACTTAAGGGGGCATTCGCGCGTGATTTCAATCGAAAGAGAAGGGGACTGACCCCTGAGAATCTTGCCCCATGCTCGAATGACTTGAGAGGATTGCACGTCGATGGACCTTTCCTGACAGCATGCAGACTTCACAGTCTTTGAAATGTGTTGCTGCGTTGCAACCTTCACAGCATAGCAAAGGGCACGGGATTCCGTGTCCGTTGCACAGAAAGGGTGAGTGGGAGACTATCCCGGCGCGAGGGGATGCGCAATTGGTATTACTGACAAGCGGTGTAGTTTGACCAAAATGGAACAGATCGGTGAGCCGAGCTTTGGGGAGTAACCGCACAACTGTTACAATCGGGCGCAATCGCAGAGCGCAGGCCGAAGTTTTTCTTGCCCGCTGACACCTTCCGGTCAGGGTGCATGAGGGCCTTAGCCCTGCTGATCCGCCATTGAACTCGCGAAAAACAAGAGTTAGCAACGCCTTTGCCAGTAAGAGCTGTGGCTGAATTCTACTGCGCGAAAGGCTGGCTATTTTTGATGACGTCAGGGACGGATTTTTGTCGGTGAGGACATGCTTTTGGTGTTAATCAGGTCGTTGCGGTCCAGGGATTGCACAATCGTTTCGGTCCAGGGGGTGTAACAGTGAACTCGACTTCGACTTCCGCTCCGGCTTCTATTCCTGCGGTCATCGGGAACGCTCTGAAGGATTGGACGTTCTCGCTCCAGGACTACTCGCTGCTGACGCTACATTCGGTCCGGAAGATGTTTGCTGCGAGCACGTACTTCACCGATTTGGTGGAACAGATGGACCAGATTGGAGTGGGTTCGCTGTTGATTGTCGTTGCCGCTCTGTTTTGCGTCGGCGGGGTGGTTGTATTGAATGCGGCGGCACAATTCGCGCGCTTCGGCGAAACGGTTCTGACAGGTAACGCCGTTTCGCTTGCGCTGCTCCGTGAGCTAGGGCCGGTGTTCGCGTCGCTTCTGGTGGCGGGCCGCAACGCTACGGCGATGGCTTCGGAACTGGGGTCGATGGTAGTTGCCGAACAAGTGGACGCGATTCGGGGATTCGGAATTGACCCAATCCGCAAGCTGATGACGCCGCGTGTGCTGGCGACGATGTTGGTGCTGCCATTACTGACGGGCATCGGGGATCTTGCGGGCCTTCTGGGGGGATTCATTGTCGCCAATTTCATACTGCACCTTGGCCCAGAGGAATTCATGAGCCACGCCCTCAATGCGCTGGTTCTTGGCGACCTTTGCATGGGATTCACAAAGCCGTTGGTTTTTGGATTCATTATCTCGACTGTGGGCTGCTATCAGGGGTTCCGTGTGAAAGGCGGGACAGCGGGCGTGGGCCGCGCGACGATTAACGCGTTCGTTGTGGCGTCGGTCGTCGTATTGGTTGTGGATTTATTCATAACCCGGCTGTTGCTTTGGGCGTTCAATTTGTAAATCCTTCGTCTGGTAAAGGATCCGTAGCCGCACTGAAGCGCCTGAGACGGTGGCAATCGGGAGGTCCTGTCACTTTTGACAATGACATGGAGTGTTTCTTAGAGCTACTATCCCGCAGTGCGCACGCGCGCCGCAGGTTTGCCCAATCGAAGTGCGGTTTTCCTCAGTGAGGAACTGTGAAACAAATCCAGAGTCAAATTCAGAGTTACGTCTCTTTGTTTACGGCATTCTTTATGGTGAGCGGGAGTATGGGGCTGCAAGGGTGCGGCGCCAAAGAAGCGACATCGGCTCCGGCGGCCCAGCAACAATCTGCAAGCGCCACAAGCGCAACTGCCCAAGATCCTTCCTCCACGCCGCAGGCTAACCCCGCTCCCAGCGACCAAAATTCCGCGCAGGCTCAGGGGCAAGCGCCGGTGCAACTGCCGGCAGTCAATTTGACGGCGGACGGCTTGGATGAACTTCTGGCGCCGATCGCACTGTACCCGGACCCCGTGCTGGCGGTAATGCTGCAGGCGTCGGTGAGTCCTCAAGAAGTGATGGACGGCGGAAACTGGCTGGCTTTGGACGCAAATCAGAATCTAAAAGAAGCGGCCCTGGATCAGGCATCCCAAAAAGCCGGCTTTACTCCAGTGATGCAAGCGCTGCTTCATTATCCGACCGTGGTGGACATGATGTGCACACAGTTCGACTGGACCAAGCAATTGGGCGCGGCCTATCAAGGCAATCCAAAAGCTGTACTGGAATCCGTTCAGAGACTGCGGGCGCAAGCGGTGGACACCGGAGCGTTGAAAAGCTCGCCGCAGATGAAAGTAGACGTCAAGCAGGATCAGGGCGCGCAGGTGGTGGAGTTGAAGCCGACCGATCCGAAGGTCGTTTACGTGCCGCAGTACAATCCGGAGCAGGTCTATCGCACGACAACAACGACCACCACTTCCGGCGGAACGACCACTACCACTACAACGTCCAGCGGCACGCCTCCGCCCAGCACTAGTTCCACCGTGGTCGTTCAACAGCAGCAAAGTTCGGGTGTGAGCACTGGGGACGCGGTGTTGATCGGACTGCTGTCGTTTGGAGTAGGCATCGCGGTGGGCGCTGCGATCAGTAACAATAATTATTACTACCCGGCTTGGGGACATGGGGGCGTCTGGTACGGTCCGAGGCCTTACTATCCTCCGCCCTATCGACCGGTGTATTACGGCGGGTGGGGCGGCGGTGGCTACTATCATCGGCCACCATATTACGCGCACAATAACGTAAACATCAATATAAACAACAACTACTACAACCGCTTTAACAACAACAACAATCTGAATCCCGGTTACAAGCCGAGGCCTGTGCCTTATAACAACAACCCGAACGGCGTCTATGCCAAGAACATGGGGAACACTCGCGGCGGGAATCAAGGCGTGAATTACCGGCCGACGAACACGGGTCAGGGAAATTATCAAGGAAACCGGCCAGGAAATAACGCCAATGGCAACGCGCGGCCCTCTACCGGAAATGTGCAAACTCGTCCGGGCGGCGCGAATGCGGGAAATAACCCAAGCGCGGCGCAGCGGCCCAGCACCGGAAATAACGCAAACAACTGGAAGGGTCAGACTACCTATCAAGGCAACAAAAACGCCACCACCGGGAACAACATGCAGGGACGGCCTGTCACTCAGCCCGGCAACGCAAGCGCTGGAGCGAACAATCGGATGGGCGGCGGTAACGCGCCGGCAAGGAATCCTTCGGCCGATCGTGGATTTAGCCAACCCGGAGGGACGCGGCCAAATACCGGCAACTCACAAATGGCACGTCCTGCTGCCGGGAACACGCCTGCATCGAGACCAGCGCCGTCGGCACAACCTGCGTCTCGCCCATCGACACAGCCTGCCTCACGCCCGGCCCCCCAACCGGAGAGCCGGCCTCAGCCCTCCAACTCTGGAGCATTCGGAGGAGCAAGCAATCCGAAAAGTGATCGCGCCGCGAGCAATCGTGGACAGGCCAGTATGGGTGGCCAGTCGCGGGCTGCTACCGGTGGCGGGCGGAGGAAATAACAATGCGCAAGAAAATTGCCAAAGACGGTGACACAAAAATGTCGGCAAGAACCTTTCTTGCCATATTCCTTCTGGCTACCGGGTTATTTCCGGGACTGGCAGCGGCGACCGAGCAAAAGACGTTCGCGACGCCAGCTGAGGCAGTACAGGCTCTCGTTAAATCCGCGGAAGACTTCAACCAGGATGAAATGGTTGCTGTCCTTGGCGAGGATGGCAAAGAGTTGGTGTTTTCGGGAGACTCGGTGCAGGACAGCGAGGGCGCTAAGGCTTTTGTAAAAGCCTACAAATTGAAGCACGCCATCGTAACGCGAGACAAGAACACCCGGATCCTGGAGGTTGGCGCGAATGCCTGGCCCATGCCAATTCCTCTGGTGAACGACGGTGGCAAATGGAGATTTGATACGGCTGCGGGAAAAGAGGAGTTGCTCATCCGTCGCATTGGCTACAACGAATTGGGAGCCATTGCGGCGTGCCGCGGTTATATCGATGCGCAGAAGGACTACGCAGCCGTTGGCCACGACGGAGAGCCCGCCGGAATCTATGCACGGAAACTACGCAGCGACCCTGGCAAACAAAACGGATTGTACTGGGAAACTGGCGAGAACGAACCGACGAGTCCCGCGGGACCGTTACTGGCCCAGGCCGAGGGTCAAGGCTACGACACCACAAAATCCGCGCCGTACCACGGTTACTTGTACCGGATATTGACGGGGCAGGGAGCTGCCGCAAAAGGTGGAACGAAGAGTTATTTGAGTAACGGCAAATTAATCGGCGGAGTTGGCCTCATCGCTTATCCCGTCGAATATCGAGTGAGTGGCGTGATGACGTTTATCATCAATCAGAATGGCGTCGTTTATCAGAAGGATCTGGGAGAGAAAACCGCGGAACTTGCCGCAGCGATGACGGAGTACAACCCGGATAGTACGTGGAAAAGGGTTACCGACTAAGAGCGGCAGCAAGATCTTCCTCGCTGCCGCCCTCGCGATTTTTAAAGCTAGTGCTGATCCTGAACCAAGGGGATTTGCGAAGATAGCTGCAAGTCGATCAGCGTGCTTATGCGACGATCCATTTGAAAGAACGTGGCGGTCTTGGTGCCTGGCAGAACCTTATTCACGATAGGCACGTACTTGATGCGGAGTTGCGCGACGGCTTCGTCCAGTGCTAAGGAGCGATCGATGAGACTTTTCGCCTGCACGTCGGTCAACGAGCCGAAGTTCTGGGCGTATTCCTTGATCAAAGCGTACCTCTGATCGCCTAGCTTGGTCACTTCCGCGCTGTACTGGTCATAAACCGGCCAGAATTTGGTGGCTTCGGCATCTGTCAGCGTCAGGTTCGCTGCGATTAGCTGTTTCTTATTCGAACGCAGATCCTGCCGCAATAACTGAATATCCCGGTCGGTGACCGTTGGGGAATCGTTGCTTGCTGACGCCTGAGCACGCGCCGCCGGTGCAGCCAATGCCCACGCGCTAGCCAAAACGACCACACCAATCATTTTACTTTTCATTAAGATTCTCCTTGTTTTTTCTTCCGATTCAAGTTCACCGCTGCTGCGCTGACAAGCTGCGGGCGAATCTTTAGAGGTGCTGATAATTCGAGTTCTGGATGGCTACGTTCAGCTGCTTGCTGACGCCGTCGATGATCATACTGGAGACGTGATTGGTGCCGTCGGGCAGGGGAGTGAACTGCACGGTCAAGTTCATGGCGTCTTTCGTGTCGTCCATGTAGGAGGCGATTTCAATACGCAGGAGTTCTTTCTGAGCTTTGTCGAAGAAGAGCGTTAAAGAGTCCCCGGGCTTCAGGTAATCCTTGATAACCAGGCGCAGTTCGTTGGGAACGCCGCCGGCGGCGGGACCAATCATGATGTTGCCCTGTTGATAGGCGTGCTCCAGCAGTTCTCGCTCGGGTGGCACATACATTTGTGCGAGAGACTTCATATTGTCGGCGTACTCTTTGTATTCTTCCTTCTTCTTTTCGACAATGTGTCTTTTCAGGCGGCCACCACTTTCCGTCGGCTCGGAAGGAGGATCGAGCGAGGTTTTTTGCGGCTTTCCATCGGGTCCGAGGCGCACCTGGAAGTGCTCCTGCTTTTTTTGCTCGCCTTTCAGGCTGATGATAACGAGCTGGTCCCACATGTACTGTCCCAGTTGTTGTTTGTTCTTGGCGATGGCCTGCTTGACCTCTGCGACGCGCTCCTGAAGCTCCGGCCCCTGTGCTTGAAGGGGCGCAAGGACTAGCAGACCGAACAGAAGAGTAGGGAGCATCAGCAGAGAGTTTCTGAAGACCGAAAGCATGGTTCTTTTCATTGACATCCCCTCGCGAACGATTCGCAATCCCACCGGCCACTCCGTTACTGTTTGGGCGGATAATTTTTCAACAATTTCTGCATGGCCTTGTCGAGATTCTTCTGCTTCTTTTGCTGGTTTGCCCCGGGGTCGAGGGTCTTGGTGACGCGGCCGGTCCAGACGAGTTTCTTGGTGGAGGGATCGTACATATCGAGGACCAGGGTGCCATTGCTGATGACGGAGCTTGTGGCCGTACCCATCCCGCCGCCCCAGCGGAGGCCGCCTGTGCCGTAAGCATTCCACTGCTTTTCCTGATCGATGGAAGCCTGGTAGCCGATAAAGAGATCGGCTTTGTCGCCGTCGGTCTTGGTGAGCCCTTTGGCGGCCAACTGGGAGTCGATGGATTGCTTGATCTGCGCATCGAGAATCTGGTTGGGCTGCGTTGCGCCCTCAATGGTGACCCACTTGTAGGTGTGATATTTAGAGAAATCCGTTCCAGGCATGGAGTTGGTGCTAACGTCCTGAGCGGGTGTGAGTGCACACGCTACAAGAGCCAAAACCAACGCAAATCCGAGTTTTGTTACCGTGGTCCTAGTGTGTTGCCCCATGTTTTTATCTCCTTTTCGAAACCTCTAATTTATTCGATATCATCCCGCGTCGTCCTGATTCTGTAGTGCGATCCGGCGTCGACTGCAAGTCCATTCGGAACTTTGTTTGAAGGCGATTCATGCCACCGTCCACGGAAGCATGCGCCGCGAATGATGCTCGGGGAATTGTCAAAACTAACAATCCAGGGTGTTGATTTTCGGATGGACCGGAGGACACGAAAAAGGTGATCCAAGGGAAGAGCGGAGGTCCAGGCTTCTTGAGTACGGAGCGGTGCGGAACCAGCGAAGGCTCTGCGCGGGTCTACCTTGCCATCTGCAAGAAAAGCGGTTACTGTACGCTCGCGTACCGGTCGTCGTTTGCTTCCCAGTTAATTATCCCCAACTATATAGCGACCGGTTTACATTTTTGTGATAGGGTCGTCTCCCTAGCTAGGCGCATCCTTAAGATCCAGGTTTTCGTTCGGGTTGCGGAGGAGTGCTCTCTTGATGCCGCCCAAGAGTCACTTCGTGGGTAAGTGGTTATCAGCAGTTTCCACTGCAAGGTCCTATGCCGACATCCTCGCCCGAGGCCCGTAACTGCAAGTCGAAGCACGACCTTCGGGATAGCCCTGAAAGGTCTGTTGCTGCCGTGAGGCATGGCTGGCGAGGGAGGAGTTTATGGCTCCCGAACTAACCAACAATTTAGAAACTAATCGTAAGCAATGGTGGAACGTAACAGAACTGAACTCGTCTTTCCGCACCGTAGTTCTGGCGTGCCTGGTAGCCACGCTATGCTACCTGGCGGCAAAACTGGGAGGAGCTTTAGTCATTAGGTCTCCCCAGACCCTGTGGCCCCTTTGGCCAGGGTGCGCGCTCCTAGTTGGCGTCCTGTTGGTGGAACCGCGAAAAATCTGGCCAACCCTTCTGTTAGCAGGATTGGCAGGTTTTGTTCTGTATGACCTGCAGGCAGGGGTGCCGATTCAATCGATTGCTTGGCTCATTCTTGCTGATACGGTTGAAATCTTGGTTGCTACCTGGGGCGTCAGCTACGCCCTGAATGGCCTGCCCCGTTTGAACAGCCTGAAGGCCCTCGCCAAATATTCATTCTTTACGGTGTTCCTGGCGTCGCTGATCGTGTCGTCCGTCGGTACCCTGGCGTTGAACGGCAACCGTTGGACTAGTTGGAGGATTAGCTTTCTGTCCGAGGGGCTGGCATTTCTCACTGTGACTCCGACCATTTTGGGGTGGGTTGGCCAAGCGCGATCATGGGCGCGAAAGTCTCGTATCTATTACCTCGAAGCAAGCGTGTTGTTTGTTGCGCTCATCGGCATGAGCTATGCCATCTTCCTGGATAGTGACGGTATAATTCCGCCGGCATTACCTTATTCTCTAGTGCCATTTCTACTCTGGGCTGCATTGCGTTTCGGCTCCGCGGGGGTTGGCACCTCCGCAACCATCGTTGCGCTTCTCTCCATTTGGGGTGCGGTCCACGGACGCGGTCCGTTCAACGAAACGGATCCAGTCGCCCGGGTTTTTTCTCTCCAGTTGTTCTTATTGTTCGCCTCCATGCCGTTTATGGTCCTCGCCGTCATTGTTGAGGAACACCATAATACAGAAGACGACCTACGGGAGGGCGCAGAACGGTTACGTTTGGTGACGGAAGGGCGACTCCGACTCGCCAACTTTGTCGAATCGTCTGACGATGCGATCATCGGCAAAAACACCGACGGAATCATCACGGACTGGAACAAGGGAGCGGAACGGCTTTTCGGATACTCGGCGTGGGAAGCGATTGGAAAGCCAATCTCGTTCTTTATGCCTCCGGAATGCTCCGAAGATTTTCCCATGATTATGGCCAAGTTGAAGGCCGGTGAAACGGTAAAGAATTACGAGACGTTACGCCGGACGAAAGATGGGAAGAATGTTTTCGTATCACTGACGGTGTCTCCGGTGAAGGATGTCGATGGCCGAATTGTTGGAGCAGCAACAATCATTCGCGACATCGGTGAACGGAAGCGGCAAGAGGCGGTCCTGCGAGAAAGTGAAGATCGCTTCAGGCTGGTGGCTAATACCGCCCCGGCGATGATCTGGATGTCCGGGTCGGACAAATTATGCACTTTTTTCAATGAGAGTTGGTTGCAATTCACGGGCCGCTCCATGGAACAGGAATTAGGCGACGGATGGGCTGCGGGAGTGCATCCAGACGACATGGAGCGATGTATTCGAACCTATTTCGACGCATTTGACGCTCACGTCAGCTTTGAGATGGAGTATCGCCTGCGACGTGCTGATGGCGAGTACCGGTGGATCGTTGATTTTGGCTCGCCCCGCTTTGAAGCCGACGGCACTCTCTGCGGCTATATCGGTTCCTGTATGGATATTACGGAGCGGAAGACCTTCGAGGAATCGCTCCGCAACTTGTCCGGCCGCCTTATCTCCGCACAGGAGGAAGAACGTGCGCGTATTGCCCGGGATCTTCACGACGATTTCAGTCAGCGCTTGGCGCTCCTGGGTATCGGCCTGGGACAACTGTGGAAAGCACTCCCAGAGACAGAAGGGGCAGAGCGCGCGGCGGTTCTGGAAATGCTGAGGCGAACCAAGGAAATTTCCTCGGACATACATTCTCTCTCGCACCAACTGCACTCCAGCAAACTCGAGCACGTAGGTCTCGCGCCGGCACTCAAAGGACTTTGTGGAGACGTTGCCCAGAAATATAAAATTTCTATTCAATTCGCCGATCGCGACTGTCCCGCGAATATTCCGAAGGATGTGGCCTTGTGTCTATTTCGAGTTGCGCAGGAAGCCCTCGGAAACGTGGTTAAACATAGCGAAGCCAGCGACGCGCAGGTCGAACTCTTTGGCACTGCGAGTGGCGTCCGTCTTCGCATCTCGGACGCGGGCAAGGGTTTCGATCCCTCCCTTGAGAACCCCGATGCGGGCATTGGATTGATTGGAATGAGCGAGAGGCTCCGGCTGGTGGGAGGCAAACTCAAGGTGAGGTCTGAACCGGAACGTGGGACCGAGGTTTTAGCTGAGGTGCCCCTGGTCGATTCTGCGAACAATGACCGGCGCCTGGCGCAAGCTGCTGGGAGATAAAACATTGAGACGCCCACGGGTATTGCTGGCGGACGACCACCGAATGCTGGCGGATGCGCTGAAGAATATTTTGCAGCCACGTTACGACGTTGTCGGCATAGTGAACGATGGACGCGAGCTTCTGGATGCTGCAGCCAAGTTGCAACCTGAGATTATCGTCCTAGACATTGGCATGCCGCGAATGAATGGTCTGGATGCTGCCCGGCACCTGAAGACCACCATGCCCAAAACTAAACTCGTCTTCATGACCATGAACGAGGACCCTGACCTGGTGAGAGAAGCCTTCCGCGCCGGAGGTTCGGGATTTTTATTGAAGCAGGCTGCAGCGTTCGAATTGACGGATGCCATCGACAAAGTGCTGAAGGGTGGTTCGTATGTGACGCCAAGCGCCAAAGAGGGACAGGCGAAGATTTCCATGCGAGAGCCTAAAGCCCGCGATCACGCTCCTGAACCTACGCTAAGACAGCGGGAAGTCATTCAATTGCTGGCGGAAGGGCGTTCCATGAAGGAGATTGCCTCCGTTCTGCAAATAACCAAGCGGACCGTCGCGGCGCATAAGTATGCCGTAATGGACCTTTTGCAACTGAAGACGAATGCCGAACTGGTGCAGTACGCCATACGACACAGAATCATCTCCCTCTAGCCTCACGGATTTTTCTCCTCTCACTGTAAGTTTTGCCAATAGGCAAGACCACGAACTCCGAGCAACCTGAATGTAGAAACTCCGGCTTACCGGAAAAATTGGGTTCCAGGACGGGTTTCTCCACGGGGCCAAGTTGTTCTGCACTTTCATGCTGGCATTTGAAACGGAGAAAGGCCTTCGAGGTACGTTCTCATGACTCGCAAGCGCGTCCTACTGGCGGATGATCTGCCTCCCCTGTTGCACGCCGTCGCAAAATTATTAGAGGGCTCCTTCGAGGTTGTCGGCATGGTGTCCGATGGACAAGCCGCACTGGACGCCGCTGCGGCGCTTGAACCCGACGTGATCGTTCTGGACATCTCGATGCCGGGCATGAGTGGGATCGAAGTAGCAAGAGAACTCAAGCGACGAACTAATAGCGCCAAGATCGTATTTCTCACGGTGCACGAGGATTCGGATATTCTGGCGACTTGCCTCGCCGCGGGAGGACTGGGCTACGTAGTGAAAGTGCTCATGGAAGCGGACTTGATTCCGGCGATGAATGAGGCGCTTGCGGGTCGCGAGTTCATTTCGCGGTTTTCGTCGTTACAAGACACACCGAGTGAGAACTAGCAACTCCGCGTAACCCGCGGAGCTTGTTACTTTTGACAATTCCATCCAACTACCGCCAGACATACCATCCCCGAGAAAACATGTGTGCGGAGCCTGATCTACCGTGTTCACTCGCAAACTCGGGGCGAATCTAGAGGTCACGGAGGAGAAATCATGAAGAAAATGTTGCTGAGTATCGGATTCGCCTCGCTGCTTGCGCTGTCAGCGTTTGCGCAGGACAAGGAAGCCGATCGCGTCGATAACGCCGGAAAAGTAATGCAGGAGATTCTCAACGCTCCAGATGGCATTCCGCAGAGCGTGCTGGACAAGGCTGATTGCGTCGTTATTCTGCCTTCGGTCCTCAAATTTGCTATCGGCTTCGGGGGCAGTTACGGCCGCGGCGTGATGACCTGCCGCGGCGGCAAGACTTTCCATGGCAAGTGGGGCGCTCCGACGATGATGGCTCTCGAAGGAGGCAGCGCTGGTTTGCAGCTTGGAGGGAATGCCACCGACTTTATTCTGCTGCTAATGAGCCCGCGATCCGCGACCAGCATTCTCAGCAGCAAGGTCAAACTGGGGGGTGACGCTACCGCCGCCGCTGGGCCGGTGGGCCGTACTGCCTCCGCGGAAACCGATGTCACCATGCGCGCCGAAATTCTTTCGTACTCCCGCGCACGGGGACTGTTCGCTGGAATCTCCCTGGCGGGTTCGACTTTGCGCTCGGACAACGGCGCTAACAAGAACCTCTACGGGAAGGACGTCAGCGCAAAAGCCATCGTCTTCGACAAGGCCGTGCCGGTGCCGGACAGCGCTAAGGATTTGCTGGCCACGCTGCAGAAGGCCTCGCCCGTAAATAAGAGCAAAAACTAATGGGGTTTCTCTTGACGGCTCGGCGCGAAGGTTACCCTCGGGACGCCAAAACAGATCCGCCGGTCACCGCCACGCCACAAGATATTTCTCTCGTTCGCGGCGGTCCGTTCTACCGGGTGTCGGTCTGTACTTGTCTGCCGGTCAGACGAACTTGTCACTTTTGACAATTACGTTTCGTGCTTGTAAGGAGCAGCATGCGTCCACTCCTGAGGTTGCGTTCGCGTGTTCCGGGTGAGCAATCGGTCATGGCTTTCTATCAAGGAAAACAGGGAGGTCGTTCATGAAGTGGATGACTAAAGCAAGTCTTGTGCTGGCAGCATTCACGATTCTGGGATTCGCGGTGACCCCTGCGTCTTTTGCGCAGCAGAAGAAGCCAAATATCGTGGTTATCATGTCGGACGATGTCGGCATCTGGAATATCAGTGCTTACCATCGCGGCATGATGGGTGGACGCACGCCTAATATTGACCGGATCGCCGCGGAAGGGGCTCTGTTCACTGATTACTACGCGCAGCAATCCTGCACAGCTGGACGGGCTGCGTTCATCCTTGGGCAGACACCGTTTCGGACCGGTTTGCTCAAGGTCGGCATGCCGGCCGCAAAACAAGGCTTGCAGGACAAAGATCCGACGATTGCCGAATTGCTCAAGCCACTTGGTTACGCCACCGCGCAGATCGGCAAGAACCATCTCGGCGACCGGAATGAGTATTTGCCTACGGTCCACGGTTTCGATGAATTCTACGGGATTCTCTACCACCTAAATGCGATGGAGGAGCCCTATGAGGCGGACTATCCGAAGACCGCTGCGTTTAAAGAACGTTTTGGTCCGCGCGACATTTTGGATTGCAAAGCCACGAGTGTAGACGATCCGACCACGGATCCGCGCTGGGGCAGAGTAGGCAAGCAGAGCTGCGCCGACGCTGGACCGTTGCCGCCGCACCCGAACATGGACCCAGCGGCCAAGACCAACATGGAAGACGTCGACACCGAACTCGTCCGTCGTTCCAACGACTTCATGGACCGGTCGGTGAAGTCTGGCAAGCCGTTCTTCCTCTGGCACAACTCGACACGCACGCATGTCTGGACGCATCTTTCTCCGAAATGGGAGAACAAGAGCGGCTTCGGTCTTTACGCCGATGCCATGATGGAGCTGGACTGGGAGGTTGGAGAGATTCTCAAGAAAATCGATGACCTCGGTATTGCCGACAACACGATCGTGCTGTTCACCAGCGACAATGGCGCGGAAATCTTCAGCTGGCCAGATGGTGGCAACCACCCGTTCCGGGGTGAGAAGGGAACCGTGTACGAAGGTGGGTTCCGTGTGCCCATGATCGTAAGGTGGCCTGGCGTTATCAAGCCAAACACCATCATCAACGACATTATGGCTCACGAGGACTGGATGCCGACTTTGGTGGCCGCTGCCGGTGAGCCGGACGTAAAGCAGAAGCTTTTGACGGGCTACAAGGCGGGCGACAAAACGTTCAAGAACCATCTTGACGGATACAACTTCTTGCCATTCTTCAAGGGCGAAGTTGCCGCTGGGCCGCGGCAAGAGTTTTTTTACTTCAGCGATAATGCCGATCTTATGGCCCTGCGATATGGCGCCTGGAAGCTTAGTTTTAAAACCATCAAAGGCAATCTCTTCACCGGCTTCGAGGAAACGACAAACGTCCCACTGGTGACCAACCTGCGGCAGGACCCTTGGGAGCGCTACCAGGAAGAGTCGATGCTGTATGGAAGATGGTGGGGCGACAAGCTGTGGACAATGGTTCCAGCAGTGACCATCGTGGGAGGGTTCCTCCAGACATTTGAACAGTTCCCACCAAGCCAGAGGAGTGGATCACTCAGCGTGACTCGTTTCCTCGAAGCCATCCAGGCAGGAACCGCAGGCCCTGGCCACTGACGGAATGGAATTGGATCGATAGACACCGCGGGGAGATGCCCCGGCGTATCAGCAGTCTTTGCAACTTCAAGGCCGCCCAACCTAGGAATCAGCAGTCGTCTCTCAGTAAGCAAAGACAAAAGACCGAGACGAAGGAGGACGTTTATGAAGTGGACGAGGAAAATAAGTCTAGCCTTGGCGGCAGGGGCCCTGCTCTTAGCAGCCACGGGGCCACCTAACGCGAGGGCGGAGGAGAAGAAACCCAACATCGTCGTCATTATGGGTGATGACATCGGAATGTGGAACATCGGCGCGTACCATCGCGGTTTGATGGCCGGCAGGACGCCGCACCTCGACAAGCTCGCCAAGGAAGGCATGATATTCACCGACTATTACGCCGAGGCGAGCTGCACGGCGGGTCGTGCGAACTTCATCACTGGCGAATTGCCGATTCGCACCGGCATGACCACGGTAGGTCAAGCGGGCGCATCGGTCGGCTTGCCCGCCGAAGCGGTGACCATTGCCACCATCCTGAAATCGATGGGCTATGCGACGGGACAGTTTGGCAAGAATCACCTGGGAGACAAGAATGAGTTCCTGCCGTGCGTTCACGGCTTCGACGAATTTTTTGGCTATTTGTATCACCTCGATGCGATGGAAGACCCAGCGCATCCCAACTATCCGCAGGAGCTTCTGAATGTGGTCGGCCCGCGCAACATGGTTCATTGCTGGTCGACGACTGCGGATGACTCCACCGACATGCCGCGCTGGGGCAAAATCGGCAAACAGAAGATCGAGGACGCCGGACCGCTCTATCCCAAGCGCATGGAGACAGTGGACGACGAGATTCGTGACCTCTCCATCAAGTTCATCGACAAGGCCAAGAGCGATAACAAGCCGTTCTTCGTGTGGCTCAACCCGACGCGCATGCACATCGTCACGCACCTTTCCCCGAAGTATGAAGCGCTGCGCAATTCCGAGAATGGCTGGTCGGAAGAAGAAGCGGGCATGGCTCAACTGGACGACGATATCGGCATCGTCATGGATAAACTGAAAGCCATTGGCGAGGACGAAAACACGATTGTCCTTTTCACCACCGATAATGGAACCGAAGTGTTCACTTGGCCTGATGGTGGTCAGACACCATTCGCCCAGTCGAAGGGGACAGTTCTCGAGGGCGGTTTCCGCGTTCCCGCGATTCTTCGCTGGCCCGGCCATGTGCCGGCGGACTCAGTGCAGAATGGCATCTTCTCCGGCATGGACTGGCTTCCCACCTTCGTCGCTGCGGCTGGCAATCCGATCATCACCGAAGAACTGCTGAAGGGCAAAACGATCGGTGACCGTAC
>Ga0210383_10000605_pt1 | contig 32925 bp, 29 predicted proteins | sample IncBWC14OmetaG_FD_160072 | JGI IMG/M metagenome (GOLD analysis project Ga0210383, IMG submission 160072) | Forest soil microbial communities from Barre Woods Harvard Forest LTER site, Petersham, Massachusetts, United States - Inc-BW-C-14-O ... | reverse complement strand
GGCGGGCCTGGTGCGTGCTGAAGGGCGCAGCGGTCCTTCGAATCCCATGCGTGTCGGATTTGGCGGCGCGCTGGCAGCAGTTTGCGAAGCCGGACGTAATGCGATGCAGAACGCCAAGCTTTCGCTAAACGATATTCACGCGGTGTGCGCGGGTCTGGCGGGCACGGCGCAGCCAGAATCGCAGCGCAAAATGAAGAAGCTGCTGGCGGAAGAATTTCCCGCACAGGTAGTGTATGTCTGCACGGATCTGGACTTGACCCTCGAAGCTACCGGAGAAGGCCGTGCCATCGTGTTGATTGCGGGCACCGGTTCGGCTGCGGTTGGGCGCGATCTGAGCGGCCAAGTGATACGCGTTGGCGGCCACGGGCCATTGCTCGGAGACGAAGGCAGTGCGTATGACGTCGGGCGGCGGGCGGCAATTGCTGCGTTACGCGCGGCAGATCGTGGCATGCGTGATTCGCCTTTAGCGGCGCGCATTCTGCAAGATCTGCGTGCCACGGATTGGGAAGATTTACAGCTCCGCGTCTACCGCGTACCCGACGAAGTGTTTCCGAGAATTTTTCCCGTAGTCACCGCCGCGGCCGATGAAGGAGATGGTGAAGCCCGGGCGCTGTTGAAGGATGCCGCCGAGGAACTTGCCGGGTTGGTGCTGGATTTAAGTGAACGGCTGCAACTGGACGATGAGAGATACCTGCTGGTAAAGAGTGGCGGCATGGTGGGCCGCTCAGAATATTTTGACAAATTGCTGGATGATCGGCTGCGCGCCGCCGCACCCAAAGCGGAATTTGGCGCGCTGGTTGTGACTGCAGCGCAGGCTGCCGCGCGACTGGCCTTGCGTGTTCTTTTGACACCGGCCGAAGAAGGGGCATAAGCGGTGGAAGTAGAAAAGGAAGCAGCGCGCGCGCGGACGGCCACCGGCGAAGATCTCAAGGCCTTGATCTACCACCCTGTGCCTGCGGTTCTGATGGCCGTGCTGGATAATCCGTCGTTCGACGAAACCAAGCTGACGCTGTTGCTGTCACGCAAGGATCTGCCTACGGAAGTTCTGGAAGAAATCGGGAGGCGGAAAGTTTTGTTGAAAAGTTATGTGGTGAAGAAAAGCCTGGTACTCCATCCGCGCACGCCCCGGCTGGTTGGTCTGCGGCTGTTGAAGGATCTGTATTTGATGGATCTGGTGCAGTTCACGCTTTCTCCAGCGGCATCCGAAGAGCTGAAGCGTTACGCGCAGGAACAGATTGTTGCGCGCTTGCCGCAAATGCCGCTCGGGCAAAAAATCACGCTGGCCAGGCGTGGGCCGAGCCGCGTCGCGGGAGCGCTGGTTGCGGACGGCCACGCGCAAGTGATGCCGATCGCGCTGGAAAATCCATATTTGACGGAAGCGCAGGTGTTGAAGGCGCTGGCGCGGGAAAAAGTGCCGGTCGCGGTGGTGCAGGCATTGGCGAATCATCGCAAATGGTCGCAGTGCTATAACATCCGCCTGGCGATCGTGCGGAATTCGTCCACGCCGATTTCGATTATTTTGCGATTTTTGCCGCAGCTTACGGTGAACGATTTGCGCGTGCTCGCCGAGCCGGGAGTCGTGGCTGAAAATTTGCGAAAATATTTGCTGGCAGAAGTGCGGCGCCGCATGGTGGTGTCGGAGAGGCAAGCGCAGCTCCATCTGGCCGATCAGACGCCCGCGTTATCTTCGCAGGCGCAGCACGATGAAAGCCCCGAGAAAGAACAAGACGGCGGAGAACGAGAAAGCCGCGCGTATGGAGACGGCGGACCACAAGAACCCGACAACGACGCTTGAAAGAAAATCGCCTATGGCATTTACGGCCGCGAGCGTGCCGAATGCCATGCCGTGCTGTTCTTTGGGAATCAATTCCGCGGCCAGGGAATCTTCCAGCGCTTCTTCCGTGCCGACGTACAATCCGGCAAGTGTAAAAATTCCGGCGAGCAGCCACGGCTGGTGCGGGGCTGCGGTCAACAGAATCGCGGTTGCGCCGGCAAGCGCGTAACCGGCCGCGAGCACGAGCTTGCGATGTGCCACATGATCACTGATCCAGCCGCTCAAGAAAGCGGAAGCCGCATAGAAAACGTTGTGCAAGGTGTAGAGTCCCACTGCGATGCTGGCCGCGGCCGCCATGCCTTTTGAGGGAGCAAGCATGCGCGTGGCGTAGAGAATCAGCAGGGTGTGCGAAAAATCTCCCGCACCGAACACGCCCACGCCCAGCAGAAACTGGCGAAACGTTGTCGGCAGCGCGCGTAATCCGGTGAGGAAAGACTGCCTCTTTCGCGCTTCGATCGGCCTTTCGCGTACCAGTAGCCAGAAACTGGCCACCGCTACCATTCCAGGAAGCAGCGTCCACAAAAACACGGCGCGGTAGTTGTGATGCGTGGCTTGGAGCAGCCAGAGCGCCGTCAGCGGGCCCACAATGGCGCCAATCGTGTCCATCAAACGCTCCACGCCAAAGGCGCGCCCATATGCCGACGGCGGAACGTCCGCCGCAAGCAAGGCTTTCTTCGCGGGCGAACGCACACCGCGGCCGAGCCACGCAGCGGACCGGCCAATCAGGATTTGGTAAGCGTGCGTGGCAAAAGCAAACGAAGCCGTAGCCAGGGCTGTAAACGCATAGCCAAATACGGCCAAAGGTTTGCGCTTCTTTAGTTGATCCGTGTAATGCCCCGCGCCAAGTTTCGCAAAGCTGGAAAGTCCATCGGCAATGCCCTCAATCGCGCCAAGCCAACCCGGGCCCGCACCAATCGCCGCCAAAAATGCGGGCAGCACTGCTGTGGCAATTTCATGGCTCCAGTCGCTGAACAAACTGGTCAGGCCAACGCCGAGCACAGTGCGCGTCAGCCAGCTTTTGGGTTGTGTGGGTTCAGACATGGAGGAGAGTTTATCGTTTGGCCGCGTCTATGAGCCAGGGCCTTGCGCGAACTGAACGCGCGGGAAACGGCCCGCTTCAGAAGCGGGCCCTACAATATTATTTCTTGGCGGAGCGGTAGAGAATGACGCGCACTTTCTCCAGCGTCACCAGGCCGCCTTCGACCATTTCATCCAGCCGCGGCAGGATTTGATCAATGCGCTCCTGGGTTTCGATCACTTCGACGACAATCGGCAGGTCCTGCGAAAGCCGCAACAATTTGTCTGTGTGATAAATGCTGGAACCACCGTAGCCGCCAACGCCGCGCAATACCGTGGCGCCGGAAAAGCCTTCTTTGCGCAACATCATCACGATGGCTTCGTGGAGCGGTTTGCCACGCCATTTGTCGGACTCGCCGATGTGGATGCGCATCAGGGTGCGTTCACCTTCGAATTTCTGGTGTGTCATTGCGGTGCTCCTAGAAGCGATTGGCCAGGCGAATCCCGGCCACGGAGAGAAGCAGGCCCAACACTACGCTGGCGGCGACGTAGGTGGAAGCGCGAAGCCATTCGCCGGCTTCAAACATCTTCGCGGTTTCCCAGCCAAAACTGGAAAAGGTAGTGTAGCCGCCAAAAAACCCCACGGCGATGGCCATGCGCCATTCCGGGGGAACGATGATGCGATTCAAAGTCAGTTGCCCAATGAGGCCCAGGAAAAAGCAGCCAGTTAGATTGACGAGCAAGGTTCCGTAAGGAAATGTGCTGGCCATTTTGATTTGAACCAGGCCCTGCAAGCTATATCGCGCTAACGTCCCCACCGCCCCAAATAGGGCAATCAGAAAAATACGCAAGGCATCTCCAGTCCGGCTGCGGCGCAGTATACAAAAAAACTCCTGGTGCCGCGCGGCAGCCAGGAGTCATCAGCCTCGAAACAAAGCCGAGGCGGTTATGGCGAACTCCATCGCCTAATTCGTGTAGCTTCTTTAGTCTATCGACGGCGATTCACGCACGCAATAAATAATCCAGGAAGTATGATCTGGGGAGCAGCAAACAAGTGGCTCGTCCCGGTTGAAAAAGATGACAATTCTTAGCGCACCCACGCAAGCTGGCCTTTCGATTTCCCGATAGTTATTTTTTTGCCCAGGTCATCGCCGCCGCTGCAGCTCAAACTCGCGCCCAATGCGATTGCGCTGGCGCTCTCCTAGAAAGTTGCAAAGTGCTCAAAGACTCGTCTCCTGCTATTTTCGTCGGCACGGTTCTGGAGACGCAACCCAGGTTCCGTTTTCGCGTCAGCGAAAAGATCAAAGGCGTAACTACGGACACGATCGAGCTAGACCACGTTCCATGCACGGGAATTGAATTCCAACTAGGCAAACAATATCTCGTCTTTGCTGAACCGTTGACACTAGCGGACGGCATTGTGCTCATGTATGCCCACGGGTGTGGCCACACGACCGAATTGAAATATGCTCAGGCGATCCTCGAGCAATTGCGCGCCGAGAAAAATGGCCGGCGTAACGCATCCCTCTACGGTATGCTCTGGCGCACGGCCTGCTGTCTTGGGCTCTCCCACGATGCCTATGATCGTCCTCTTGCCGGCGTCACGATCAGGCTTCAGTCAGATCGGAAAAGCTTCGCAGCCACCACCGACGAACGCGGTGCATATCACTTCGACCGCTTACCCGCCGACAGCTATGACATTTCCGCCTCCAGCCTCCCTCCCGGCCTCTCCCTCAGCCTACCTTTTAGCCAAGGCTATAATGTGGTGCACCTTTCGTCAGACCTTCTCGCTCATACCTGCTTCGACCACGATCTCTCTGCCGTGCCCACTGCATCGATCTCTGGACTGGTCACTGGTCCCGACGGCATTGCTCCTAAGTTCGCGAGCGTTTACCTCCAACGTGTCGATCAACCGGTGTCAAAGGCAACAGGCTCTGCCGACCAAGTAAATGGCGAGCCTTTCACATTCGAGAGCGTTACGCCTGGAGATTACGTCCTAGTTTACAATCCGATGGACAGCCCAGATCCCGATGCGCCTTTCCATCGCACTTTTTATCCTGCCGCTCCTGATTTCGTGATTCATCTACAGGAGGGCCAACGATTTTCAAACGCAGATATCCCTCTCGGCCAACAATTCCCAGACGTCGAGGTCCATCCCCCCTCCCGATTTCCGCCATCACGGAAATCCATTCTTCGCGTGGAATGGACCGGAAGAAATCCGAGTGATTTTTCGCCGGTGGTTGTCACAGTGCAATCCACGAAAAGCGATTCGCCCTATGTCGAAGAGGTTTCCTACAGATTCTATAGTGTGAGTATTTTCCTGGACGCCAGGACGCCACATACACCTTTCAGGCCAAAGCAAACTGCAAGGACAGTCGTGGGAATGCGGAAAGTGACCCTGTCACCATCGATGGCTCCAACGCCTCACTTGCCGACATATCGCTCCCGCTCCACAAGTGACACGTGCGCGCCCCAATGGCCCGGTCAATGAAACAATCCTCGTCATCAAATCCCCTCAATAGTGAAACCGATAGCGGATTTCCGCGTAGATTTCGCGGGGGTCGTTGTAGTGAAAGCCGCCGAAGGTCAGGCTGTTGTCCAGCAGCACCCGGCGATTGCCGACGTTGAGCACGTTCAGCCCGACGCTGTATTTCTGGCGAAATGTTTTCCCCAGCGCAAGGTCGAACGTAGTGTGCGACGGCAAATAATTCCCGGGATACTGCGCGTCGGGCATTCCGTTGGTGAATCCCGAACCGTAATACATATTGAAGGATGCGAACGATTGCCAGGGAAGATTGGCGTTAAATCCCAGGTTCAGAGTATTTCGCTGATCGTGATCGACAGGAGCGTAACCCGGAGGCGGTTCGCACCCCGGCGGCGCGGGCGTGGGGCAAATCAAGCCGCCGGTGAAGGGGCCCTCGGCCTGGGCGATTTGGTTCGCATACGCCAGATGAAATTGTCCGCGATTCCACAAACGCGGCGATCGTAGAGTGAGTTCCCAAGATTGAATCAAGGCTTGATACCACGTGAGCGGCCAGAACAGGTTTGATTCGCCGATATTGCTGTGATCCAGCCAGTTTTGCGCCCGCGTTTGAAAATGATCGGCGTCCAGCGACCAGCCGCGAAAGGGAATCGTCACGCCGAACTGATATTCTTCGTCGCGCTCTCCGTGCAGCGGCGCGAACGTCAGGTTCTGGCTGTTCGCCAAATCCAGCAAAGGGCCGGTCGCCGTCAGCAGCGGCGGCGGCTGATAAAAATGGCCGTAGAAAGCGTGGAATATCCAATTGATTTTGGGAACTTTCACGGCGATGCCGAAACGCGGATCGACTTCGTTTTCCACGATGTCCGCGGTGAAATGCGATTGGCGCAGGCCGGCAATCAGGGTCAGCCACGGAGTCACCTTGAATTTGTCGCTGAGGAATGTTTCCTCCAAGCCTCCGGTAATCGAGGCCGAAGAAGCGGGAAAGTTTGGGCTGCCGTCCGTAAAATAATTGGAGAAATATTCGCTCTGCGTCTGGGCGAAGCCATACACACCCGCCTGAATCTCATTCTTCTTTACGGTCGCATCCAGGCTCGCTTGTAATCCTCCGTAATTCGAAGCCTGATTCGCGTTCGTGCTCACGGGATAATCGGTGAGCGGAGCCTGATAATTAGAGCTGTTGTAGTGATAAAACGGAGAAACCGTCGACGACAGATTCGCGTTGAAGGTGTGAATCCAGGAGAAGGCCACGTAGCCATCGGTTTCATACTCGCCATCGCGAAGTCCATAACTGGGATAAACCTGATTTCCGGGAGAATTGGGATTCGGATCGATCGGAATCTGGTAATAATCCTGGCGTAAAGAAGTGACCAGCCGGAATTGGTCCTTTGCGTTCGGGTTAAAAATGAACGAGGCAAATCCGCCATAGCCGTTTTCTGCGTCGTGAACCACCTGCGCGATTGGCGCTTGCAGACCATAATTGCTGCGATTGCCGTTCAAGCTCGCATAGTAAGCGAAGCGCTCAGTGTGGCTTCCGAAATTGATCTGGTCGTTGGTCTGATACCAGTTTCCAAAGCTCAACACGACTTCCGCGTCATTGTCTCGTTCGAAGCCGGTACGAGGCACGACATTGAAGATCCCATAAGTGCGGTCTCCATATTCCGATTCGTAGCTTCCCCTCTGGACTTCCAGGTAGTCGATGTCCTTTGGGTCGATTTGCGGGCCGAGATTCGTGGCGATATTTGTGTTTGGTATGGGCACGCCGTCGATCAGCCAGTCCACCTGATGCCCGCCGCGCATGTGCAGCATGTCGTGGGTGACGTAGGCCGAGGGCACGTAATCGGTGATCATGGCCAGGCTGTTGGAGCGGTCCGCGCCAGGTGTCTGCGCGATATCCTCGCGGTTCACGAGCGTTGTAGGCGTCACTGAATCGATGTTTTCGACGCCTCCCGCAGGGGAGGCGATAACGGTGGTCGATTGATTCACTGCGGTGACCTTCAGTTGAAAGTGAAGCGTCGGTGAAGATCCCGAAACTACTGTCACCGCTTGTTGCTCGTCAGCAAATCCGCTTTTTGTCACGGACACCAGGTAATCCCCGAGCGGCACGCTGGTAAAGGAAAACGTTCCGTCCTGGTCGGTTTGCACGGTCTGCGTCCAATCCGAAGTCGCGGACTTGATCTTCACGGTAGCGTCGGGAACCGGCCGGTGCTGTGGATCGTGGACCACTCCGCGAACGTTGCCGAAAACGGTGGCAAACGCCACGGTTAGGTAAAGCGCGAAAAATGCCAGAAAAAGTAAAATCCTGTGAAACACCAATCCCCCCGGATGTGTGGCGGCAACGGAGCCGCGGCGGATGCGATGATCCGCGAATATGTGAATCACTCAGACGAGTACATGCGATCAGGAGGGAATCAGACGCGGAGGGCGATCGGGAGGTGCGACAGAAGGAAGAATTTCGCGTTGGGCGCTCAGAGCTACCGGCGTGACAAAATAAGGAGAGCGCGCCGGAACCGGCGCTATTGGCAATACGAAAACGATGGACGCTACGAAAACGTGAAATTCCGTCTGGTAGCAATGTATGGCGCACTGGCTTATTTCATTGCCGCCCTGGTGCTCGCAGGTCACCGGTTTTTGCGAAGCGCCGGGCGCTGAACCGTGGTGCTGCTTCGCGTGGTCCGCCGTTAAACAAATTCCGCTGTCGCAGCAACTCATCTGCGCCGATTGCCATGCCACGGCCCACAGTGGAGACCACAGCAGCACTGCCGCAATCAGGCACACGCATGCGCCCATTTTTCTTCCCGGAGCGATAGGAAATCGACGCAAATTCCTCATTCTAGAGTCGAATCTTACCGCAGTTTCGCCGCCGGAGTGTCTCTTTGTTGTCACTTTTGACTGTGGACGGGCTACCGCCAATTTGGCTATATTGGGATATTTGACAGGGGTCGGCTTTCTTGACTTGGCTGCGGCCCGGTCGCACACTCTTTAAATGGCCCACATTTACATGCTGTTTCAGTTTGCCAAGGACGAAGACAAGGCGCAGCAGGCTCGGCACAAGCTGGAAACATGGAAGCAGGCCTTCCGCCTGGACAAAAAGCTCATTTACAAACTGGAGCGGACTCCTGTAGCCGCGATTGCTGGAGCTGCTCCGGGCGATAACGGCGACGACGAAAAACCCGCCAAGGTCATAAAAGCCAAGGGCAAAGGAAAATCTGCTGCGAAGGCCGGCACGGAGACTGAAAGCGAAGCCACGCCCGCCTCCAACGAAGACATTCGCCTGATCGTTCGCCTCGGTTTTTCGGGACATGAAAAACTTTCCGAGCAGCGTTGGGTAGATCGCATCCCCACCGAAGAACCTTTCCGTGCGGCTTCTCCGGTGGTCGTAAAACCGGGGGAAGCAAAATTTGAGGACACGGAAAAGCAGTTCGAAGATTTGGCCTAGTACTCTGGTTTTGCACAAGGCGACAGAGGTTCTGGGCCTCGCCGGAACCTGGCTCCGGTATAATCCAGGTTCGCGGCCCGAATCACTTCCATTTCTCCGATGAGGTAAGACCGAATGGCAGTGCAAACGCGCTTGAAGACAGCCAAAGCGGAATCGCAGAAATATCAGGGTCTCGACCGCGAAACCCTGATTCGCATGTATCGCACGATGTTCCTTTCCCGGCGCTTGGACGACCGGGAAATCCAGCTCAAGCGGCAAAATAAAATTTATTTTCAGATTTCCAGCGCAGGGCATGAAGCCATCACCGTGGCTGCGGGGTTACTTCTTCGTCCTGGCGTCGATTGGATTTATCCGTACTATCGCGACCGCGCGCTGTGCCTGACGCTCGGCGTCACGCCGCTGGAAACGCTCCTGCAAGGCGTCGGTGCCAAAGACGATCCAGCCTCTGGTGGGCGCCAGATGCCATCGCACTGGGGCCATCCCAAGTGGAATATCGTCAGCAAATCCAGCTGCACCGGCACGCAGTACGTGCAAGCCGTCGGCGCAGCGGAAGCCACACTTTATTACGAGCACCATCCCAGAGCGTTGGAGCAGGCCAAACGCGCTCCCCTCGGTCAATTCGTAAATCATGAGCCGGAAGAAATCGTTTATGTGTCCTCAGGTGACGGTGCTACCAGTGAAGGCGAATTCTGGGAATCTTTGAACGCGGCGTGCGCGAAGAAGCTGCCGCTGTTCTATCTTGTCGAAGACAACGGCTACGCGATTTCTGTTCCTGTCGAAGTACAGACCGCTGGCGGCAGCATTTCGCGCCTAGTGAAAAGCTTCCCGGGCCTGCATGTTGCCGAATGCGATGGCACCGATCCTCTGGAAAGCTATGCCAACTGCAAGGAAGCGATCCGCTACGTGCGCGAACGCCGGGGGCCTGCTCTGGTTCACGCGCATGTCACGCGCCCTTACTCGCATTCGCTTTCCGACGATGAAAAATTGTACAAGACGCCGGAAGAGCGAGAGGTGGAAGCGCGGCGCGATCCGCTGTCAAAATTTTCACTTTTCCTGATCCGTGAAGGATTGATGGATCAAAAAGGAATTGAATCGTTGGAAGCGGAAGTGGATCGCGAAGTCCGCGAAGCCGCCGATCAGGCGCTAGCCGCCGAGCCGCCGGAAATCTCGTCCATTCTTGTGAACGTATATTCGCCGGACATCGATCCGACGTCGCAAGCCTTCGCCGCGCAGCCGCAACCGCACGGCACCCCAAAGACGATGGTGGAAATGGTGGCCGCCACGCTTTTCGATGAAATGGGTCGCGATGACCGCATCACCGTTTTTGGCGAAGACGTCGCCGACGCCAGCCGCGAAGAAAATTTGCGTGAAGTGAAAGGCAAAGGAGGCGTTTTCAAGGCCACCGCGGGATTGCAACGCAAGTACGGAGCCGACCGCGTCTTCAACACGCCGCTAGCGGAGGCTGGTATCGTGGGACGCGCCATTGGGATGGCCACTCGGGGCCTGAAACCCGTGGCGGAAATTCAGTTCTTCGACTACATCTGGCCGGCCATGATGCAGATTCGCGACGAGCTCTGCGTCATGCGTTGGCGCTCCAATGGCACATTCAAATCGCCGGCAGTGTTGCGGGTGGCCATCGGTGGCTATCTTACCGGTGGCGCGGTGTATCACAGCCAGAGCGGCGAATCGATCTTTACGCATTGCCCTGGACTCAGAGTCGTGATGCCGTCAACTGCGCTGGATGTGGCGGGACTGCTGCGCACGTCGATCCGCTGCGACGATCCGGTGATGTTCCTCGAGCACAAGCACCTCTACCGGCAGCCGTACAATCGCGCGGAATATCCCGGCGCGGATTTCACTATTCCTTTTGGCAAAGCGCGTGTGGTGCGGGAAGGCAACCAGGTTTCCATCATTACATACGGGGCGGTTGTGCATCGCGCGGAAGTGGCCGCGGCGGCTCTCGAGCGCGAAGGTATTGCCGTGGAGATTATCGACCTGCGCTCTCTTTCTCCTTACGACTGGGAGGCGATTGCCGCTACGGTCTGCAAGACTCACCGAGTAATCGTGGCTTACGAAGACATGATGAGCTGGGGCTATGGGGCCGAAATTGCCGCGCGTATCGCCGAAGAACTGTTCGACGAACTGGACGCGCCGATGAAGCGCGTTGCGGCCATGGATACGTTTTGCGGTTATCATCCGACACTGGAAGACGCCATCCTGCCGCAGACGGACGACATCACCGCCGCGGTCCACCAGCTTCTTCAATACTGAGGCGGGAGTTGCAGGCGCAAAATCGGTCAGGTAAATCCATTATTGCGGGCTGCTATGTTTCTGTGACAAAAAGTGCTCGAAATTTCCCTACGAGCGCCCACCAGCAGTCGCGTTGGAAACTTTTCGCTTCACTCCTTCGTACTTCCGTTTAGAATCGCTAGGGAACTCTAATTTTTGGGGGTGCTCTATGCTTTGCCCAACTTGTCAGAAAGAAATCGCTGACGGATCGAATTTCTGCTACAACTGCGGCGCCAAGCTCGGTGCCGGCGCTTCTGCTCCTGGTCCCACATACGCTGCGCCGCCAAAGCGCTTGATGCGCTCCAGCCGGGACAAAAAGCTTGGCGGAGTCTGCGCGGGCCTGGCGGAATATTTCGACCTCGATCCCACGATTGTGCGCATTGTGTGGTTGCTTGCGATTTTCCTGGGGGGAACAGGGCTGTTGCTGTACCTGATCCTGTGGATCGCACTGCCGCTCGCGCCTTCTACTCCGGTCATGGTCGTTCCCAGCACGAGTGCGCAAGTCTGACTTCGCTCCCTGGAGATTACTCTCTGCTGCTCTTCGAGCTTCGGCGCGTCTTGCCGTTCTCCCCGAGGAGCACATGATCCGCGGAAATTAGTCCGGCGCCGACGGTGGCCAACACGAAACATCCCGCGGCCAGCGATAAAGGAAATTCGTAGTCTTTCACGGACATGATTCCGTGCACGCTGTGAACTTTCCAGATCGCTACACTCATCTCAATCATCAGAAGCAATGCCGCAGGCCTCGTAAACAGCCCTGCAAACAGCAGCACTGAACCAAAGCACTCGATGACGCCAGCGACCGATACGAAATAAGCAGGCAGGCCGTGGGCCACGAAAAACTCATGCATGGCTTCCGTGGGGTGCGCCAACTTCGGAAAGCCGTGAGTGAGAAAAATCAACCCCAGAACAAGGCGCAGTGCCAGGAGTCCTAGTGGCTCCAGGCGCATCATGAATTTCATCAGCTATCTCCTGCTTGTCACGATACGTAAGAATCGCCTCCGCTTCCCGTCGTTCGCCCCAGCCTTGTAACCAGACCTTGTCGCGTGCCGGCAACGTCTGCAAATCGGTTACACTCATCTGCACGGCAACTAGATGCGTTCGGTGTGCGAATGCAGCATGCGTTTTCGAAATAGCGGCTACGATTTGGTAGCAACTCAGTATTTCACGCAAATCGCGTCCTGGAAAACTGGCAAAATGGAATTTGCATTACACAAAGAAACCCTGGAAACCATGAAGCATATCGATCCCAACGCCGAAAACATTGGGGCGGCCTGCGCTGCCTCAGCCACCTTCGGGGACTCTGCATGAAGCGAAAATTGTTGGTGGCCGTGCCGCTGCTTTGCGTGGTGGTGCTGTTGGCCTGGTTTTTCCGCCCCAAACACGAATCGGTCGGCTCCGCGTATATAAGTGAGCGCAGCGTGACGCTGTTCAGCAGCATGGCGCAGGTTCGCGAGCAGGTTGCGGTGCTTTACTACGGCGAGCGCGTGGACGTTTTGGCGCATCGCAATGACTACGCGAAAGTGCGGACCACCGCCGGCCTGGAAGGGTGGGTCGATGGCCGCTACCTGATGGATCCCGCCCTTTGGCAGCGCAGCGAAAAGCTTCTGGATCAGTCCAAGGGGATGCCCGTGCAAGCGCGCGGGCGCAGCAAAACTACCACCAATTTGCGCATCGCTCCCGGGCGGACGGAACCTCGGCTCTACCAGTTTGCTCGGGGAACCGAAGTGGAAATTTTTGGGCGCGCCGTCGCCGACTGGGTACAGGTGACCGACGAAAAGGAAAAGGAAGCCACCGAGGGTGAGCCCAACAAGAAAGAAGATTGGTACCTGGTGCGCGGCATTGCTACCCGGCCTCCCGGCGAAAGCTCCATTCGAAATTCCGCGGTCATGACCACGACGCAGCCTGGCGATCAGACCGTCCCGATCGCGGGTTGGGTGGTGGCACGATTTATTTCGCTCGATCTTCCAGATCCGGTGCAGGCGGGCACAAGCTCCGCCAATGTGCGCGCGGTGGCCTGGTTTGAATTGAATCGCGTCACAGACGATTCCGGTGAACATCCGCAATATCTTGTCGCGGGAACGCGCAGTGCGGAGGGCCAACCTTGCGACTTCACCACTCTGCGGGTTTACACCTGGAATCCCAAGAAATCCCGGTACGAAACCGCCTATATTGAAAATAATCTTTGCGGCGCGCTGCCCGTGAGTGTTGGCAAAGGTTCCAAGGGCGAGCCGGAATTTCGTTTTCATGAGATGGGAGGCGCCAGGGAGGAGCGCGTCTATCATCTGGTGCAAACCGTCATCCGTCGGGTCCGCGAGGAACCTGCCAAGGGCTCCGCGGGCACCAGGAAGAAAGCCAAAGGAAAGCGCTAAACTTTCGGCATATGAACCGATTTATTTGCGCCACTGTGCTATGCATCACCGGGTTCGCGTTGCCGCACAAGCAAGTCGCGACCGCGCCCGGCGAGTTCTTTCCTTTTAGCGCTGGCACGTATTGGGTCTACAAAGGTACGGTGGGTTGGTACGACTACGACAACGATAAGCCCACGAGCGAAGATGTAACGTGGAAAATGACCGTGGAAAAAGTGATTCGCAAGAATGGTGTCGTCGCCGCCGTTGTCACGGGGTTTCCTTCGGATCTCGATTGGACGGCCGGCACCACCGAGGCCAAGCCCTGGCTGATTATCGAGAATGAGAAGCACGAGGTCTACTACGAGAATCTTGGTCCGGACTTCGATGTTTCGAAACTCAATGGTGACGATCACGTTTTCGACAAATTCATGGTGCAGGACAATTTGTTTTTTCAGTGGCCGTTGCGCCAGGATGCCAAATTTTGCGGCGAGGAAGCTAAGGGCAGAGACGACGGCATGTATTGCTGGGTCGTGGAACAAACGGCCACCAAAAAAATGGATTCGGTGAAGGGCGCGCCCGCTGGTGAAGAGCCAGTGTTCCAGCTACATTTTCGAACGCTTCCCGACGATACCACTGCCGAAGTGGTTCCCGGTCTCGGCATTCTCAGTTATCAGTATCACCACCACGGCTCAGTGGCGGATACCGAATTGCAGCTTGTGGAATTTCATCCCGGGCCAGAAAGTTCCGATGTCCCCAGCCATGACCTCCCCAGCCATGATGTCCAAGGACCCAAGCCATGACGCTGCACATCAACGAAGCGGAAGTGCGCCAGCTTTTGACGATGCCGATGGCCATTGCGGCTGTCGAGGAAATCTCACGCAAGCAAGCTGAAGGCACAGTCACGGTTCACCCGCGCCGCCGCTTCGAGCTTCCAGGGCACGGCTTCTTCCACTACATGGCCGCACTCGACAGTGCCGCAGGGTACGTGGCCATGAAGCAATACACGTATGTTAAAGGGAAGCTGTGTTTTCTCGTGCCGCTGTACGCGACTTCCACCGGTGAACTGCTGTCTCTGATCGAAGCCGACTACATGGGCCAATTGCGCACGGGTGCGGCTTCGGGTGTGGCCACAAAATATCTTGCTCGCAAGCTGGCCAAAGTTGCCGGCATCCTTGGCACAGGCGGTCAGGCGCGCACGCAACTCGAAGCCATTCACAACGTCCGGATGCTTGATTCGGTCTTCGTGTATGGGCGCGATGCGCAGCGCAGGAACCAGTTCAGCGAAGAAATGTCCGAGCGCCTGGCGATCAACGTTTACCCAGCGGAATCGGCCGCCGCCGCGGTGCGCACGGCAGAAATTATCTGTACCGCAACCACCTCGGCCCAACCCGTGCTGCACGGCGAAGACTTGGCTCAAGGTGTCCACATCAACGCCATCGGCGCGAATCATGCTCACAAACAGGAACTGGACGAAGCCGCCGTGGCGAAAGCCAACCTCATCTTCGTGGATTCGCTGGCGCAATCGCAGCAGGAAGCCGGCGACCTGATCATCCCCTTTACCAAGCAGCCGCAGCGCTGGAGCGCCGTCCGCGAGTTGTCCGATCTCGTGGCAGGGAAAGCTCCGGGCCGCGCCAATGACGCGCAGATCACCTTGTTCAAATCAAACGGCATCGCGGCCTGGGACCTCGCCGTTGCCGAGAAAGTGTACGCGCTCGCCCTGGAAAAGCACGTGGGCAGGGAATTGCCGCTCTTCACGTAAGCTGCGTCAGTCACTCTCGCGTGGGAGCCATTCCGCATAACACCACGACGCGACGAAAGTGAACGTGCTTGACAGGCATCCGGCGGGAATCTAGAGTACTTGAACGAACGTTCGAAAGACTATGACGCACACGTCCGCACGCCCCACAGCACGCGACTCAGAGGCTAAACTTCAGCATATCCTATGGCATTCTGCCCAGATCTTCGCGGAACACGGCTTTGAGGCGACCTCCATACGCGATATCAGCCGTGCCACCGGAGTTTCGCTTTCCGGCCTCTATTATTACTTCGAAAGTAAGCAGAAACTCCTCTATCTCATACAAAATGCATCGTTTACATTTATTCTGGAGCGTCTGCAATCTCGCCTGAAACAGGTCGATGAACCCGAGGCTAGGCTGAAAACCTTGGTCCAGAACCATATCGAGTACTTCCTCTCCCATCCCAACGAGATGAAGGTCCTGTCGCACGAGGAAGAGGCCCTGGAGCCTCCCTATCGTGAGGAGGTGGCCGCTACCAAGCGACGCTATTACGCCCTAGCCCGTGAGATCTTCGATGGGCTGGACGGCGACGGCCAAGCCCGGGAGTTTAATCCCCGGGTCGCCGTGCTCAGCCTGTTTGGCATGATGAATTGGGTCTACAAATGGCATAACCCAAAGGTGGACCCGAGTGCTGTCGAGCTGACGGACACGATCGTCGGCATTTTTCTTCACGGCGTCCGCAAGGCGCCGGCAGAGGAGAACGCGCTATCACAGGCGGGTTCGCCTGTGGCCAGTTCGGACTGAGCGACCCACAGCATGGGATTCTGACGGAGAGAAACGAGGAGACAGCTTATGGCCACCAGCAGCGTTGTGACGAAAGAACTCGTGAAGTACCGCGTCGAAGAAGGCGTGGCGATCTTTGAGATGTTTGACCCGCCGGCCAACACTTACACCTACGAGATGATGCAGCAACTCGACACCGCGATTCTCAACGCGCGCATGGACGAATCCGTCCACGTGATCGTGATTCGTGGAGGCGGAGAGAAATTCTTCTCCGCGGGCGCCAGCATTCCCATGCTCGCGAAAGTCGATCCGCAATTTAAATATTACTTCTGCTTGCACGCCAACGAAACTCTTTGCCGCCTGGAGCAAACGCCAAAGCTGGTGATCGCCGCTTTGAATGGACACACCGTGGGCGGCGGGTTGGAGATTGCTCTTGCGTGTGACATCCGTATCGCAAAAAAAGAAGGCGGAAAAATTGGCTTGCCGGAGGTAAATCTCGGGGTGCTGCCCGGCACCGGTGGCACGCAGCGCTTTGCCCGCGCTGTTGGCCGCGCCCACGCGATTGAGTTGATGGCCACGGGCCGCACCTTCAGTTTCGAAGAGGCTCTGGAGATGGGCCTGATCAACTATATCTACGAACAGGAATCGTATTGGGACGATGTGATGGCCTACGCCCACCAGTTCTGCCCACCGAATAAGGCATCCCGCGCCGTTGGACGCATCAAGCGTTCCGTGGTTACCGGGATGGAGATTCCGTTCGCCGAGGCTCTGGGCCTCGAGCGCGAATTGCAGCAACTGTTGTTCACGAGCGAGGATGCCAAAGAAGGCCTGGCCGCGTATGTCGAAAAACGCGCCGCAAACTTCAAAGGGAAGTAAACTCGTTGGAGCGGTTCGCCATTGAGATTTTGGTTTGACTGAAGGACGAATGAAAACGCTGCCTGACTACCTGCGAAAAGGAATGAAGCTCGTGATCGTGGGCTGCAATCCCACGGAGTCTTCCGTGCGTGCCGGCCATTATTATGCCGGGCGCAATAATCTGTTTTGGCCCACGCTGTTCGAAAGCGGTGTGGTTCCCGAACCGTTCGATTATCCCGACGACCGGCGCATCATTGAATTTGGCATTGGCCTGACGGATCTGGTGAAGCGTCCGACAAAAGAAGTGGAGGAACTGAAACGCGAGGATTTCGCCGAGGGCCGCATCGTGCTATCGCAAAAGCTGGAGGAATTTGGCCCTCGCGTGGTGGCCTTCAACGGCAAAATGACTTACGAGCAGTTTGCGCAGCGCAAGTGCAAGTTTGGCTTGCAGAAAGAACTGCTCTATGGCGCGCGGGTCTATGTGCTGCCTTCCATCAATGCGCAACACGCGCCCAGCAAGTCTGACCGCTTGAAATACTTCCGAGGACTGGCGCGTTTGGTGGAACAAGCGATGAAAGCCAAGGAAGCAGAACGAGTTTGAACGTTTAAACATAGAGAAACAAAATGAGCCAAGCTAGCCATTCTTCCGCTCCCGCATCGGTTCTTCTGGAATCGCGTGTTCACTCCATCGTGACCCTGACGATGAATCGTCCGAATCGTCTCAACGCGCTGAACGATCATCTCTCGGTCGCTCTCAATGAAGCGCTAACGCGCATTTCCGCGGATTCGAGCGTCCATGTTGTGGTTATCACCGGAGCCGGCCGGGCCTTCTGCGCTGGCGGGGATCTCGCGGTAATCGGCGAAGGCCGAGCCAAGGGAGACGACACAGAGATTGGTCCCATCCTGCGCTCCGGCATGCAAGCCGTCTTGAAATTGCGCACCATGCCGCAGCCCGTCATTGCCGCCGTGAACGGTCCGGCAGCGGGTGCGGGCATGAATATCGCGCTGGCGGCGGATATGCGCGTTGTCGTGGAAGAAGCCGTCCTTGGCCAAAATTTTTCGAAGGTTGGCTTGTTTCCGGATTATGGCGGCACCTACTTCCTTCCTCAATTAATTGGGCCCTCGAAAGCTGCCGAACTTTTTTACACCGGCGACATGATCGACGCCAAAACGGCGTTGCAACTCGGCATCGTAAATCATGTTTTCCCCGTGGACCGGTTTGAGGCCGAAGTACAGAGCCTGGCCGCAAAAATTGCCACCGGTCCGCAGCTCTCGATTCGCGCGATAAAACAAACGATTTTCGCGCGTGATGAACAGGCCCTTCGGGAAGCCCTCGAAAGGGAAGTGGAGCACCAGCTCAAATGCTTCCATTCGCATGACTGCATGGAGGGGATTCGCGCGTTCCACGAAAAACGCCCGCCTATTTTTCGCGGAGAGTGATGGAGAGGTTGTGTTGACTCGCTGCGCCTCGTAGCAGGCCGGCGCGTAAGAAAAAGTTCGCTTCCAGGAGGTTGAAGTATGCCGGCAACTCGCTTATCCACATTCGACGATTGGGTCGACTTGTTTCGTGTTTGGCAAAAGGATATCGGCGTGGCCTATCCGGAAATTGCCAACTACCAGTTTGAAGCGAAATTCGGCCCCACGCGTTCGAACGAAATCGAATTCGGCGCGTACAAGGGCCGCCCCAAGTGGGAAAAGGTCATGCAGATTCCAGATCAACGCATGCGCGACGCGTTGTTGAATCTGATCGTCTACCAGGGCGATACGGAATTTGCTTCCGTCGAGCAGCAGCGCCGCCTTTTCGAAACCGCTCCCAGCGAACACGATCGGCAGTCGCTCTGCCGCGTGGTCACTGAAGAAATGCGCCATGGCTGGCAGATGTGCTACCTGCTGATGAATCATTTCGGCTACAGCGGCCGCGTGGAAGCGCAAAAAATGTTGGAGCGCCGCGCGTTCGATCAGAAGCGGTTGCTGGGCGCTTTCAACCAGGACGTTAACAACTGGCTGGACTTTTTCGTGTACACGGATTTTGTCGATCGCGATGGCAAGTACCAGCTCACGATGCTGAGCTTTTCTGGCTTTGCGCCGCTTGCGCAATCCATGATTCCCATGCTCAAGGAAGAATCTTTCCATCTGGGCACCGGGCAAGACGGCATCAAGCGCATCGTCAAAGCCGGCGTCGTGCCGCAGCAGATCATACAGAAATATATCAACAAGTGGATACCGGTGAGCCTTGATCTATTTGGCGTCGATCGCTCCAGTTCCGCGCATTGGTTTTATGTGTGGGGTTTGAAGGGCCGCTACGACGAACCGACTGCGCAGGCGGACGCTAACCTGGAGCGCATGAACGAACACAGCCGCGAGCTCTACCGGCAGGAATGCGTAAAGCTTGTGGACATGATCAACAAAAATGTCCCCACGGGCCACCCCAAGCTCTACGTGCCCGACGTGAAATTCAATCGCTATATCGGCGAACACGCGCGTCAACCGTATAGCGTCACTGGCGAATTGCTGAACGAAGAAGACTACCGGCAGCATCTGCACAACATGCTGCCGCAACCCGAGGATCTGACTATGGTCAACGAAATCCAGGCCATTGAGAAGCAGTGGATTTCGCCCAAGGGGTCGATCCAGTAATTGCTAGACGGTTGCTCTCATGGCGCCGCATCGCGCAGCCAAGCTGATTGGTCTCATCTTCGGCTGCGTGGTGTCGGCGTAATGTTGTTCATGATGATCGCGGTTTTAAGTGGCATGCTTTCCGGCGATAAGTAAGACCGTGGGCTGTGTAAGATGGATATGTGAACGAAGGAGTGTGAATGAACGACCTGGAAATTCTGCCAAGCGACGTGAAGCAGCGGCTGGACCGCGGCGAAAAAATGATGCTTATCGATGTGCGCGAACCGCACGAGTATGCCATCTGCCACATCGAGGGCGCGATACTCATTCCCATGGGAACGATTCCCGCGAATCTTCAGAAACTCGACACCGACGAGGACGTGATTTGCTTCTGCCACCACGGAATGAGGAGCATGGATGTGGCCAACTGGCTGCGCGCGCAGGGCGTCAAGTCCGCCAAATCCATGGCCGGAGGCATCGATCGCTGGTCGCTGGAAATCGATCCCAAAGTTCCCCGCTATTGATTTCATTTCACTGAGAGAAGAACATGGCTGCTTCGAAAATTACGTTCTACCAAAAGCCCTCGTGTACCACCTGCCGCAAAGCGAAAGCTCTCTTGCAGGAATTGAAAATCGATTTCACGGCGCGCGATCTGGACGCCGATCGCCTCAGCGAATCCGAACTCGATCAGTTGATCGGCGCTCGTGACTATAAAGGTTTTCTGAATACCCGCAACGAGCTCTACCGCACGCGCGACATGGCCAAACATACCCCAGCGCGTCCGGAAGCCCTGAAGCTTATGGCCAAAGAGCCCAACCTGATTCGCAGGCCTCTTCTTGTTTCCGGCTCGCAGATCATCGTCGGCTTCGACGAGGCCGCTTACCGCAAATTACGCAAATAATGGTCTTCGCCTTCAGGAGGATCGCGTGGAAGTGAAAACCATCGCGGTGATTGGCGCGGGCACAATGGGCCGCGGCATTGCCTATGCTGCCGCGCTTGGCGGATTCGAAACGCTGCTTCAGGATGTGAACGAAGCCGCGTTGGACATAGCCATCGCGTGGATTCGAGATGCGTTGGAGGAAGGAGTGAAGCGCAGCAAAGTCGAAGGCGCTGCGCTCGACGCCGCAATTGGACGCATCCGCACGTGCTCCGCCATGGGCGAGGCCGTTCGCGATGCCGAGTTGATCATCGAAGCTGTCCCCGAAGAATTGGAAATGAAGCTACAGTTGTTCGCGCTGCTCGATCGTGTCGGCAAGCCCGGCGCTATTTTTGCCAGCAACACTTCCTCGCTCTCTATCAGCGACTTCACAGGCAGTTTAAATTCGCGCGATCGCTGCCTCGGCATGCACTTTTTTAATCCCGTGCCCAAGATGCGCCTGGTGGAAATTATCCGCACTTCGCATACTTCGGACGAAACGGTGGCCACCGCCGTCGACGTTGCGCATCGCATGCAAAAAGAAACTGTAATGGTGCACGAGTCGCCCGGCTTCATCACCTCACGTATCAACGCACTTATCGGCAACGAAGCCTTCGCCATGCTTGAAGCGGGTGTGGCCTCCGCGGCCGACATCGATGAGGCGCTCAAGCTTGGCCTGAATCATCCCATGGGCCCTTTCGAAATGGTTGACCTGGTCGGCCTCGATGTACGGCTGAAAATCCTCGAATATTTGCATCAAACGCTCGGCGAAAAATATCGTCCCAGTCCGCTGCTCAAGCAATATGTCGCCGAAGGCCGCCTCGGCCGGAAATCGGGACGCGGCGTGTATGATTACACGCAGCACGATCAGCACGACGGCAAATCCTAGAGCGCCCCGGCCAGAGAGCGAATCATGAAGGCCATCAGCAAACGCATCGTCATCCAGCAGGGCGACATCACGGAAATGGAAACCGATGCCATCGTGAATGCCGCCAACAACGACCTGATGCTGGGCGCCGGAGTTGCCGGAGCGATCCTGCGTAAGGGCGGCGATTCGATACAAAAAGAATGCTATGAAATTGGGAGCATCCCCGTCGGCTATGCGGTAATCACTGGCGCAGGGAAACTCAAAACACGTTTTGTAATTCATGCCGCCAGCATGAGCCTGGGCGGCGAGCGTACTACCGCCAAATCCTTGCGCACTTCCACGGCGCACTCCCTTCGCCTGGCGGCAGACCGCAAGCTGAAAAGTGTCGCTTTTCCCGCCATCGGCACCGGCGTTTCCGGATTTCCCATCGACGAGTGCGCGCAAATCATGCTCCCCGAAGCTGCGGGGCACCTCAAGGGCGAAACTTCACTCGAAACAATTTATTTCGTCCTATTCGACGAGCGCTCTTGCGACACCTTCCAGCGTACCTGGGACAAGTTGCAAAGCGATCTCGCCGCAGGAGCCACTGGCGCGTGACGCCGCTTGCTGCGCTGCTTGCCGAGCGCATTCGCCGCTTCGGTCGGATCACCTTTGCGGAATATATGCGCGAGTGTCTTTATCATCCCCTGCATGGCTACTACAGCCAGCCGGAAGCACGCCGCTTCGCCGATTACTACACCAGCGTCGATGTTCACGCGATTTTCGGCCGCTTGCTCGTGCGTCAATTCGCGGAAATGTGGGAACAACTGGAACGTCCGACGAAGTTTTATCTGGTCGAAGCCGCCGCAGGCACTGGCCGCCTTGCCGCGCACATTCTGGATTTTGCCGAGACGAAGCTGCCGGACTTTTACCAAGCGCTCCACTATGTGGCGGTCGAAAGATCGCCGGCACGTTGCGCCCAGCTCGCCTCACGGCTCGCCCCGCATATCGCCAAGGATTGCTGCCAAACGACCATCGAGATGCCCGCGAAAATCCCTGTTGGCTGTGTTTTTTCGAATGAGTTGCTGGACGCGCTCCCGGTTCACCGCGTCATTCAACAAGAGGGCGAGCTTCAGGAAATCTTTGTGACCAGCGATGGCGCTACATTTTCGGAAGTGCACATGCCGCTCTCCACCTGCGCCGTTTCCGAATATTTTGCCGCGCAGGGGATCACGCTGATCGATGGACAGCAAGCTGAAGCCGCCCTGGAAGCTTGCGACTGGATCATGGAGATTGGCCGCCGGCTGGAGCGCGGTTTCGTGCTCACCATCGACTACGGCCACGAAGCCTCTGAACTGTTCGATGCTCATCACATGGCCGGTACCGTACTTGCCTACGCCAATCATCGCGCCAGCGAAGAATATTTCGCTGCGCCAGGGAAGCAGGATTTGACGGCCCACGTAAATTTCACGGCCATGCGCCTTTGGGGCGAGCGCGCGAGCCTATCCACACTAGGTTTGGTGTCGCAGACCGCCTTTCTTCTCGCCTTGGGCCAGAGAAACGAATTCGCCGATCTCTATGAGGATGACGCAAGCGAAACCGAACGCGTTCGCGCGCGGCTCCAGCTTAAAACCTTAATCTTTCCCGAAGGCATGGGCGAACGCTTCCAGGTTCTGATTCACCAAAAAGGCCAACGTCCCGTCAGCCTCACAGGCCTATCGGGCATCTAGTTTTACTTTGGGCCGCATCGCGGCGAGCTTTCTGAGATAATTTCCCCCATGAAAATAACCATGCGATTTTATGCGCTAATTTGTCTCTCGATTGTTTCGATCGCTCCTGTCCCCGCGCAAACTCCCGCCGCCAAGCCCGTGCCGCTGCAAATCCCCGAGCTGAAATTTCAGCGCTATAAACTCGACAATGGCCTCGAGGTCATTCTTTCCGAAGATCATCGCCTGCCGCTGGTCGCGGTCGATCTGTGGTATCACGTGGGCGCGGCCAACGAAACGGCTGGCCACACTGGCTTTGCACATCTTTTCGAGCACATGATGTTTGAAGGTTCGAAGCATGTCCCCGGAAGTTCGCATGCCCACTATCTAGAAGCTGCTGGTGCTTCCGATTTCAACGGCACCACCAGCTTCGATCGCACCAACTATTACGAAACGCTGCCTTCCAGTCAGCTCGAACTCGCGCTATGGCTGGAATCCGATCGCATGGGTTATCTTCCGGACAAACTGGACCAGGCCAATCTGTCCAATCAGCAGGACGTGGTTCGCAACGAGCGCCGGCAGAGCTACGAAAACGCGCCGTACGGCATCGCCCAGGAAACCGTGTTCCACGAATTATTTCCCAAGGACCATCCGTACTACCCGATGGTGATCGGCTCGCACGCGGATATTCAGGCCGCCAGACTCGAAGACGTGCGGAATTTCTTCAAACTGTATTACGCGCCGAATAACGCCAGCCTGACGATTGTCGGCGATTTCGATCCTGCCAAGGCGCGGCAACTGGTCGAAAAATATTTCGGACCGCTGAAGAGCGGCCCGGAAGTGCCTCGCGTAAAAGTGGTCACGCCGCCGATCGCTACCGAGCGCCGCACTGTGGTCCAGGACAACGTGCAACTCCCGCGAGTCTATCTCGCATGGCTCACCTCGCCAATCTTCAAACCCGGTGATGCCGAAGCCGACATCACCGCGGACGCGCTTGGCGGAGGGAAATCCAGCCGCCTCTACAAGAAGCTGGTCTACGAAAAACAACTCGCGCTGGATGTGCAGGCGAACCAGCAATCCTTAACGCTAAACTCCGTGTTCCAGATTCAGGCCACCGCTCGCCCCGGCGTTAAGCCCGAAGTTCTGGAAAAAGCCATCAACGACGAGATTGATGCGTTTCGCACCTCCGGGCCGACCGCGGAAGAAATGGAGCGCGCGCGAAACGGAATTGAGACGCGGACTATCTCTGGACTGGAAATTCTGAATGGGGTCGCTGACCTTCTGAGCAGCTACAACCATTATCTCGGCACGCCGGATTTTCTGGCCGCCGATCTGGCGCGCTACGAAAACGCGACGCCGGATGCCGTGCAGTTTTTTGCCAAAACTCAGTTGAATCCGAATCAGCGCGTGGTTGTTTACGCCGTGCCAGGTAAGCAGGATCTTGGCGCCGAAGTGCCCACGCCCCCGGCGGAGGCCAAGGGTACCGCGCAGGCAGGCGGCGAAGCCGTGAATGCCGATGCCGCCTGGCGCGACAAACCGCCAACTCCCGGTCCGGAGGTGGTGCCGCATCTTCCGGTCCCAGAAAAATTCCGGCTCTCGAATGGCCTCACGATTCTCTATAGCGAACGACCGGGGCTGCCGCTCGTCGCCGCCAGCCTAGTGTTTCGGCGTGGCACTGGAGCCAATCCCATTGATGATCCCGGCCTCGCCAGCTTCACCGCGCGCATGCTGCAACAGGGCACTGACACGCGCTCTGCCTTGCAGATCGCCGATCGTGCTGCTGATCTCGGCACAACGGTGGACACGCATGCATTGATGGATTCTTCACGCGTCGGATCGGAATCTCTAACGCGAAATTTCCCGGCGCTGCTGGAATTGCTCGCGGATGTTGTCTTGCATCCCACTTTTCCGGAAAAAGAAATCGATCGTGTTCGCTCCGAGCGGGAAGCGGCGCTGGTGCAGGAGAAGGACGATCCGTTTTCGGTGGCCACGCGTGTTTACTCCATCGCGTTGTACGGGCCGAAATATACGTACGGTTATCCGGACATTGGCACCGCGGAGTCTTTGAAATCCGTTAAACGCGAAGAATTGTCCGCATTCTGGCGGCAAAACTATCTTCCCGGCGATGCAGCGCTCATCGTCACCGGCAATATGAAATTGGCGGAGCTGAAGCCGCTGCTCGAAAAGCAATTCGGCCAGTGGAAGGGCGTGGCCACGCCGGAAGCTAACCGAGGCTCGCTGCAAGCTTCTGACGCCAAGCTCATCCTCGTGGACCGCCCCGAAGCCCCGCAGACCACGTTGATCTTTTTCTCTCTCGGTCCCGCGCGCTCGACTGCGGATTATCCGCAACTCGAAGTGATGAATTCGGCGCTCGGCGGGCTTTTCTCCAGTCGCATCAACATGAACCTGCGCGAAGAGCACGGCTATACTTATGGCGCAGGTTCTGTCTTCAACTACCATATCGCGCCGGGGCCGTTCATCGTTTATTCCGACGTGCGCACCGACGCGACCGCGCCGGCCACCACCGAAGTCTTCAAGGAATTGCGGCGCATGCGCGACGCGCCAATGACCGCCGAGGAGCTCAAATCTTCTAAGGACGCCGTGGCACAATCGCTTCCTGGGCGTTTCGAACATGCCGCGGAAACCGTGGGCGTGTTTTCCGACATCTACGTTTACGACCTACCGTTGGATTATTTTTCGCTACTGCCGGCGCAGATTTACGCGGTCACTGCTGAACAAGCTCAGGCTGCCGCCCAGAAATACATTCAACCCGATAAGATCACAGTCCTCGCCGTAGGCGACCGCGCCAAAATCGAGGCCGACATGAAAAAGCTAAACCTGGGCAAGACGGAAATCCGCGATACGGACGGCAAGCTGGTCCAGTAAGAGAGGAGTGTCCTCAGGGGCTAAAGCCCAGATTTCCTGATGCTGAATTTCGGAGCTGAAGCTCCGACCCCCTAAACTTCCCCCTAAGCTTCGTCCTAAGCTACGCTCTAAGCTTCCAAGTGGGTGCCATCGTAGGCGGGGAACCCCAAGACCCACCCTCACAAAACCGGTGGGTGGGGTACTCCAGCGTGCGCAGTGTGCGAAAGACGTCCTAATTCCCGTCCAACTTCTTCAACGTCTCCGTTGCGTTGCCATTCTTGGGGTTCAGCTCCAGCGATTTCTTGTAATTCTGAATCGCCAAGACCTTTTCGCCGTCGTTCATGTACGCTTCAGCCAAACTGTCATATACATTCCACGATTGCGGATGCAATTCCACATTCAGCTGAAAAATCCGGATCGAGTCCTGCAATTTCTTCGTTGCCAATAATTGATAACCCGTCGAATTGATGGAATTTTCGGAAATGTCGCCGCGCACCAGTTCCGGCCGGAACCGATTGATGGCCTCGGTTGCGCCCTTTTCCCGCGCAGTTTTCGCGAACTGCATCGATGGCGAATCGTACCTGTCGTATTTCACCCAGCCCAGCGCCGGTTGCTGGCCCCCAATGGCCGTTTGCAAAAGTTCGCCGATGATCGACAGCCCATTTTCGCCATCGAGGAACACAACCACGCCGATTTTCTGTTTGGGATAAGCCACTACGTAAGCCTTGAATTCCCCGTTGTCGCCCCAATGCCACAGCGATTCTCCCTGCGCCGTTTCCTGAATGCCGATGCCGAGTCCCCAAAATACGCTCTTCGAAAGTTCCTTCGGAGCGGTCTCTGTACAATTCGTGCATTCCGGATTAACGGCAATCTGCGGCTTCTCCATTTCCCGCAGTGTGTCTGGCTTCAATCCTTTTCCATCGAGCAACGCCTCCACAAACAACGCATAATCCCCGGCGGTGGTCTGCAGGCTGGACGCAACATTTACATCTTTCGGTTTGCCTTTGTCTCCCACCAGTCCGGCCGCGTTATGAGGCATTGCCGTCAGCGCGTCGAAATTCGGACGCCACACGTAACTGCTGTTGTGCATACCCAACGGAGCGAAGACTGCTTCTGTCATGTACTGGTTCAAAGGTTCGCCGGTGATCTGCTCTACCACTTTCTGCAAGTAAACAAATCCTTCACCTGAATAGCTGAAGCGTTCCCCGGGCGTGAAGTGAATCGTCAAACCAGCATCGGGACGCCAATTGGGAAATCCTGTTCTGTGACTCAGCACATACCGTGCGGTAATCTTGTCCAACCGCGGATCGCCTTCGATATACGGCTTTGGCAAATATTTAGAGAGCGGTGCGTCCAAGTCCAACTTCCCCTGATCGACCAGTTTCAGCACGCCGTACGCGAACACGGGCTTGCTTAGCGACGCAGCCTCAAAAATCGTATCCTCAACCACCGGTTGCCCGCTCTTTGCGTCCCTCACTCCAAACCCATGCACCCAATATGTTTTCCCGCCGCGGATCAAGGCAAGCGAGGCGCCGGGCACCGTGCCTTCTTTCAAGAGAACGGGCACCTGCTGCTCCAGCTCCGCAATCGTTGTCTTGTCCGGTTTGTGAAATGCCGCTGCCTTCGCGTTCGACGGTGTGTCCGCCCTGACAACGAAGCCAGATAAAATCGCGCTCAGTGAAACAAACGGCAAAACCCGCAGCCAGCGCCATGAATTCATTTGGATTCACCCCCTCGTCGAACCGCCTAGAGCATCCGAGCCAGCGGACACACATTTCCGCCTGTTCTCTCACTACCACTACTACGCAGTTCGCAGCTCATTTGTTCCTGGCTAGCGAGCGGCGGAGTACAGTTTTTACATTTGTCTTAGGTCAGCCCTGGCTGGCTTGTTAATTCGACGACGGCTTCTTCAGCACCGGCTTGTCGCCCGAAGCGGGCTGCGGAATATCCGTGTTGCCGCCCTTGGAGTCCGCGGGAGTTCCGGTCGCAGGGGCGCTCACTTGTACCTGTGCGCCTTCGGTGTAGGGCTTCTTGATTAGCGCTTCCACATATTGCTGGGCGCCACCTGTATTGTCATTGGTCTGCCGCGCTTTGTCGTATTCATGCAGCGCGCGTTCGCGCTGACCCAGCAAGTCGAAAATCTTGCCGAGATAAATGTGGCTCCAAACCTCGGTCCACTTCTCCGACGGCTCCGGCACCGTCTCCAGAGCTGAGCGGAAGGCATTCGCCGACGCCTGGTAATTCTTCTGGTAGAAAAATGCTTCGCCCATGCGGAAATTCGCAAGCGAACGATTCGGCTGGATGCTCAACGCCCGCTGATACTGCTGCACGGCATCGTAATACTTGCCCACTTCGGCCAGCTCTTCGCCGCGCGCAATCGCCGCCCGCGCCCGCAGCGCCGGCGTGCTCTTCAGGATCGTGTTGTTAGGGTCGACGTGAATCCCGCCCGGCTTCGGCCTGCCGAATGTCTCCACTTCGAACGGAGATTCCGTTCCCGCCACTTCCACCGTCTTGGTTTCTGGATTTCCTTCGGTGTCGATGCGGATTTGCATCGGCATGCTGAACGTGTCAATCGGCTGCTTGATTTTGCCGATCACACGGAAACCCTTACGCGTGCGATAAACCACATAATCCAAGGAGAATTCCGGAATTCCGGTGGAATTCAGCCACTGCGCAAAAAAGCCCTTCAGGTTCGGTGGATCGGCTCCCTGCTTTGTGCTCGCATTGCCCCGCGCGACCGCCAGGGCTTCGAAGTCCGCGATTGTGGCCGTCTTTCCCTGATACTTTGCGTAAAACTGGTGCAGCACATCCTTGAACCCGGAATCTCCCATCTGCGCTCGCAGCATGTGAAAGAGCATCGCTCCCTTGTTCATCACTACGGAGCGATATTCGGGAGAATAAGGAACCAACCGCGCCGATTGTGCTACGGGCGCCGAGTTGTCAAACATAAGCGCGCCGACCGCGAACTCGTCAATCGCGCGCAGCCCAGCCTCTTTGCCGATGGCCTGTTCCGCGTAAAGCTCCTCGGAATAGCGCGCCAGCCCGTCGGTGATCCACACATCGGCGGTGCTCGCCGGCAAAACGCCAACGCCCCACCACTGCGAAGCTACCAACTGGCTCAGTATCCGGTCGCTTATCTTTGGATCCCAGATGCGGTGCGACAGCATCACTACTCCGGGGCCGGCAAAGTCTCGCAGTGTTCCGTCCGGCAACTGCACCACGGTCAAATCCTGTTCCGGCAACTCTCCGAACATGTCTGAGAAAATAACTTCCTGGTGCGCCACTTCATTCGCGAATTCCTGGGCCTTCGTGGATTGCGCGGGCGGCGCGTACACAGCCACATTAATATTTTCCGCCTCTTTGGGATTCAGTTGCAGCGGCCCGATCACGAAGGAACCGTAGGGCTCCGGCTTATCCCCGTGAAAGGTGTACATCAGCCGTTTGCCTTCTGCTGGAGAACGCATCGGCATTGGCTGGGGCGCTTCCGCTTTTCCCGTGCCGGCCACGGCCACGGTATCAGGCACGTTCAACTTAAATATGGCACTGTAGCGGTTCGACGGAAAATTTGTCAGTGGAAACCATCGCCCAGGCAGCAGCAGATACGACCAGTCCTTGTTGACCGACGCCATCCGTATATTGGGGACCGGGCTGTTTTCTTCATTCGCCAGCAACCCACCATACGTAAATGTCAGCGAAACGGTCTGTCCGGTGGGCACCGGCGATGGCAGCGTCACCACCAGATACAACGGGTTCTGCGGCTCGCGCTGAAATGGCAGCGCTTTGCCGTCTCCCCCTTTTACGTCTCGCACTTCCAGGTTTTCGTGCAGTTCTACCCTGACGATTTGCGAGACTTCCTGCGCGCGGAATTCCACTTTGGCCACCGCGTTGATCCCCTGCGCCACGGTGTCCAGGTACGCCGATACGTCGTATTTGTCCGCAAGGAAGCTCGGTACTTGCTGTTGTTGGGGGCCTTGCTGAATTTGCACGGACTGCAACGGAGCCTGCGCGGCACCGTTCACCACTGCGCACAAAGAGAATATGGCGGCCGCACACCAAGCCCAGGTCCATCGGCGAAAGGTCATCGACGTCCTTTCAAGTTCACACACGGGGAATCCCTATATAGGATAACAAGGGCTCAAGAAGCGTTGCCAGCGCTCCGCCCCAATAAATCCGCAATGGCATCCGCCGCCCGGTTCACCGCCCCGGGTGGTCCCAGGCGCGTCCGTACCTCGGCTAGTCCCGCCCGCATGGTCCGGCGTGCGTTGGGGTCCTGTAAAAGCTGTAGGACCTCGCCGGCCACGCGATCCGGTGTGAAGTGATTCTGCACAAGCTCCGGCACCAACTTTTTGTCCGCAATCAGGTTGACCATCGCAAAATAAGGCGTGCGCACCAACGGCTTCGCCAGGGTGGCTGTCAGCGGTGACACCCGGTAGACCACCACCATGGGCGCATCCAGAAGCGCCGCCTCTACGGTAGCAGTGCCGCTGGATACAATGGCGGCATCGGCCGCCGCCAGGGCGTTGTAAGTCTCGCCTTCCACTACGCAAGGTTTTAGCCCCTGAGGCCAACCGGTCTTCAACAAGGCTGTGTCTTTCGCGTGCGCCGCGGCCACCACAATTTGCACCGGCATTTTGGCGTGAATGCGCGCGCAAGCCTCTTGTAGCACGGGCAAATGATGCGCCAGTTCAGCGCTGCGGCTACCCGGCAGCACCGTGACCACCGGTCGCCCGGCCACCAGCGCGTGCGATTCGCAGAATTGGCGGCGGTCCTTCGTTGCTTGCACCGCGCCAACCAGGGGATGCCCGATGAATTCCGTGGCAATTCCGGCTTTGCTGAAGAAGTCCTTTTCAAACGGAAAGATGCATAGCGCCTTTTCGAAGCGCCGCCGGATCAAGTTCGCGCGCCACGGCCGCCAGGCCCAAAACTGCGGGCAGATGTAATACACGTTGCGAATGCCTTTGGGCTTCAGCTTTCGCGCGAGGCGCAGGTGAAAGCCGGGAAAGTCGGTAAGGATCGCCAAAGCAGGCTTGCGCTTCTCAGCTTCGGTGACGATGCGGTCCATCGCCTTCAGCAGTGACGGCAGATGTTTCATGATTTCGGTGATGCCCACGACGGCGACTTCTTCGTAGTTGGTCACCAGTTCCACGCCGGCGGCCTGCATCTGCACTCCGCCCATGCCGAAAAGCTGCACATCCAGGCGAGCCTTCAGCGCGGTGGCCAGTTGGGCCGCGTACATGTCTCCGGAAGCTTCGCCGGCGGAAAGAAGTAAGGGCATGGGCGGCATCGAAAAGGATTCGTTCAGTCCCTGGCGGGCAAAGGAGCCGGCAATGCGGGAGTGCCCGGCGCGTTGTGAACGCCATTGCCGTTGTGCAACTCCTGCTCTTTGTATTGCAGCTGGTACAGCCGGTAATAAATGCCGCGTTGCGCCAGCAGTTCTTGGTGCGCGCCTTCTTCGCGCAACCGTCCCTTATGGAACACCAGAATGCGGTCGGCGTGTTGGATGGTGCTGAGGCGGTGCGCGATCACCAGCGCGGTGCGGCCGGATAAGAGCCGACCCAAAGCTTCGCGAATCAACAATTCTGTTTTGGTGTCCACGCTCGACGTGGCTTCGTCCAGAATCAGGAAGCGTGGGTTGTGCGCTAGCGCGCGCGCGAAACTGATCAGTTGGCGCTGGCCCACGGAAAGCGTGGAACCGCGCTCGTTCACTTCCGTCGAAGCGCCCTGCGGCAGCGATCGTACATAGTCGCCAAGTCCAACTTCGTCCAGCGCGTGCTCCACGTTTGCGCGCGTAATTCCTGCGGTACCGAGCCGCACGTTGCTCTCGATCGTGCCCGTGAACAGGAACGGATCCTGCAGCACAATTCCGAATTGGCGCCGCAGTTCCTGCAGATCGAGCAGGCGAATATCGATTCCGTCCAGAAGGATTTGCCCGCGCTGAATATCGTAGAAGCGCAACAGCAGGGAGATCAGCGTCGTTTTTCCCGCGCCGGTGTGGCCGACAATCGCGAAAGTCTGGCCCGGAGCAATGCGGAACGAGACGTCGCGCAGCACCCAATCCTCGTCGGCAAGTTCCTCGCTCTGCTTGTAACTGAACCACACATTGCGAAACTCGATTTCCCCGCGCGGCGAAATCAATTTTTCCGCGTTCGGGTTCGATTCGATGGAGATCGGCTCGTCCAGCAGTTTGAAAATGCGCTCCGAGGCGGCCATCGCCGATTGCAAAATGTTGAATTTTTCGCTCAAGTCCTGAATCGGCCGGAAAAACCGCTGCGCGTACATGGTGAACGCCGTCAAAATGCCCAATGTCAAAGTGCCGTGCAGAATGCGAATTCCACCAGTCCAGTAAATCAAGGCGATCGTGGCGAAGCTGAGGAATTCCACGGCGGGATAAAAAACGGCATAGGCCAGGATGGCGTCGCGCCACGCCAGCATGTTGTCTTTATTCCGTCTGGTAAATTCTTCTCGCGCCTTGCGTTCGCGATTGAACAGTTGCACGACGCTCATTCCGGAAATGTATTCCTGCAGAAACGCGTTAATGCGTGCAATCGCCGTGCGGATTTTGCGGTTCGCATCGCGCACATATTTCCGGAAGACGATGGTCACCACAAAAATAAACGGCAAGACTGCCAATGCCGCCAATGCGAGCCTGGCATCGATCACGAACAGAACGACAGCCATAACCACGAGCAGGAAGAAATCGTTGATCATGGTCACAACGCCAGCGGCAAACAGATCGTTCAAGGCGTCGACGTCCGTGGTCACGCGTGTCATCAAGCGCCCCACCGGGTTGCGGTCGAAGTAAGACATCGGCAATCGCTGCAGCCGGCCAAAAATTTCCGCGCGCATGTCGTACATCGTCTGCTGGCCCACGCGCTGCATGATGCGGATCTGGATGTACTGCGCCAGAAAATCAAACGCGATCACCAGCAACCAGATTGCACTGATCAGCACCAGCCCATGTCGCGCGTCCTGCAAGCTGACGTGATGTCCCGCGCCTGGCACCAGGTATTTGTCGATGGCCTTCCCGAACAATGCCGGCGGCGCCAGTTCCAGCGGCGTTACGACTGCCACCAGCGCCAAGGCGAAGATCACGCGCCACTTGTACGGCCGCATATACTCCAGCAACCGCTTCATCAAGTGCGAATCGTAGGCCTTGCCGAGCGCTTCTTCTTCGTGAATGTTGCTCATGCTC
>Ga0210383_10000604_pt1 | contig 32948 bp, 28 predicted proteins | sample IncBWC14OmetaG_FD_160072 | JGI IMG/M metagenome (GOLD analysis project Ga0210383, IMG submission 160072) | Forest soil microbial communities from Barre Woods Harvard Forest LTER site, Petersham, Massachusetts, United States - Inc-BW-C-14-O ... | reverse complement strand
GGCGCACCTGGTCGCGATTGCGCTCGAATGCGAGCTGGAAGTGTGCGGCGTACAGGTTCGTCCGCGGGTCTCGGCAACCCGCCTCGCGGAGAAGCGCGAGCGGTGGACCGGCTATGTGGTTGGAGAAGTTCTTTACGGCGCCGCGAAGGTTCATGCTCTCGAAGCTCTCATAGCGCAGGAAGACATCGACCTGCGGCAATCCCACGCTTATGGCAACAGCCTGCTGGATCGCTATGTCCTTTGCGCCGTCGGTCATGCGCACGCTGTCAATCCCGGCAAGGAACTGGCCGCCCTGGCTGACGAAAGAAACTGGTGCATCTGGCATTGGTGCCTGGAAAAGCAAATCAATTCACCGCGGCAGGCCCCGAGTAAGAAAATCCACCACGTCGAGGAACGAGCATGAAAGAAGGAAACATCAGAGAATGGAATCAGCATTCCATCGATTCGACCTGGGCACCGACAAGCCCATTTGAAGGAGCCGCAACGGCTGAACCCGCGGCAGAAAGGGAACCATCGCGCGTGTCGCAAACGTGGAAGGAAACGATTACCGATGCTTGGGTGGCCTGCGGCGCGTTTGAATGGCTGGCACTCGGCTATTTGGCGGCCACGAGCTTGCTAGTCGTGCTTTTCGCCGGGAATCTGGCTCACCCGTTTCAACTGCTCGGGGCCAACGCTTTCGTTGCCGGCATTATTTTCTCGCTTTGCTACATACAAGCTCGCTTCGCCGAGCGAGAAGCTGTTCACGGCCCTTCTTTTTCTTGCGACTGGTGGCACTTCTGGCGGCACTGGTATCCGCATCTGTTCTTTCTCTTTTGTTTCGAAGAGCTCGCCTACCTGATGACACTGGTCACGCCGCACTGGCAAGACGCCAAGCTGATCGCGTTCGATTACTGGCTGACGGGCGTGCACCCTTCCGTTTGGCTGGAGCAATTCGCCACGCCCGTGCGCAACGATGCCATGCAACTGGTGTACTTCACGTATTTCGCGTATCTGGTGATTGTTGGATTCGTTTTGTACATTCGCAAAGATTGGCGCGGCTACTGGTCCGTGATGACATATTCCATAACGGGCTACATGATCGGTTATTTCATCGCCATGTTTTTCCCGATTGAAAGCCCGTGGTTTTCTATGGCGGGTTGGTGGAAGGAACCGCTGCACGGCGGTCCGTTCACCGCAATGATGAGCTTCATCGAACATTACGGTCGCGTGCGTGGCGCGGCGTTTCCATCCGCCCATGTGACCGGTGCGACAGCGGCTTTGTGGGGGGCATGGCGATTTCGTCGCTGGCTATTCTGGGCGCTTCTGCCGTTGTATGTGGGAATGTGTCTGTCGACGATTTGGGGAAGGTACCACTATTGCGCGGATGTGTTTGGAGGGATTATTACCGGCACGCTGGGTTATCTGATTGGCGCTTGGATTATGACGCGTCCCGACGCGGTAACAACGGCGGAGTTGTCTGCTGAAGAATGAGGCGGCTAGTTGAGTATTAAGTGAGAGATTCGAGCTTTGGTCGTGCGCTGAAGTGGCAGTCTTGTTCGAAGCTGCGCGCAATTTCCAGAAGCAGCGGTTCTTCTGTCCATCTGGCGATAAATTGCAGACCAATCGGCAAGCCGTTTTTCGTCAGTCCACACGGTACTGTAATCGCTGGCACACCCGCGAGATTTGCCGGCCGATTTAATCGAAGGAGCAAAGCGCGGATGGGATGGTTGCTTCCGTTGATGAGCACGGAGTCTTCGCCAATCCGCGGGGCGGAGATGGGAGTGGTAGGCACGACCAACGCGTCCAGCTTATTCACGGAAAATACTTCAAGCAACTGTTCCTTGAATTTCTCTCGAAGGGCTCGCGCCTTTAGATAATTCACGGCGGTAACGGTTGTTCCCATCTCCAGGCGTGTCCTCACATCTTCCCCATATTCGTCGGCATGCGGGGGGAGCCAGCCTGCTTGCTGGTGATACAGAGTGGCCTCTGTCCAGGCGATTTGATTTCCGGCGTCTTCGGTCTCCGCGAGCTGCGGCAGGGAGACCTCTTTTACTCGCGCGCCGCGCTTTTCTAATTTTTCGATTGCACCTGCAACGGCGGCCCGGACTTCGGTTTCCACGATGTCGCCAAAAAACTCCTTAAGGGTTCCGAGGACAGCGCGGCGGGCGCGAGAAGTGGGAGTCGTTTGTGTCAACTGTTTGCGTTCTGCCTTGCTCCCCACAAAGATTGGCTCGAGCAGCAGCGCGGCATCCTGGACGTTGCGGGCGAGCGGCCCCACAAAATCGAGCGTTGGCGATAACGGTATTATATCTTCGGCGCGAACGCGGCCGAGGCCCGGCTTCAAGCCAACCACGCCGCACAACGAGGCGGGAATTCGGATCGAGCCGCCGGTATCGGTGCCGATACTGCCGTAACACAGACCCGCCGCCAGCGCTGCTGCAGATCCTCCGCTGGAACCACCGGCAATGCGTTCCGTATCCCACGGATTTCGCGTTGTGCCGAAATGTGGATTTTCCGTGGTTACGCCATAGGCAAACTCGTGCATGTTGGTCTTGCCAAGAATTACGACCCCGGCTTTTTTCAACGAGCGAACCACCGGCGCATCATGCAATGGCACGAAATCCTTCAAAATCCTGGAGCCGCCGGTGGTTCGAATATCCTTAGTGTAAATATTGTCCTTGAGCGAGATGGGGATGCCGTGGAGCGGGCCTCGGTCGCGCCGGCTTTTTCTCGTTTTCGCGCAAAGTTCGGCTTCCGCCTGCTTGGCGCTCTGCAGCGCTTCTTCCTCGCACAAGGTAATGTAGGCATTCAGCTGCGGATTCCATTCCCGAATGCGGTCCAGCAAATCGCGGGTCAACTCCACCGGAGAAAGCTTGCCCTGCCGGAAAAGTTTTCCAATTTCTCCGATCGACGCAAAAGCGAGTGGCTCGGTGCCGTCTTTCAGAAAATCTTCTCCTGTCGGCGCAGGTTTCCGAACGTGCCTATGTTTGCCAGGATCAGTCCGACGCGGAACTGGTTCTCCGATCGTACCGTGGCCAGGTTGAAGCGCCCGTATTCCACAGACAGGCCGCAGCATCCGCCGTTGTAACTGACCTGCACAAACTGGTTCAACAACGTGTCCGTCAAAATGTCGTAGCTGATTCCAGCCGACAAGTTGAAGCCCTTGCGGACCAGATCCCCATAGCCGATGATTCCGCGAATCTGGTGAGACGGCGGCTGTACGACGGGATCGCCTTGCAGGCGAAAATCGGCCACGGTGGCATAAAACTCGCTGTAGGGCTTCACCTTCAGCAGCGTGCCGATAGTGGTCACTTTCTTCAGTTGCGGGTCATATTCGATGATGGACTCCGCATCATACTTTCCCCCAGGTGTGAGCGTCACATCACTAATGATCGGCGACCAGTCTCGCGGGGTGGCTGCAAACGCGAATGGAGTGATCGAGTCCAGTGCCTGAAAGACGTTGCGCTGCCCGGTAACCAGCGCTCCTCCAAACGTCGGATCAAAATAATGATCCTGCACCAGCTTCCAGGAAAGAAAATCGACTGGCTGGCCGTCGCCTTCTTTCAGGTAAAGATGCTGGTTGATGCCATATTCGAACTGATTGGTGTCGGTCAGCGTAGCATTGCTGTCAAATCGAATGAAGTTTGCAAAATTGTTCACTCCGGTGACGTAGCTGTATGTAATCACCGGCTCGATGGTGTGTTTGTAGCGGTGGCGGGTTCCAGGCCGCTCAAAATACCGCTCCAGAGTCGGAGGACGCAGTTCCACCTGGAATTCGCCTGTGTTACGGAGGATCGAATTGCCGGAAACAATGCCTGCGGCGTTGAAAGAGTCGCCGTAGTAGGTCGTGCGGAAGGTGGCGGAGGTGGTGACTCCGAGCCAGTCGCCGAAATGAATCGGTATGGTTACCTTGGGGGCAAACTCGGTGCGCGCCACAAAATTCGGGGTGGTGATGAATTCGTCGTCGCGGTATACCGCTCCAGTGAACGTCGAGAAAGAAAAATAGACTGGAAGGTTGCGCCACGGCGCTTGTTCGACCGAGGAAAAGCTGACCTCTGGAGCGCTACGCAGAACCACGCTGTTCTCCGGACTGATCTGCAAGAAGCTCTTATCGTTCAAGCTATCGATGTTCAGGCTGAAACCGTGGAAATTATTTGTCAGAAAGACAGCGCTTCGAATGTCGGAGTTAATCGCTTCCGTGTAAGTTCCGGCGAAGGCCAGTTGAAACGTAAGCGAAGACAATTGGTTCAAGTCCGTGACGAAGCGCCAACCGTGATTCCACAATGACTGCACTTCCAGTTGTTGTGTGTAGCCGCCCTGGTCCTCGCGATCCTGCACCGCATAATACTTATACTCAATCGTTGTATTTTCGAAGGGGCGTGCTCGGAACGACGCACGCTCTCCTGGTCCTCTTTTGCTGAAGTATTCGAAGCCCATCGTTGCATCCATCCAGGTTGTTGGAGCCCAGTAAAAGGCATCGCCCAGCGTAAATCCCTTGGTGTTACTGTTTCCAAGAATGGGAAGCATGAACCCGGATTGCCGGATGTGCTCTCCGGCGGGCGCGGTCGCATAGGGCAACCAGAACAAGGGGATCCGGTACATCCGAAAATCGGAATTAACCAGAGCTACCGACTTATCCAGCGTGACTTTTGCCTCGGGGGCATAGAACTGCCACGTCGGGCGCTGTGGTTCGCATACCGTGAACCACCCGTGGTGCACCAGGTATACGTCCTCCGAGAGTCGATCCACTTGTTTGGCTTCAAAATACAGCGGATTTTGTGTAATCAGAACCAGGGGATTTGGTCGGCGATCCAGATGGATGGTTCCGCGAACATTTTGGAACGTGCCCTTATTGGTGGCTACATTCAGTTGCGCTTCGTCGGCTTCCAGGTGCTCATTCTGGTAGTCATAGATAACGTGTCCACGCGCAATGGCCTGGGAGGTATACGTGTTGTACTCCACATGATCGGCCTGCAGGCGCATACCCTGATAGTGCACGTCTACATCCTTGTCCGCGATGTACAGATCGCCTTCCTTCCTTTGCGGGCCGCTTGCGGTAATCTCCGCAATGCCGCTCGGGCGGTTCGAAGGAAGTTGCTGCGCTTGGGTTATTCGCGAGACATGGAATGCAAACAGGAAGAAAACGATCAGACGGCCTCGTCGGCCTAGCCAGAAAATGGAAGCAGTTGTCTTCACGCGGTCAATGCGCTCGATAAACGAAGAGTTAGCCTAGCACGCACACAAGGGGATTTGTAGCGGACACCATTCTCCACCCATGCCCCACCATGGTTGATGCGGAATCGGCGCGACAGGCTGGCTTACTGGGTTGCGTTTTTTGTATGGTGCTGGCGGTACCACTCGAAAGTACGTTCCAGCCCCTCTTCAAACATGACGGTGGGATCGTACCCGAGGTATTCCCGGGCTTTGGTGATATCCGCCTGGGAATCCCGAATGTCTCCATCACGAGGCGGCTCATATTTTGCTTGCAGCTTCTTGCCCGAGATCCGGCGAAGAAGTTCCAAGGTCTGATTCAGGGAAATTCGCTCGCCGGTCCCGACGTTAAAAACTCCGCCGGACGCACCGCTGGGAGCTTCACAGGCCAGCAGGTTCGCCTGCACGGCATTCTCCACAAACGTGAAATCGCGGGTTTGCTCGCCATCGCCATAAATCACTGGCTGCTGGTCTTCCAAAAATGCCAGGGCGAAGCGGGATAACACTCCGGAATAGGGCGAATCGGGATCCTGCCGAGGCCCGAAGATATTGAAGTAACGGACGCAGACATTTTCCAGCCCGTAGCAGCGACCAAAGGTCTGCGCGTACAGTTCACCTACGTATTTGGACACGCCATAGGGCGAGATCGGCTGCGGCTGCATCGCTTCGGTCTTCGGCAACGTGGCAGTCTCTCCATACGCGGAAGAAGATGCCGCAAACACAACCCGCTTCACTTTGTTATCGCGAGCTGCCACCAGCACGTTCAGCGTACCTTCCACGTTGATGCGATTGGTTTCCAGCGGATCTTTGACGGAGCGGGGCACGGATGTGCGGGCCGCCAGGTGGATCACGTATTCCGCCTGGTGCATGGCCTTTTGCACGGCTTCTATGTCGGTGATGGACCCCTTAACGAATGTAATTTTGGCTCGGATTTCGGCCAGATTTTCTTCTTTGCCAGCGGACAGGTCGTCGAGCACGACGACACTGTGTCCTCGTCGCACCAACTCATCCACGGTGTTCGAGCCGATAAATCCGGCGCCCCCTGTTACAAGGTAGCGCATGTCCCCGCCTCCTGTGCTGCAACCCGTCTTATTGTACGATGGGAGTGGGAGTACGAACGTGTCGATTGTTCGCTACGTCGCAGAAAAGGCATGACCAAGAAAATCATCTGGGTGTTGGCAATTTGCATCTTTTTTTTCGCTGTGGGAGTCCTTATTTATTGGAGACTTTCGCGCACTCGTCCCCCAAGAACCACTGCGGTTTCTAATTGGCCAAGCGTCCCTCCGGCTACGCCACCAACCGCCTCCACTGCTCCTGGCAAAGGGGCGCCGGTGGCTCCTCCGGTCAGCGAATTGCCGGCGAAGAAGGAAAGTGCCTCCGCCGAACCTGAGTTCGCGCTGCGTCCGGGCGAAACGCTGGAATATGCAGCGAATCTACCTAAACTGAACAGCACTGTTGCTAACCTGAAGATTGTCGCTGTAGAAAAAAGAAACAATGGCAGGAAGGGTTCCTGGCATCTGCAAGCCGTCGCTCATACGGAAAATCCGTACCGCATGGTCTTTCAGCTGGACGACCAGTTCGATTCCTATAGCGACGCCGCGAGCATGACCAGCGTGCAGTACGAAATGCACCTGAGCGAGCGCGGGCAAACAGCCGAAATAGTGGAGCGCATGTTGACTTCTCCGACGGACCCGCCGCCGATGGGCATCAGTGGCGTGCGCGTCCTGCCTGGAACGCGGGACCCTCTGGGCATGCTGGAATATATGAGAGGCGTGGATTGGAGCCGCACGAGCGAAGTACATAGCCCGGTTTTCGATGGCCACAAGCTATATCAGGTTCGCGCGGTGATGGTGGGAAAATCAGTTGCGGTGAGTGTGCCCGCGGGAAAGTTCGACACCACCAAGATCGAGATTCACGTGTTGGATGACGGCGTGGAGATGAAGGACGCGCATTTCTTTTTGTATCTGGTGAACGACCCGGTTCGCCTGCCCGTGCTATTGGAGGCGGTTCTGCCGGTAGCGACAGCGCGCGTCGAGCTCACCAAAACTCCGCAGGCTGCCGCCGCCAATTCGCGCTAGTTAGCAGAGGTGAATCTTTTCCCGATTGCGGATTACTCGCCTCGTCGCGTTGCGGGTGTCCACAACCAGTTTCGCGGCATCCACGATCGCGCCGTAATCGTAACTGGAATGGTCCGTGGCGATGATCACCGCGTCATATTTGGCCAGGTTGTGGGGATTCAGCGGCACCGATTTCATGTGCGAATAATCGTAATGCCGCATTTTGTGAAGCTGCGGGAAATAAGGATCGTTGTACTCAAATTCCGCGCCGCGTTTCTGCAGAATTTCCATGATTTTCAGCGTCGGCGATTCGCGCAGGTCGTCCACGTCTTTCTTGTACGCCACGCCCAGCACCAGAAGCTTTGCGCCCTTCAGGCTTTTCTTGTGTTGGTTCAAAGCTTCACCCACGGAGTCGACCACGTGGTAGGGCATTGAGGTGTTGATTTCGCCGGCCAGCTCGATGAATCGCGTGGAAAAATCGTATTCCCTGGCCTTCCAGGAAAGATAGAACGGATCGACGGGAATACAATGGCCGCCAAGACCGGGGCCGGGGTAAAACGGCATGAAGCCAAAAGGCTTTGATGCAGCAGCGTCGATTACCTCCCAGACGTCCACGCCCATGCGAAGGCAGAGCAGCTTCAGCTCATTGACGAGAGCAATATTCACGCAGCGGAAAATGTTTTCGAGCAGTTTGGCCATTTCCGCGGCCCGCGTGGAGCTGACGGGAATTACTTTCGACACCACTTGGGCGTACAAGGACTGCGCCGCGCGGCCGCTCGGAGGATTCACTCCGCCGACAACCTTGGGAATTTGCGCCAGGCCATATTGCTTATTGCCTGGATCTTCGCGCTCGGGTGAGAACGCCAGGAAAAAGTCGCCTGGTACATTTTCGTTTTCCGGGCCCGACGCGATGGGGCATTTCCATCCGCTCTTCTGCAGAATGGGCAGCACTAGTTCTTCGGTTGTGCCGGGATAGGTGGTGGATTCGAGCACGACCAACTGGCCTTTTTGCAGATGAGGCGAAATCGATTTGGCGGTCTGTTCGACGTAGCTGAGATCCGGCTCGCGGTATTCGTTGAGAGGCGTGGGAACGCAGATCAGAATCGCATCGGCTTCTTCCAGCCTGGAAAAATCCGTAGTTGCACCGAAATGGCGACTGTTGACGTATTGCTGAATCTTGGTTTGCTGAATGTGTTCGATATACGATTTTCCGGCGTTCAGCATTTCCACTTTCTTCGGGTCGGTGTCAAATCCAGTTACTTTGTGACCCGCTTCCGCAAAACGGAGCGCCAAGGGGAGTCCCACATACCCGCATCCGATAATTGCAACTCTCAGTTGAGCGCCTTTGAAAAATTCCGGTTTTCTGTCCGTTGCCATGGGGTCGAACTTGCTCCTCAATCGTTTTCTGTTGGGGGTGACACTGGCCCTGAAGTATCTGGGCGTGCTACCCAAACACTATAGCAGTTTCCATATTCGGCGATGAAGGACCGTGGATGATGTTTCCAGAATTTCACGTCTAGAGTTGCGGTTCACGAGCGAGCCTTTGCCTGAGCGCCGGGTAACAAGGCAAGATAAGGTATGCCCGAGATCGCGTGGTTATCAAGGGACAAAAAACCTTCGTCATGCAGATATTGATTATCCTGACCTTGGGCCTGGTGGTTGGGGTGCTTGTCGGATTGCTGGGGATTGGTGGCGGCGTGGTGCTCGTCCCTGCCATGGTGTATCTCCTCGGCTACGATCAGCACCTTGCTCAGGGTACTTCGTTGTTCATTTTGCTGCCTCCAATCGGGCTCGGCGCGCTGCGTGAGTATTGGAAAAATGGACAAGTCGATCTGCGCGCGGGGATTTTCTGCGCCATTGGGTTTTTGTTTGGCGGCTATGCCGGGGGAGTTATAGCGGTGCCGCTGCCTTCGCGCGACCTGCGCGGGATTTTTGGCTTTTTCCTGATTCTTTCCGCTGTTTTGCTGTGGAGGAAGACCAAAGGTGCTCTGAAAGCCGCTTCTACTGACGCGCCAGAGAATCCCAACAATCTTCCTCGGATTCTGGGTATCACCGGTATCGCTGCATTTTGTGGTGTTGCCGCAGGAATGGTCGGGATCGGTGGCGGCGTGTTGTTGGTGCCGCTGCTAGGGCTTTTGTTCGGGTTCAGCCAGCATCGCGCGCAAGGTACCAGCTTGATCGCGCTGATTCCACCGACGGGGATTCTTGCGTTTCTGGCTTATGCAAAGGCCGGCTATATCTCGTGGGTAACGGGTTTCCTGCTGATTCCCGGCGTTTTTCTGGGTGGAATCCTAGGTGGTCAGGCCGCGCGCCGCTTGAATCCTCGCCGCATGCGACAGGTTTTTGCCGCTCTTATGTTTATCTTGGGCCTCTGGCAGGTCTTCTCTGTGTGGCATTGATGACGCATACTGAAAGCGGTATGGTCGACCTTCACTGTCACATTTTGCCGGGATTCGACGATGGCGCCAAAAGCATGGATGACTCTTTGGCTATGGCAGAAGATGCCATCGCCGATGGCATTACCCATATTGTGGCCACTCCCCATGCGAGTGCCGACTATTCGTTCAACTTCAACAAGGTTTGCGCGGCGCTTAAGGAGCTGAATTCCAGGTTGGGCGGCCGGGTTACGCTTGCGAGCGGTTGCGACTTTCATGTGAACCACGAAAACCTGATCGCCCTGCGAAAAGATCCGTGGCCCTACTGTATCAATCAGAAAGAGTATCTGCTGGTGGAGTTCAATGACTTCTCCATTCCTCCCGCTTTGGATCAGACGCTCCATGAACTTCGCCTTTCGGATATTCGTCCCATCGTGACTCATCCCGAGCGGAACGGAATTCTCCGCACACATCCTGATCGATTGCGTAAGTGGATCGAGCAGGGTTGCTACGTGCAGGTCACGGCGGGCTCTCTGGCCGGTGTTTTTGGCCCAGGCCCGCAACAACACGCGTGGCGTTGGCTCGGCCGCGGGATGGTCCATTTCATTTCCAGCGATGCGCACAACACGGCACGCCGTCCGCTAAAATTGAAATTTGCTTATGATGCAATTGCGGCGCAGATGGGCGAAGAGCGAGCGCGGGCGCTTTTGATTGATAATCCGATGGCGGCGTTTGAAGGCCGCCCACTGCCCTACGTGCCGGAGGTTGCGCCGGGTACGTCGGATCGGAAACGGAAACGGTTCTTCTTTTTTTGATGGAGCCCGGACAGTCAGTTTGTCGTCGATTTAACGTTCACCCTGCGGGCTGCAGCGGCAATCCTGCCCACGCATTCAGAAGCCCGAGAGTCTCCCGTACCACATCCAGAGCGTCTCTCGTAGTTCTCCACCAGTGCGACGGATCGAAGGGGTCATCAGACACGCCGCGGACAATGGCGTTCCCTTCTTGCGCTGAAATGCGCTTCCAGAGCGCCTTGACGCGCCGCGTATGCACTTTCGAGGTAACAATAATCACCGATCGCTGGTTGTCCTTTCGCAAAGCAGCTCCGATTATCTTCATTTCGTCCGCGGTGTTTAGAATCGGCGGATTGAGCACCTGAATCGCGGCTTCCGGCACGCCTTCATGCAGCAAAATCTGCTTGTCGTAGGATTCTTCTCCAGCATAGGGAATTGAAAGCTCCGTCAGTGTCCCGCCGGGTTCCGTCGAATGCGTCAGCCAGACGTGTTTGGCGTAACCCTGTTTGTATATACGCGCCGCCTCCAAAGCCCGGGCCGGCATCTGCCCACTCAGCACCGCGATTGCGTCGGCCTGCTGTAAGGGATCTTCGACCACCAGCCACTTGCCTAGGTTCAGAAAAACAAACGACGCCGCAACAAGGAACGAGCCCAAAAGCCAAAGCCATATATTCGGCTGGCCTCCACGCGTTGGCAGAATGCTGGCGACAAGAAATCCCTGCATGGTCGCGCATCGTAACCCGCTGTCTAGCACACGTCAAACCCAGCATGTATGGACTGATCGCGAAGCTAACAAGTGTCCCCGGCAGACGCGAAGAAGTAATCGGGATCCTGAAGGAAAGTGCGGCGCACATGCCTGGGTGCGTCAGCTACGTTGTGGTCAAAGATTCTGCGGACGAAAATACCAACTGCGTTACTGAGCTCCGGTACAGCGTAGAGAGTCACCAGGCATCTTTATCGTTGCCGGCAGTGAAAACGCAGTGTCTTCGGCTAAGGGAATTGTTTCTAGTCTCCAGAAGGCTGCCGTTACAACGCCTGTGTGGGGAGCCGGACTGCCGACGGTCTCTGATTGATTGTCCACGACGGAAACCCAGAAACACAGGCTGAAGCCTATGCTAATTACAGGAATGCGTTAGGTCTGCGGTACCTCTCACGATAAACTAAGAGTTTGGCAGCCACTGGGAGGACCAATGCGAGCTGTTGTGACTGGCGGATCGGGGTTTCTGGGGTCGCATCTTTGCGACCGGCTGTTGGCCGAAGGCTGGGAAGTTTTGGCCCTCGACAATCTCATTACCGGAGATGAATCGAATCTAGCGCATCTGAATGGCAATGCAAAATTCCAGTTCAAGCACACAGATGTCAACGAGCCATTTCACGTCGAAGGCAAGATCGATTATGTTTTCCACTTCGCTTCGCCCGCCAGTCCGCCGGATTATCTGAAATTTCCTATCGAAACTTTGAAGGTCGGCTCTATTGCCACGATGCACACACTCGATCTCGCCAAGGAAAAAGACGCCAAGTTTTTGTTGGCTTCCACCAGTGAATGCTATGGCGATCCGGATGTTTCGCCGCAAAATGAATCGTACTGGGGCCGCGTGAATCCTGTGGGCCCGCGCAGCGTCTATGACGAAGCCAAGCGTTTTGCCGAAGCCATCACCATGGCCTACCACCGTTATCACAACGTGGACACGCACATTGTGCGAATCTTCAACACCTACGGCCCGCGCATGCGCTTGAACGACGGGCGCGCGCTGCCTAATTTCGTGTTCCAGGCGCTGAGCGGCCAGCCCATTACCGTCTACGGTGACGGCAAGCAAACCCGCAGCTTTTGCTTCGTTTCCGATTTGATCGATGGGATTTACAAGCTAAGCCAATCCGATGAGCACTTGCCCACGAACATCGGCAATCCCACCGAACTCACCATTCATGAATTTGCGGAACGCGTCTGCAGCCATTTTCCAAATGCCCCGAAGATCATTTACGAACCGCTGCCGGTTGACGATCCGAAGCAGCGCCGCCCGGACATTACCAAGGCCAAGCGTCTGTTGAACTGGGAACCAAAGGTTGCCTTGGAAGACGGATTGAAGACGACCATCGTCTTTTTTAGAGAACAATACGGAAAGACGACGGCCGCCCGCTAGCTAATTGTTCCGTTCCGTCTGGATGGTTTATAGCCTGCCGAAGGAATGATAATCAAAGCCAAGTTCCTGCATCTTTTTCGACGAATATAGATTCCGGCCATCGATCACCAGCCGGCGCGCCATGGTTGGTCCCGCCTTGGCCCAATCGAGTTTGCGGAACACTTGCCATTCGGTGCAGACAAGCGCCGCGTCCACGCCCTTCAAAGCTTCATAAGGATCCTCGAAATATTTGACCGAGGGCAGCAAGGGCTTCGTTCTGGAGATGGCTTGCGGATCGCTCGCTTGTACTTCCGCCCCTTCGTCCAGCAGCCGGCGAATGACATCCAGCGCGGGAGCAAAGCGAATGTCATCGGTGTTGGCCTTGAACGCCAAACCCAGCACGGCCACTTTCTTTCCTTTGATGACCCAGAGCGCTTTGTGAATCTTGTCAAAGAACCGGTCGATACGCTGTTTGTTCACGCGCTCTGCGGCTTTCAGCATTTCGAAATCGATCCCTACCGTAGAGGACAAGTGGATAAAGGCCTGGATATCTTTCGGGAAACAGAATCCGCCAAATCCCAGCCCGGCTTTGAGGAACTGCGCGCCAATGCGGGGGTCGAGTCCCATGGCGTGCGTTACTTCTTCCACATCGGCGCCGATGCGTTCGCACAAATCGGAAATCACATTGGCGTAACTGATTTTCATTGCCAAATAGGAATTTGAGGCGTGTTTGATTAATTCCGCGCTGCTGATTGTGGTGATCAGAAGCTCCCCGGAGCTGCTGGGACATTTCCCGGAGTGCACAGGACAATGGAATTTCCGCTCCAAAATCGGCGCGTAGATCTCTCTCATCACGGCTGCGCTCTTCTCGCTTTCCACGCCGACGACGATGCGGTCCGGGTGAAAGAAATCTTCCACGGCCGTTCCTTCCCGCAGGAATTCGGGGTTGGAGGCCACTTCAAATTTTACGGTGCCATTTTGTGAGTAAGCGGCAAGAGCTTTTTGCAGCTGCCTGCCGGTCAGGGCCGGCACCGTGCTTTTTTCCACGACCAGTTTCGGTGAACGAGCTTCACGCGCGACCTGGCGGGCCACGTGATCGATCGCGGATAGATCGGCCTCGCCGCTTTCCTTGGGAGGCGTGCCCACGCAAATAAAAATCACTTCACCGGCGCGTATAGCTTCGCCAGCGTCTGCCGTATAGGTAATCTTTTTTTCGGCCGCCGCACGCTTCAGCACCTCCTCGAGGTGCTCTTCGTAGATGGGAACTTTTCCGGCCTTCAGCTGTTCGATTCGCTTCTCGTCGATGTCAGTGCAATACACTTCATGGCCGGCGGCCGCCAGGCAAGCGCCTGTAACGAGCCCCACATATCCACATCCGATGACGGTCAGCCGCACGTTGAATTCTCCTTTATCGCTTTGTCTACTCGAATTTCTGCGCGATGAGGGCTGGGAAGCACCGGCAGGAATCTCAGTATCTCATTGACGCAACCTGCGCCGCTATCGGCGGCCCAGGAGCAGTCCGCGGAGTCCGAGCAGCGCCAGGCGGGGTTGCCGGCGGATCACGTTCCAGAGCAGCCGCGTGGATTCGTCTCGATTAATCTCTCCTAGAGACTCGCGCGTCGCGTCGTTCAGCATGTCCACCAGCTTGCAATAATCATCCTGCTGGAAATGGTGAAGCGTTCGCCTTACCAGCCAGTGCGTCTCCAGTTCTCTCCAAAGAGCGCGCAATTCGCCGCGGCCTTTTTGAAGAATTGCGTCGGCCACTCCACGCGCGCCACGGAAACCGGTCACGATTCCGCCAATCGTGGAAACTTTCACTTGCGCGGCGGCGTCGCCCACCAGATACACCTGGCCATTTCCAACGGTGCGTTGCACATTTACCCAACGGCGATACACGGGAATCCGCGCGCCCTGCCACTCCAACGGCTCAAATCCTTTTTTCTCCAGGAAGCGATCAAAGCAGCGCTTCGTGTCGCGCCCCTGTTCTCCAATTACGCCCAGGGCTCCACGTTCTGCGGACTCGGGAATCAGCCAGTAAAAGTACGGAGTATCATCGGGAACGAACCAGACTCTAGTGGTGTCCGGAGGATAGTCTTTGGGCAGTTTTACAAGTGCCTGGACCAAGGGAACTGTTTCCACCGGCGGCCATCCGGAAGCGCGCGCCACACGGCTTGCCGCACCATCCGCTCCGACGACGCTTTCCGCGCTTAACTCTTCTCGCTGACCGGACTGGTCCATCTGGACGAGCAGGCCGTTGCCGTTCGGCGCAAGGCCCAGAAAGCGCGTGTTGTATTCGAATCGCGCTCCCGCTTCTTGCGCTTCCTGCGCCAATGCGCGAATCAGCCGCGATCTTTCAATAATCAGGTCGGGACGTTTCAGACTGACGGATGCGGAGCGGCCATTCGTAAACAATTCAAACCGACGAATCTCGTTCACAATACTTGCGGCAGCAGCGCCATTCACTTGACGGCGAAAATGATCGGTGACAATCAGCGTACGCGGGGCAGGATCGAGGGTCGGCTTTGCTTCCAACACGCGCACCGCGCGTCCGCCTCGCGCCACACATGCAGCAGTATAGAGGCCAGCAGCGGATCCCCCAACCACTACAACTTCACTTTTTTCCCGGTTGCTACCCGGTCCACTTCTCGTCTTGTTCACGGTATTCGAGGATCCTGTCGACGCACGACCCGACTGCCCACCCCAAGAAAATCTCTTGCTCCACACCGCGCGCCCAAACTTCAGAGCCCTCGGAGTGCCAACGAGTATAGCGAATCCCCTTAGCCCGTCCAAACAGGGTTACCATTTCACTGGATTCTCTGAGAAACACTAGGAGGACTGAGCCACAGGAGTGGATTGGTCGTGCTTTGCCTTTTGGCGCTCATATGGGGCGCGTTCTAACCAGGCGATTGCGGCCAACATGGCCGCGAAAATGGCCACTCCCAAAAGCGCTGCTTTTCCGTTGGACAAGTACGTCACCAGCACGCCTGCGCCGCCGCAGACGGCTCCGACCAGGTACATCGTCAAGACAGCTCCGCGTTGTCCGAGTCCCAAGTTTGCCAAGCGATGTGCGGAATGGTCCTTGCCTGGCGTAGCGAAGGGCAAAAGGCCGCGCCGCGAGCGCGAGATGGTCACAAGCGTTGTATCGAAAATCGTGGCGCTCAAAATTAATACCGGCGCCAGCCAACCCGCCAGATTTGCGGCGTGCTCGAAACGCAGTTTCAACGCCAGGGTCGCCATCAGGAATCCGAGGAACATCGCGCCCCCGTCGCCCATAAAAATTTTTGCCGGCTTGAAGTTCCAACGCAGAAATCCCGCGGCTGCGCCGAGCGTAGCCGCCGCCAAGGTAGTCACCATGGTTTGCCCATTTAGATAAGCGACCATCGCAAAGAAAACCGAGGCCATGGCTGCGACGCCCGCACAAAGACCATCCATATGATCCAGGATGCTGAACGAAGCTGTGATTCCCACGACCCAAACGACGGTCAGCCCCGCGTCCAGCCAATAGCCGCTCGTTCCTCCGACGAGGGTCTCGAATACATTGGCACGCACACCGGTCGCCAGAAGAATCACGGCTGCCAAAGGCATTGCCAGAAATAGTTTTATTTGATGGTGAAGCCAGCCACGATCATCCAGGAATCCGACGATGGCCACGAGTGTTGCGCCGGTCACGATGCCGAAGCTCTGTGCGCGCGCCGCGCCATCAAACGCAACCAAAATAGCCAGCATCACGCCAGCGTAAATGGCTAAACCGCCGAGAAGTGGAATGGGTTTGAGGTGTACCTTGCGCGGGCCGGGAGAATCAACCATGCCCACCCGGATTGCCAGGGCTCGTACAGGAACAGTCAGGACCAAGGAGGCTAACAGAGCGATTAGGAACGCCAGTAGTCCCGCATTCATACGCCCTCATTGCTCGTTCTGAAGAAACTGGCCCGGGCGAGAATGCCAGTGATTGCAGACGCGCTACCGGATTTGGGTTCCGGTTCCCAAGTAATCGGCGTTAGCAGGCCGAGAAAAGCTAATCATGCTGTCCCACGCAGCCATAAGAACATACAGTAAAATACTTAGAAGTGCTAGTAGAATCGGGTAATAATTACACCACTGGCGTTAACTATAAAGAGCATCCCGATTTCGGGGCCTTCAGTCCGATTGGCCTACCTCTTCCAAGGCGTTTACTAGCTTGGCCAGCTCTCGACCCCGCTCGTATTCTGGAGCTGTGGCTGCCGCCGAGACTCCCAGCCGATGGAGTTTCTCACCGTCAAACAGAATTTCCCGAACCCTATCAATGACCTCTGCCGAATTGTCTGGGTCAGCCGAGATAGAAAATCCCTTTCGGCGTCCAATCGAGGCCACATCGCACTCCGCTGGCGCCACCGCCAGGATAGGTTTTCCGGCGGCAAGAATCCCATACATCTTGCTGGGCACCACCACGCCTTCCAGTCCGCGCTTGACGGTGATCACGTGTGCATCTGCAGCAGCCAACACGGATGGAATCTTGCTGGGGGGAAAAAAGGGAAGGAATCGCACACTCGAAATTCCTGCGCAGGCCGTCTCCAGCCTCTTTCGTTCGGCGCCGTCGCCCACAAATACTAAGCCAACGCCATCCGCAGCGAGTTGGCGGGCTCCTTCGACAAGCGTGTCCCATGCGCCGTAAAAGCCCAAATTTCCGGCGTGCAATAGGACAAATCTGAAATTCGCGCGAATCGCGGCGATCACGGACTGGTCGAGAGGAGCGGCCGCAGTGCCATCGCTGGAAATTTCCGCGCCACCCCGGATCACGATGACGCGGGCCGGGTCGACGCCTTTCGCAAGGATGCGGTTCCGCATGTCTTCGCCGAGCACAATGATTTTTGTTGCGCGGCGCAATGCCCAGCGGTGCAATTTTTCCCAAATGCGCACCAACAGGCCCGGTTTGACGATCGATCCTCCAACGGCCATGTCCGGATACATGTCCTGGATGTTGTAAACGTAGGGTTTGTTTTTCAGCACGGCCACGAATGCGCCGACGATTCCCTCGAAGGGAGGGTCCGTCATTGCCAGGATCACGTCGCACGGAATCAGCAACGAGCGTGGCACCGCTAACAACACATAACTGAGGTAGTTCAGTGCGCGTTTTTTCATCTGCACGCGCGGATACTCCGTCGATCCGACGCGGACCACGCGGACGTTTCCGGCTGCTTCACTTTGATACAAACGCCAACTGCGACGCTCGGTGGGATCGTAGGAAGGGCGCCCGCAAAGCACGGTCACCTGATGTTTCCCGGCAAGCGCACCGACCACTGCTTTCGCGATGTTCGCTGTGGCAGAAGTGTCCGGGGGAAAATATAAGTTCAGCAGCAGGATGCGCACCAAGGAATTGTACAGGGAGAAGACACCTCGAAGGCAACGTTCGGCCTGCAAGGTGAATCACTGTCACTCCAAAGAGCCTTAGAATGCGTCGCAAACTCTTCAAACGAAAGAGCAGGTGCACCAATCCTGTACGCCAGGTCAGTTCCCCTCTGCATACCAGCTCACTACTGTTGAGCCTCCACTTCGAAGTTTTTGGAGGATCTTATGCAGTCCTCTCACTTCGTTCCAGCGAGATTCTTGCTCGGCATGGCCGTGTGCCTGATCGCCTTGCAAGCGGCGGCGGTGCCCAAGGCCCTTCCCGATGCTGTCGTTCACGCACACACCGTTTTTCTGATCAATGAAACTGGCTTTAACGAGTTGGGATACAGCACTGTATTTGAGCTCAATAAATGGGGCCACTTCGATTTGGCGGACAGTCCCGAAAAGGCCGATCTGATCCTGCGCCTCGATTGTGCAAACCATGTGCGCTTGGTTCCTGACGGACAGTTTCCTTCCTCTGCTGGCTTGGCTGCCGCCGACGACAGTGAAATTCCCAAAGGCCACACGCGCATTTCTCTTGTCGATCCCAAAACGAACTCGGTTCTGTGGTCGGACACGCACAAGACAGAAGGCGGCAAGGTCAAGAACGGCGGCTTATTGGATGGCCTTCGCGACGCGTTCGAGTCTTACGAAAAGAGCCGTCGTTAATTAATTGCAACCTAGGAAATCGGGACGTCTTTTGATGTCTTCTGCGTCCTTGGCAGCTTTGCCGGCTTCTGCTATAGCTAGCAGCAGAATTCCTGCCTTCGGCGTTTAAATCCTTTCCGTCCGCGACGTCACGGTTCGCTCCAGGACGGAGAGTCGCTATGGAAATTAACGTTGAACATCTGGGATCACCGCAGTTTCAGATAAAAATGCGCGAACACTCCATCGTCAGCGACCAGCCTGTCGAGCAAGGTGGTTACGACGAAGGAATGACCCCGGCGGAATTATTCCTGGCCTCGCTAGGATCCTGCGCAGGGTATTACGCAGCCCAGTATCCGCGCAAACACAAATTGGCCGCTGAGGTGACGGTCGTGCGGGTCACGTGCGACAAAGTCAAGGAGCCCGTTCCGCGGATGGACAATTTCAAAATCGCAATCGAAGCCCCAGTCGAGCTAAGCGCAAAGCATCGTCAAGGTTGGCAGGACGCCGTTGAGCACTGCCTTGTCCATAACACGCTTTTGCATACCCCAAAACTTTCGATTCAGGTGGAATCCCCGGTCGCAGTGGAGAATTGACTCGCGCCGTGGCCAGGGCTGGCAAATAAGAGATTCAGCAGAACGCCCAGGGAGCACCGTTGCGCAACAGGTGCAACTATCGGCACAGGATTTTCATTGACGCGTGATCAAATGATTGCCTAGCACGAGCGCGTCCATTTTTGTCCTCAGAAAACAGTCCAACGCTTCTTGCGGCCGACACACGATGGGTTCGTTGTCGTTGAAGGAGGTATTGAGCACTACCGGCACGCCGGTTTGCCGTTCAAATTCGGTGATCAGTGCGTGGTAACGCGCATTTGCTTCCGGCGTAACTGTTTGGAGTCTTCCGGTTCCGTCCACGTGCGTGGGTGCGGGAATCTTGTCGCGTTTATCCGGCAGGACGGAATATGCCAGGGTCATGAACGGCGACGGGTGCGATTTCTGAAACCACTCGCCGGTCTTCTCCGCCAGGATGGATGGAGCAAACGGGCGGAAAATCTCGCGGTGCTTGATGCGTTGGTTCAGGATTTCCTTCATCTCTGGCCGCCGCGGATCGGCCACAATGCTGCGATTGCCAAGCGCTCGCGGTCCCCATTCCGCTCGTCCCTGGTACCAACCCAGAATTTTCCCATCCGCGATAATTGCCGCGGTGCGCCGCATTAACTCTGGTTCGTCCAATTCGGCGATGGTGTAACCGCCGCCAGACACCGCGCTAGTTTTGACGGCCGCGCCGAGTTCGTCGTGCGAATATCCTGGACCCCAATAGGCATGCTGCATTACGAACGATCGGGGTTTCCCGAGTGATTGGTGCCACACGTAAAATGCCGCCCCGACCGCAAGCCCAGCATCGCCCGCCGCCGGATGCACATACACTTTTTCAAAGGGCGTGTGATCGAAGATTTTTCCGTTTGCCACGCAATTAAATGCCACTCCACCTGCCAGGCAAACGGCTTTCGCGCCCGTTTTCGCGGCCAATTTCTTCAGCATGCCTAGATAGACTTCTTCAAGGCGCGCCTGCAACGAAGCCGCCAGGTTGCGATGGCGTTGCTCCAGAGGTTGCTCCGGCGACCGCGCCGGGCCGCCAAGACGCTGTGCCATGGCCTCCGAAAACATTTTGCCGAGCACCGGTGTTTTGTCGGATTCCGCCCAAGACATCTCCGGGCCCGTTTTCTGATGCGTGAAGTAATCCAAGCCTAGTCGAAATCCGAATTCCCCTCCATTTGGACGGAACCTCACGATGTCGCGAAACGCTTCCATGTTCTCTGGCGTGCCGTACGCCGCCAATCCCATCACCTTGTATTCGTCCCCGAATTTCAGGAAGCCCAGATATTGCGTCACTGCGCTGTAGTACAGCCCTAACGAGTGGGGAAAGGCGATGGCGTTATCGATCTCCATGCGGTTCCCGTGTCCCACCCCCCACATGGAGCTTGCGAAATCTCCCAACCCATCGGCCGAGAGCAACGCAGCGTCCTCGAATGGCGACACGAAATAACTGCTCGCCAGGTGCGCTTGGTGATGTTCCACGCGATGAAATGTCGCTTTGATTCGTGCTGGATCGCTGTCAAACGAGGCGGCGAGGGCTTCCGGTATACCCGTAAACTTCGACATCACCCGCGCGCGTTCCCGCGCGAAAGAAGGCATGCGCATCGCATACCACAGCTTTGTGCCCAAGCGAGCGTACGGGTTGCGCGGCACGGCCACATGATCGATATCGGAAAGTGTGATGCCCGCTTCCTTCAAGCAGTAAGCGATGGCGGCAGAAGGAAAACCAGCCGCATACTTCACGCGGTTGAAGCGTTCCTCTTCCACCGCTGCGATCAGATTCCCGTCGCAGACCAGCGCCGCCGAAGCGTTGCCATGATACGCGTTGATCCCCAGAATGTTCATTAGTCAGTCCGAAGTTTAGCTCAAATCTTTACTTTCTGATACGAAGTAACCAAGTAGGTAATCGGTTCCGGATGTCAGGAGAGGTGGCGGCGGCACCACTCATTCAGTACATATAACGACCACGGCCGAGACCAGGTTGTGCGGCCGCCCAGAAAATTATCCCACACGTTCTTGACGCCAGCAGCATGCACGTGCTCTTTCAATGCGGGCGCCAGCTCCTTCAAGCTCGATTCCACACGCGGTCGCAAGGAAGTTCGCAGCCATTCTTCCCACGGCAGCGTGAACGTACGTTTCCTTTGATCCAGTATTTCCGGCGGCATCAGGCCCGCCAGCGCGGCCCTGAGCAATCCTTTGGATACTCCGGGCTCCACTCGCGCGGCATCGGGCAGGGCGCTGACAAATTCCACCAGTGGCGTGTCGAGAAAAGGCACCCGCACTTCCAGCGACCGCGCCATGCTCACGCAATCCGTATCGTGAAGCAGGGTGCTGGCCATGTAGGTGCGCATCTCCAGCCACGAAACTCCTGCTATTGGCTCGGCTGCTCCTGCCTGATCCGCGGTGCGTTCCAGCCAGGCAAGCCACGTTGGATCTAACGTCATTCCGTCGTTAGCCACACTGCTCTTGCGGTAGCGCGCGTCAGCCAATCGCGAAACTTCCGACGGTGGGAACAACAGGCGAGCGAAAAAATAGGGATGGGGCAACACATTTGGCATCAGCCATGCGTCGCTTGCCTTGCGGGCCGCATCCGCGGATCCTTTGCGCGCCATGAAGGAATTTACCAGGGGGGCGCTTATCCTTCGGAACGCACCCGGAATGAATCGAGAGACGACTTCCAATCTCACCAGCTTTGGCGTGTCCGCGAACGTCCGGTAACCGCCGAACAATTCGTCGCTTCCCAGACCGGACAACGCCACTTTCAGCCCCACTTCGCGCGCCGCCCACGAAACAAAATACGTGTTGATACCATCCATGGTTGGCTGATCCAGTGCGCCGACCGCTTCGTCCACCCGCGCCAACATGTCCCGCCCTTGCAATGGCACTTCAGTGTGATGCGTGCCCGCGCGTTGCGCCACGACGCGGGCCAAGGGACCTTCGTCGTAGGGCGTATCGGGGAAAGTCAGCGTGAAGCTTTGGATACCCTTCTGGGCGCGCCCAGCGAGCACGGCGATCGCGCTGGAATCGAGTCCACTGGACAGAAACAATCCCACCGGCACATCGGCGATCAAATGAGCGCGCACCGCATCCTCGAGCAAAGTTCGCAGACGAGCCGATGCAGCCGCAAAATCCCGCGGACGTTTCGGATCGCGCGCCGCAGCACTTCGCGTTGGGTCCCACCACGGGCGCACGCGCGGCGTACGCCGGCGATCCGGCAAGTGGAGCAACAATGCATGGCCGGGCGGAAGCGAAAACGCGCCTTCCACCAGCGTGACCGGCTCGGAAACGCTTCCAAAGAGCAGATAGGAGGTCAGTGCGTCGGTCGAAAGTTTTCGATCCACGGCTCCCGACGCCAGCAAGGCGCGCAACTCCGATGCAAACGCAAAACCCTGCGCTGTTTGTGCGTAATACAGCGGTTTAATGCCCAGCGGGTCGCGCGCAAGAAAAAGCACGGGAACCGTCGCAAAATGTTTGCGCATGTCCAGCAGCGCAAACGCAAACATGCCGCGAATTTCGCCAAGCAGGTCTTCGCCCCACTCTTCCCAGCCATGCACCAGAATTTCCGTATCGGAGCTTGTGGTGAAGCGATGTCCGGCGAGAAGCAATCGTTCGCGTAATTCGCGGTAATTGTAGAGTTCGCCGTTGAACATGACGGCCACGTTGCGCGCTTCATTCCAGACGGGTTGATGGCCGGCAGGAAGGTCGATGATGCTCAGCCGCCGCATCCCCATGGCCGCGCCCGGCGCGCGCGAATCATTAACCAGAAATCCGTCTTCGTCGGGACCCCGGTGCACCATCGCCGCGGCCATTTTGCACACGCGGTTTTCCGCTTCAACAGAGCTTGAAGCGTACACGAAGCCGCAAATGCCACACACGCGCTACTTGATCTCCGGAGTGGTGAAGAATGCCGCCGTCGCACGGCTGAGGTTGGTACGCAAATGAAAACGGGGAACTTTCAGTCGATGGTCCGCCAGACTTCCGAGAAACACTCGAAGCAACATAAGCAGGATCAGGGAGCACACCGAGAAAAACAGATACATGAACGAGCGTCGTTCCAGCAGCAGTCCCCAATCCACGTATTCATCCCAGCCCGGCATCACGCGATCGAAAAGGTGGCGGATATTCTCACCCCGGAAAGGCAAAGCGCCCAGGCGCACGTGTGCAAATCGCTGGTAGTTGTATTCCGGAAGGTATCCGGGAATTGATGCCGTTGCTTGGTGAAAAATTTCCGGATTTTGCAGGTCCTTGCGAGTCAGCAGGTTCCCGTGGGCGTCCTTCAGGAAAGTCCGGTACGTGGGGTCAACGATCACCCAGTGTCCATCCAAGTTTAGTTCCGCCACCACGTGCTTTGCGGTCATGTCCGGTGCCAGCAGCAAGAGGCGGCGCGACTCGATGCCCGCGCTGCGCGTCAAGTTCAGGAATGCGTTCGTGGCACTGCCGCAAATTTGCAGCAACTGTTTGTAGTTCAGGGTGTCCTGAGGATCCCGAGTGGAAAGCTCTTTGAGATGTTGCGCCTCCAGCCGTGGAGGCCCGTTTTGCATCCATGCCAGAATTGCTTCTGCTTTTTGTTGAGGTGGCGCCGCTTGTGGCAGAATCGCGTCCGAGAATCCCTTCAAATATTGACGCATCGAAAATTCCCACACACCGGACCAAGCAGTGGCGACAAGCGCCAAGATGAGCAATGCATTGCTCACCCACCAAACGGAGCGGAATAGGAGGCGGGCATTCAAAAGTGTTCCTCGTGATCTGAAGATGGAATTGTCCTACGCAGCGCCCCGTCTCGCAAGCATGGAATAGCTGTATTCCATCTCACCCAATGGTTGATCCCAAGCGAGGTTCGCCATCGCCTTCCGGCAACCTTGCTGCAGGCTTTTGTAAACATTCTCATTCTCGAGTAGACGTATGAGCGCATTCCGCAGTTCCACCTCTTCGTGCCTGACAATCAGCCCCGCAGTGTCTTTCAAAAGCGGTGCAATGCCGCATTGTTCGGTGACAATCACGGGTGTACCTGCTGCCACGGCCTCCGCCGCCGTGTTGCCAAAATTTTCGTTTTGCGAGGGAAGCACGAAGATATCTGCATCCCGATAAGCTGACCATTTGGCGTTGCCTTCCAGCGGCGGAGAAAAGTGTACGCGACCGGAAACGCCAAGTTCTCCGGCCATGTGTGTCAGCTGAGATTTCATTCCAGACTCATCCGGACCTACAAAGGCAAGATGTAGAACGGCGTCAGGCGGGGCAATGGATTCAGGAAGTCCCGCGAACGCTTGAAGCAGCAAATCCGGGCTTTTCTTCTGCGACAACCGGCCGAGAAACAAAATAAGTTTGTCGCGGTCCGCGATTCTCAGCGCGCGCCGGAAACTGCCTCGCGCCGGCATTGTGCTCGGTACATCTACGCCGTTCCGCCGCAGAATAACTTTTTCCGCGGCGATCCCACCAGCGAGCAGTTCCTCCCGCTCCTGCTCGGACGTGACCACAATAGCTGCGGCGCCTGCCAGCATTTCGCGTCCCCAGAGACGGTGATACGCGCGTTTCAGGAAAACACTCCGCACAATGGGGACGAACATGCCGATGGGCTCGACCAGATAAGGAATGTTTCGCTTCCGGCATTCTTTCGCGGCGCGGGGTCCCAGCAGGTCATACAGGCCAAAAATGTGGACGATATTAAACTCTTCCAACCTCGCGCGAAGATACCGTCCCAATGCTGGATTCCAGCTGGTCGCGTGGTAGTGCAACCAATTCGCCAGATATACGGCCGTAACACCGTTCACCTTTCTTCTGTGGCCAAACGGGCTTACTTCTGCCTGAGGCTCATTGGGCAGGCCTTTCAGACGAGCCTGTAGGCCCCAGTCCGCTGTCAACACGCTGACCTCATGGCCTTTTTTTGCCATCCCTTCGGCCAACGCCTTCACCTTGACCGGCGGTCCTCCGAATTCGAAGAATGGCGCGTAGCTCTGAGTGACGTTCAGGATTCGCATAGTTCGCGCAGGATTTTCTTAAATGCTTTGGCGAAAACGTTGAAGCGGAATTCCTTCTCCACGCGCTCCCGCCCGCGTGCGCCCATCTCTCGGGCGAGTTCAGGGTTACTTAACAACGCGTCCAAAGACGTCGCGAGCTGCAGCGCGTCTCCATGTTGCACCACATAGCCCGTCACGCCATCGCCAATTACTTCCGGAGCACCGCCGTGGGCCCCTCCGATCACCGGCTTGCCCCGGGCCATTGCTTCCAAATAGACAAAACCAAAACCTTCTCCGCGGCTGGGAAGCGCAAACATTTCCGCAGCTGCATAGCAGGCGGAAAGTTCGGCGTAGGAAAGCCCGCTGAGAAAATGCACGTGCCGCTGCACACCGCTGTCCCGCGCTTGATTCTCGAGCCATTCCCGGTCGTCGCCTGCGCCGATCATCACCAATTGTACGTCCGGCCAGCGCAGCAAGAGGCGCGGCATCGCTTGAATCAACGTGTCCATCCCCTTGTAGCGTTCGGTGGCCAGCCAACGGCCTACGGTCAGGATGACACGTCCTTGTGGAAATTCCGCCGGCAAGCGCGATTCGGAGTTGGTGGAAGCTCTGGTGTCAAAGTCCGGATCAAGGCCCCAGGGCAGCACGCGCACTTTTTCTGGCGCCACGCCCTGCATCGAAATCACGTAATCCGCCGTTGCGCGGCTCGGCGCAAGAACGACAGTCGCCCGTTGCAACGCACGCCGCCGCATGCGCGACAATGGTTCCCACACTTCGATACCGTGGGTGCAGATAATGCTTTTCATCCGTGGCGCCACAACGTGCATCGAGCGCACAATCGGCGCAAAATTTGGATGCACCGCCAGCACCAGCTTCGCCTTGCGCCGCGCCGCCCTCAGCGCAGACACGGTAAATCGCGCCTTACCTCGCGCCGCGCCCGTGAACACATATTCGCGGTCGCCCACGCGCATCCGGTGCAGTTCCTGTGAATCATTCAGGCTTAGCAGCCGGTACTCCATTTTCTTCGCTGTGGCGTATTCGCTCAGCACCAATGCCAGATGCCGGCCCGCTCGCTGGATTCCGCCGGGCGCGTCCAGTTCAGGAAACAGTCCAATCAGCACGCGCTGAGTCTGACAAACCCCGCCAACCAAACGCAAGTGGCTAACGATTTTCGTTGGTATCGCGAGCGAACGGCACTGTGCTTCCGCGCGAGGAATATCCTCAATTTTTTCTTTCCGCCAACCGCGACAACTCCATCAGGCTGTCCACGTACAAATCGGCCGCGCACAATTGTTTGTTGTGCTGGCCGAAACCGTACGTTACTCCCACGGCTAACATTCGCGCGTTGCGCGCCGTCTGAAAGTCCACATCCGAATCGCCGACCATGGCAGCTTGGCCGGGCGAGACGTTGAGTTCGTGCAAAATTTTCAGCGCCCCGGCCGGATCTGGTTTTTTCTTTTCGAAACTGTCGCCGCCATAGACGGAGCGGAAAAAACGGCGCAGTTTCAACCCCTCTAATATCGCCATGCTCGGCTTGGTCGGCTTATTCGTCAGCACCGCCATCGGAAATCCTTCCAACGCCCGTAATCCATCCTCCACGCCCGGATACGCTCGCGTCAGTTGCAGCATCTGCTTTTCGTATTCCGTGAGGAAAACGGCCAGCGCTTCTTGCCGCTCCGCTTCCGGCGACTCTGGCCCGAGCACGCTCGCGATCAGTTGCGGCGCCCCATGCCCGATGTATCTGGCCACTCGCTCTGTCTCTTGCTCTGGACGTCGGGTCACACGCAGCATAGCGTTTACCGAATGCACCAGGTCCATTTTTGAATCGATCAGAGTTCCGTCCAGGTCAAACACAAAGGCCCGCACAGCGGCGACAGTTCCCTTGGTCATAGAGTTTTATTGTAGTGCGCTGTCGCGCCAGTCCGCCGAAAAATAATGCGCCGCAGAAATAAGGTGAAGATCCGGGATGGGCTTTTTCCGTTCGTGGCACTTCGCGTACACTAGAGTGCTATTCGTTCAACGAAGATTCCATCTGGAGACGTCATGGCCCTGGTGCAAACGTTACGCGCTTACCGCTATAACCCGAGTCTTGCTCCTTTTGAAAAAGTGCTGACGCAGCCGTATGACAAGATCACTCCCGCCAGGCAAGAGGAGTACTACGCAGCGGATCCTCACAATTTGATAGCCGTCGAGAAAGGGCGCACGTACAAGGAAGACACCGCGCAAAGCAATGTGTATACGCGCGCTGCCGCAAGTTTGAATTCGTGGATTGCCGAACACGTCATCCAGCAAGATTCCGCACCGGCGTTTTACGGCTACTCCCAGGAGTATGAAGTTCCCGGCACTGTGCTTCGCCGGACGCGTCTCGGCTTTATCGGTGCCGGAAAACTTGAGGATTATGCCGCCAACGTGATCTTCCGCCACGAGCACACGCTTTCCGGCCCAAAAGCGGATCGTCTGGAACTGCTGCGCCACACGCGCACGCATACCGGCCAATTATTCATGCTCTATTCAGATGCACATCGCCGGGTCGACACCGTTCTTGAGGAGGCGCAAACTTCCCAAGCGCCCGTCACCGAACTGACGGACGAATACGGCGTCATTCACCGTTTGTGGTTGATCACCGACCCGCATCGTATTTCCGCGATTCAAAATGCCATGTCCGACCAGAAGCTGGTGATCGCCGACGGCCACCACCGGTATGAGACTTCCCTGAATTTCCGCAACGAGTGCCGCACGCGAGCCGGCAAGTTAATTCCTGACGCGCCCTACGAATTCTCTATGATGACCTTCATCAACACGCGCAGCGAAGGCCTGACGATTCTGCCCACTCACCGGGTGGTCGCAAACTTACGTGATTTTTCCTGGAGCTCTGTTCGCCGTTATCTGGAGCCATGGTTCTCAACCGAAGTGCTGCCGTTCGATGGTCCGGCACAGCGAGAAGAAGTAACTGCGAGATTTCTGCAACGGCTTGCAGCTGCAAAATCGCAACGAGCTGTCGGGGTCTACCCCCGGCCCGAAGGCGACAAGCGCGCGTTTTATCTGCTGACGCTTCGCCCCGAAGCAGACATCGCGCAAATCCTGCCTGGTCTTTCCCCGCTGCAACGCGAGCTGGACGTCGTGCTGCTGCATCAAGGTATTCTCGAACCTGCACTGGGTATCACGCCCAACGCTGTCGCGTCCGAGGCGAATCTTTCGTACGAGCGCGAAGCCGCTACGGCTCTCGACGCCGTTGACAACGGCGCCGCGCAAATCGCGTTTCTGCTCAATCCCGTGGACGTGGACTTGGTGGTTAAGGTGGCCACCGCAAACGAGGTCATGCCGCAAAAATCCACGGACTTCTACCCCAAGCTGCTCAGCGGCATCACGATGTACCGCATTCCGGAATAGCCGGTCGCAATAAAAAAGGGCAGGAAATCCTGCCCTTTCCTGACCAGTATTTTTTGTGAAGCGACGATTACTTCGAGAAGCTGGCTACCGCTTCGGCTTCCGTGTTGTACACGTCGAAGATCGTCATCAGCTTCGTGATCTGCAGCACTTCCTGGAACTTGGTGCCCAGGTGGCACAGCTTCAATGCTGCTCCCTGTGCTTTTGCGCTGTGGTGGGACGCCACCAGCGTGCCCAAGCCCGCGCTGTCGATGAACGTAACGTTGTCCATATTCAGCACGACCTTCTTCTTGCCTTCGGCCACCAGCGACTTGATCTTTTCGCGGAGGGCGTTGCTTTCTTCTCCCAGCACGATGCGACCGTCCAGCGCCGCCACAGTTACGCCGTCCACTTCGCGTGTTGTAATCTTTAATGCCACTTTAAGTTCCTCCTCGTCCGTACACGATCCGGCGGCAACCCGGGCCGGAATCGCGAAGCATATCTGTTTTTAGTGCTTACCGCAAAGCGGTCTTTATACCCTGGCTACGGCCGCTCGGCGTTAATAGTAATCCGCGCAGGACATGTAATACCCGCATACTCCGCAGACCAGCTTGCACCTTCTCGACTCCAGCCGCTGCGAACAAACCGGGCAATACCGGGACGGATCTTCCTGCAATTCAGCTGCTGACTTGTCTGCCGGGCTATGTGCCGGTGACTCCGCAACAGCCATTCCCCGCAGCCCTGCCGGGGCTATTAGCTTTCCGTCCTGTTTCACGGCCTCACGGTTATAGCACATCCGCCCATAGGCAGGAAAGCGCAGCGGGGCGTTAAAGCAGGAATTTGGTCACAAATGAGGTGGGCAGCGGTTCGCAGACGCGGGGCAAGATGCATTGTGCCTCAACGCCACCATCTTTTTCTGGTGCTGGCTTGTCTGATCGGGTCTATGATTCCCATCCGTTACGGAGTTGCCCATGCACCCCCGCAAAACTCGTCAAATAGCAGAGGCTCTATTTCTAACGCTCCTCGCCGTCGTCGGCACAGATGCCCACTGCTTTGGCGCGAATCTTACTTCCGTTTCCCGAGCCAATCTTTGCATCACGGAAGGAACGATCGAAGAGTTACCGCCTGGGCGACTTTCCGTCAGCGTCCCTAAAATGAGGGCCTATTTGAATGCCATCACGGCGCAACAAGTCGAAGTTCATTTCACCTATCTCGGTTCCACCGGAAACGAAGCGCGGCTGGGTTCCGGGGAACTGCGGCGCCAGTTTGGTTTGAAGCTACGGGCGCAAGACGCTTGCAATCTGGTTTACGCGATGTGGCGCATCGAACCGGAATCCAAGCTGGTGGTTTCCATCAAGAGCAATCGGGGGCAGCACACCAGCGCGGAGTGCGGCAACCATGGCTACCGCAATATCAAACCACAGCGAAGCAAACCTGTGCCTGCCCTGCGTACGGGAGACACCCATGACCTGCGCGCAGAAATGGCTGGCGCGGAGATGAAAGTTTTTGTGGACAATTCCTTAGTTTGGGAAGGTTTGTTGGGGCCAGAAGCGCTCGCTTTCGATGGTCCGGTGGGCATTCGCTCAGATAACGCGCGGCTTGAATTCGACCTTCGTGCCCAACAGATACCGAGCGTCGCGACGGGTCGCGGACCGGGTTGCCGCACTGGCGCAGACGCGCCCGAGTAACCAGAGCGCTAATTCTGGTTACTCCGGACGCGTTGCGCTCCGGAGTTGACCGATATGACTTACGCTGTCCGGTATTTAGCGCCTTGAGGATTCATTAAGGTTTCGCCAATTTGCGTCAATTTGGGCGTCCGCCGCTTTTTCTTCCTTCAGGGTGTCTTCAAGTGGTCCGGCTGCGCCTTGAAGTCCCAAGTGACCGGCGAACGCGGCGAGCGTCCCATATAACGCGATCTCGTAATGTTCCACCTAGTTTCCGTTGGCGATCATTGCGGCATCACGCAGCGGAGAGTTATCGATATTCGTCGCGGAGTCTTTGACCGCACTGGCCATTTTGTCGAAGATGTCGTTGTGTTTTGTTTCGGGCGCCACGCCAATGGTGCCGAACACCTGCTCGAGCCGCGTGAGGTGTATTTGCGTTTCCTGTAAATGCTGCTGCAGCGCGGTTCGCAATTCCTGCGAGCCAGCGTTCTCGATCATTTCCGGCAAGCCTTTTTCCACGAGCTTTTTCTCGCAGTCATAGGCGTAGCGCAGCCCAATCTCAAAGAGTTCCCGAAGAGACTTCACTTTTCCGAACATGGTCGATCCCCTTTTTGAATTTAGGCTGAATTCCGGCCCAGAGGCCTTGTAGAATTCGCGGCTGGCGCCGCCCGCCGGAAAATTCAGCTCTATCTCTTTATGTAACGATGCACGGTCTCTTGCGCCGGGGGGCTTCCTGTATTTTTCGTTCGTGTGTCATCTACTACGGTTCTTTTTACACCGGACTCGCCGGAAGGCCTGAATGCAACCTGCCCCTACACGGGATTCTTGGTGCGGGCGTCAGCGGGCTGGCTGTTGTATTCTGTCCGGGCTGACTTGGAGGATCGTTTTGAATTTTGACTCGGTGCAGAAGAGTTCATCGAACTGCAATCATTTCATTTTTGCCGTTTTGTTGTTACTTGGTTCTGCGCTACTTTCTGGCGTTTCAGCATCGGCGCAAGCCTCCCCCGCCAAAGCTGCTATCAAACTGCGTTTTGAAATTTCGTTCCCTGAGTCCTTCAGCGGTGGGAAGGTTCTCGATGGGCACGTTATGCTTGGCATTTCCACCGACAAAACGAGCGAGCCGCGCTTCCAATTGCGCGAAGAAGAAGCGTCCAGCGCGCAGTTTTTCGGACTTGATGTGGATGACTGGAAGCCCGGCGCTGCCGCGGTGATCGATTACACCACGCTCGGCTACCCACTCGTGTCGCTTGAGCAACTTCCTCCCGGCGATTATTACGTCCAGGCCGTGCTCAACATCTACGAAGCGTTTCATCGCGCCGACGGCCATACCGTCAAGCTTCCTCCGGACATGGGCGAAGGCCAGCAGTGGTTCACCAAACCAGGCAACCTGTTGAATAAGCCACAACTGATCCATATTGATCCGCAGGCTGGCAACGTGATTCGCATCAGCCTCACCGAAAAAATTCCTCCTATCGAGCCGGCCAAAGACACGAAATACATCAAGCATATTCGTATCGAGAGTACGCTCCTGACCAAGTTCTGGGGCCGGCCAATGTACCTGGGCGCAACCGTCCTGCTTCCGGAGGGTTTTGACGAACATCCGACCGCGCACTATCCACTGCTCGTTCACCAGGGACATTTTGAGCCGGACTGGGATTTTTTCCTGGAGAGAGCGCCGGAACCTGGAAAGGCAGAAGCGCCGAAGGGAGAAAATTTACAATTCCTGCAATATGCCAACCGCTTTTATCAGGATTGGACCTCGGGCCGGCTGCCGCGCATGCTGCTGATGAGCATTCAACATGCGAATCCTTACTACGATGATTCTTACGCCGTGAATTCCGCCAACGTCGGCCCGTACGGCGACGCCATCACTCAGGAGCTTATTCCCGAAGTCGAAAAACGTTTCCGCGCTATTGGGGAGCCGTGGGCGCGGGCCTTGGAAGGCGGTTCAACCGGCGGGTGGGAAGCGGCGGCGTCGCAGATTTTCTATCCAGATTTTTACAACGATTCGTATGCATTCTGCCCCGATCCGATTGATTTTCGCGCCTACCAGGCCGTTAACATCTATGCGGACAAGAATGCGTTTTGGCAAGAAAGCACGTTTGCGAAGGTTCCTCGGGCTGAGATGCGAACTTCAACTGGGGAAATTGTCGCGATCATGGAGCCCACAGTCCGGCGCGAAGAGGTGATGGGCACGCACGGACGCTCCACTGAGCAATTTGGAATCTGGCAAGCGGTTTTCAGCCCAGTTGGAGCAGATGGCTACCCCAAGCCGATCTGGAATCCATCTACGGGCGCTATCGATTCGGAAGTCGCCGCATATTGGAAGGAGCACTACGACCTGCGCTACATCATGGAGCGTGACATCGCCACGCTTGGCCCGAAGCTCGCCGGCAAGCTACATTTCGCCGCCGGCGACATGGACACCTGGTACCTGAACAATGCCGTCCACCTGATGCAGAACTTCGTCGATTCTCCGAAGAATCCATTTCGTGTGGCCGACTTCGAATACAGCCCCGGCAAGCCTCATTGCTATATGGGCGGCGGAGACGTTTCCAACGTGGAGAGCTTTGGAACGGTCTACGAGCGGATCATGCCTCAAATCGCTCGCCGGATGACGGCCACGGCCCCGGCGGGTGCAGATATGAGCTGGAAGTATTAGAGCGATGACATTGGAATTGGGCTTCTCTTCCTTTGGAATCGGGCGCAAAATCTCGGAAGGACGCTGGGCGTGTGTATCCCTTCCAGGCTCCGTTACGTCCAAGTTGTTGGGAGGCGCTGTAGTAACTTCCCGGGAGCGCTTTATGCGCAAACTACTGCTTCTTG
>Ga0210383_10000603_pt1 | contig 32959 bp, 28 predicted proteins | sample IncBWC14OmetaG_FD_160072 | JGI IMG/M metagenome (GOLD analysis project Ga0210383, IMG submission 160072) | Forest soil microbial communities from Barre Woods Harvard Forest LTER site, Petersham, Massachusetts, United States - Inc-BW-C-14-O ... | reverse complement strand
GTGAGGAACATCACTTTCACCTGCGAGCCGCGATCGATTGGGCTGGGCAGGGAGAGCAATCCGCCGTTCACGGAAAGAACTTGAAGTTTGCCGGAAGCGCGTTGACCGTCCTCGAATCGAAGAACTGCGGGTGTGATATCTGCGAGGCTGATGCGCGGCGCGCGAAGTTGAGCGTGCAGTTGGGAGAGGCCGTCCATGTCCATGCCAGTATGGTACGCAGTCCCAAAGAGGGGGAGATTACGAAGGGAGTTGTACGAATTCCATGTCCTGAAATCAGACTTCTGAACTGCTTTCGTAATCTGCTCGGGAGCAGGGTTGCGTGAGATATTGAAGCTCAATGGCCGACTTCCCCCACTCCCGACGAAAAATCCGTGCCCCTCGCGTCAGTCTTTGGGAGACGGTCTCTGCCACGATTCAGCTCGAAAACGGGCGCCAGCTCTGGGCCAAAACGCTACGGATTTCTACCACCGGGGGCTTGCTCGAACTGCCCAACTGCCTGGATGAACGAGTCGTCATCCATTTAACGCTTCATCTTGGTTCGCACACGGTGCGGGGCAAGGCCGCGATGTTGTTTCCCATGCCGGTTTCGCTGGGCTACCAGCAGCCTTTTCGCTTCACCGATCTGCGTGATGAAGAGCGCTTCGCGCTGCAAGCGGAAATTCGCGATCTACTGCGACAGAGCCGCTCGATGACAGGGCGTGGGGGATCGGGCTTGATGCGGCCGCGGTCCCTGCCGAAATCGCTCTAGACGGGCCTATGTCGCCGGCTATCCATCCGGCATCTTCGCTCCGCACAACTCTCCGCACAGGACTATAAAGGAATAAGTAACTCTGCTTGATTCATCAATCACAAGTTGCCTGGAGATAGCAGCGATGACTTCCACATCCACCAGAAAACATGCGGGACCTGGGCCGACGGGCGATCAGCCACCGGTGCCCGAGCCTTCCTTCGCCGAGCGGGCTCGGACGCTGATGCACCTGGGCCGCATTGGCAGCCTCTCGACTCTCTCGCGGAAGCAGTCGGGGTTTCCATTCGGGTCGGTGATGCCTTACGGCTTGGACCATCGCGGGCGTCCTATCTTCCTCATCAGCACGATGGCCATGCATACCCAGAACTTGCAGGCGGACACTCGCGCCAGCCTGCTTGTGACCCAGGACGACGGAAGTGGTGATCCGCTGGGAGCATCCAGGGTCACGCTTGTCGGGAACGCTTCGCGCATACCAGAGGCCGAAGTGGCTGAGGCTCGCGAGCTTTATCTGGCGCGCTATGCGAACAGCAAGTATTGGGTGGATTTCGAGGACTTTTCTTTTTACCGCATGGATTTGGTCGATGTTTATTATGTCGGCGGCTTCGGCGTTATGGGATGGGTATCGGCGACGGATTACGACCGCAGCCAACCCGACCCTCTGGCGGACTCTATGGCCGGAATCATCCAGCACATGAACGCTGATCACAGCGATGCGCTCGTCCTGCTGGCCCGGAAATTTGCCGGTATTGAATCACAGGAAGCAACCATGACCACCGTCGATCGCCTTGGATTTCATGTGCGCGTGAAGACTCAGGAGGGCATGCGTGGCGCACGGATTGCTTTTTTGCGCGAGGTGCATGATCCGGGAGAGACGCGGAAAGTTTTGGTCGGGATGGTGCAACAGGCGCGCCTGAAATCGGAGTGACCGTCAATAAAATCGGCTCCTCAACTCCGTTTTAGCGGGTGTCGATCACGTCATCCGCAGCCGAAATTCTGCCTTCGTCATCACGAACTACGACTCGAATGAAATAGATTCCCGGCGTGACAACCAAATCAGCTTTGGTCGTCACGCCAGAATTCAGCTCGGCGAGGGTTTTGTCTAACAAGCGCATCTTTAGTTCTTGCTTCACGCCCTGTACATAGTTTCCATTCTCATCGAAGAGAGCACAGGCCAAAGTCAGGCCTTGAGCATTCGCGCCGTCCACTTTCTGAAAGTGCAGTTGGCGTAAGCCGGTGTGAACCAAGACGCTGAGATGGATATCGGCGTTGTCGGCTCGATAGAACTGGGTGTGGAACTCCATCGGAAATGCATGGACTTCCTCGCGGGAAAGAATTTCATTCTGAATCTCCTGCTTCGTGTCCTCCAGTCCGGTGAGCTGATTCTTTGGGGCGTAATATCCTTGCCTCGCCTGGATGTTGAAGTGCCCCGAATGTCTCAATGCGACTCGAAGGGGATGGATTTTTCCATCGGATTGCAGAGGAACGGGCGAGAAACCGAGCACATAGGAGAACTCCGGGATTGAATCCGCCCGTCGAAATCCCTCATCGAGATCGTTATTGCTATGGAAGAAAATCCCGCCCGTGGTGTAGCTGAGGTCGTACATAGCTTCGGGGGTCCACACCTGAACCGGCGGCTTCACCGGCGAAGTGAATGCCGACAGGGGGCCATCGGGACAGTCCTCACTTAGGTCACAGCCTGGCGGCAAGTTTGCGATGAGCCCTCGGGGATCGATACCATTGACAACTACGTGAGCGCGCAGCGCACTGTCGACGAGGGACTGGTAGCGGGCGACATCCATGGGAAGGTCTGGGATATAAAAATCAGAAGAGATCACGACGATAGCCTTGAGGCCCGGCATGGCCGAGACCTTTCTCACAACCGCGGACAATCCGTCGACGCCATCGCGCGACTGCGACCTATGGTGGAACTCCTGTTCTTTGGCTTGTTGAGTCAACATCGCTGCTTCAGCGCCGCCTCCGGCAGGGGTAGGTGTTTGCTCTCCCGAGCGACTGCCCCCGGGCAGGTCGGCTATGTCGGGCAATTGCTCGTCAACTCCGGTCCGACTGGGCGCAGGCTGCAGCTTCGAAATGACCTCCCGGACTTTGGCGCGATCATCGGTGTAATCGAGCATGATGTCGCCAGACATCGAAAAAATCGCAACGCGATCACTAGGCGGTAGAGATGCCAGATGGCGCAGTGCCGTCGCTTTGGCGCTGAAGAGATCCACAGATTTCAGATGAACATCATCGAACACGTACGTCACGAAGCCTTGAGGAGCGATTTCCGGATTTCTGGTTTCCCCATCGGCTCTCGGGAATTCGATATTCGTTCGGCCTGTAGGAGCCGGGCTCGGACCGCGGTCGATTGCAAAATATCGGATGGTCTGAGGCTTCCTGTCGGCAAATACTTCAAAGTTCTCAGAGCGCAGGTTTCCTACCGCGTGCCCCTGTGAGTCGCGAACCACCACGCGAACCAGAACTAGGTTTACGTTGACTTTGAAAGTAGCCGTATCCTCGACGGTTGTTCTGTCAAGTGAAGGTTGTGGGCTGCCGGGTGACGCAGGAGCAGGAACGCGTTGCGGCGATGCGGTGTTTTGTTGCGACTGTGCAGTCTGACCAGAAGCACTAAGTGCCCCCAAGAGGAGAAAGAAAGCGGACCACGACAACTGGGCGGGGAGCGAGTTAACCAGCAATCGCTTGCAGGCACGCCCGCGAGAATCGAGGCTGGGCGCCTTCCACACCATAAGTATTACGGTACGCCGACCGCTGTCAGAATCGCAATGTACACGGTTATTGCGAAGCCGCTAGGGTCAGAAAATTGGGGGCGGGTGGACTCGCCCCCAAGAAGTTTATGCTGCGGACCTTTTCGATCCCCCGGATCGCTCCGAAGCGGATGAAGCTGCCGCAGGTTGTCCGGTAAGCGCACCTAACAACTGGTTTCCGTCGGGGCTGCCCAGTCCGGTGCAGGCATCCCATCCTTGCGCCGCGCTGAAGTCGCCGTTATTGCCTTCGGTGATGTCGTGGAATCCTGCGGCCTCGACGGCTTGGGCGTAGATCAGTGGATTCAGGAATCCGATTGGCTTCCCGACCTTCTGATTCATTATCGCTACCAGCGCGGCCCACAAAGGCGCGACTGCGCTGGTACCGCCGAAGACAGCATTCTCTCCGTCAACCAGAACGTTGTATCCGGTGGATGGGTCGGCGTCGCCGGAAACGTCAGGCACGCCTCGTCCGCCGCTTTGACCAGACGGTGCGGGAACCCCGAAGCCATTTTGCCAAGCCGGCAGCGGGAACACATCGCTCACGCCGCCACCTCCGGCGCCGCCTCCGGCTGAGAGGTTGTTCCACACCACTTCATTGACAATCTGATCGTTCGAGGCTTGCAGCGTGGTACCGCCGCAGCCGAGGACGAACGAACTCGACGCAGGGAAATCAACGTGATCGTTGCCGTCGTTGACTCCGTCGGACGAGCCATTGTCTCCCGAGGCAACGCAGACGGTTACGCCCATAGCTGCCGCGGATTGGAAGGCTTCGTCGAAGTTGGTCAGCGCCTGACCGGTCCAATTGGACTCAGACGATCCCCAACTGATGGAAATCACCGAGGGCTGATTGGTGCTGTCGTGAACGGCGGTGGTGATCGCGTCCAGAAAGCCCTGGTCCGTGTTCGGAGCAAAATAGACCACGATCTTCGCGCCGGGAGCGACTGCGCCCGCGACTTCGATGTCGAGCATCACTTCGCCGTCAGCGCTGTCTGGAGTGCTGGGGCTGTTGGTGCCTCCATCCACGGACACGGAGATGACTTGCGGCGGCTTGATATTGAGCGCGCCAAAATAGTTGCTCAGGTCGTCGAGCTGAAAGCCTCCGCCCAATTCGATGAGCCCGATGCATTGGCCGCTTCCGTTTCCGGACGGATAGTCGTAGATTTTCGCCACATCGTTGGGATCGTGCGAGTTAGTGGCGGCGTGAGCTTTTACGCCCGCTTGCGGCTGGATGCGTCGGAAATGTGGTTCCGCCTGCGGCCGGTTGTCGAGCCCGAACACACCTTTAATAATGTCCGAATACTCAGCCGGTACGCTGATGGCGCCCACGCGGCCGCGGAAGTTTCCCTTGGGATGGCTGTACTCTTTAAGTTCCACATTAAAAGCTTTCTGGAAGTTGCTGACAGTCCCAGAGAGAACCACGGTCCGTCGCGCGAGTTCCGTGCCGGTCTCACGAATCTTCAGACCAAACTCCTTGGCGAACTGCTTGATCTTTTCGAGATCGGCGGGGTCGGCCCCGTGTGTCGCTTCGTACTCGGCGCGTGGTATCTGCGTGAACCCAGGCTTTTCGAGAGCGCTTTTTAACTCTTTACGTTTCGACTCAGCCTTCGAGCGCAAGCGGATTGAAACCTCAATGGGCTGATCGGGATGAGCGTCGTGGATCAGGCGCGCACCACGGACTGGCTTACGTTCACTGCCTGCAATAGCGGTAAAATTTCGAGCGGAAGTCACGGCTACTCCTTAGCTTCGGGGGAAACAGAGCGGCTGGGAATGGATCGCGACAGGAGTCGCACAGGCGAGGGAAGTTCCGAGGGTCGTCCCGCCGTTCACAAAGTCCCGAAACTCGCTGAGAATATCAGAAAGAAGAGAATTATCAATACATAATTGAGCCAGTAGATCGCTGAAAAATTAGATGCGCGTTCCATTTTGAAACTTGCTGCCGTGACTTGGCCGTCACTTCGCGAGACGAGCAAGAATCGGTCCGAGAATGGCCAAGAAGAGAACGTAGGCGGCAGCCAGAGGTCCCAGGCTTGGCTCAATCGCCACGCCCAGACCCGCAATCACGATAGAGAACTCGCCGCGCGCGACTAGTGCCATGCCGGCACGAAGGCTTCCTGGCTTATCGATGCCGGCTCGTTGGGCGGCCCAGTATCCGGTAGCAATTTTCGTGACAGCGGTGACCGCGCCCAATCCCAGTGCGACCGGGAGCGCAGCCGGCAATGTGGCGGGATCGATCTGCAATCCGAAAAAGAAAAAGAACGTTGCAGCAAACAAGTCGCGCAAGGGAGCGAGCAACCGGTGCGACTGCTCGGCAATCGGCCCTGATAGCGCAATGCCCACCAAGAAAGCACCGATGGCTGCCGATACCTGGAAACGTTCAGCTAATCCAGCCACGAGCAGCACCGCACCAAAAGTGGTGAGCAGGATGATCTCGTCCGATTCCGATGCGAGAAACCGGCTGAGCTGCTGGCCATACTTCAGCGCGACAAAGAGCACGAACAGAACCACCGCGACCGCGATCGAAACCGAAACTGCAATCTTCGCTGGCCCACCGCCAATGAGGATCACTCCCACCAAAGGCAGGTAGACGGCCATCGCCAAGTCTTCCAGCACGAGCACGGCCAGAACCATCGGTGTCTCCGGGTTGTTAATCCGTTTCAGCTCGGCAAGCACCTTGGCGATCACGCCGGAAGACGAGATGTAGGTGATGCCTCCTAACAGAACCGCAGGCAGCGGCTTCCATCGCAGAAGAAAGCCGGTTAGAAGGCCGGGAGTGAAGTTCAGGACAAAATCCACCACCCCCGCCGGCAGTCCGAAGCGAAGATTCTTTTTCAGGTCTTCGCCGCTGTACTCCAACCCCAGCATGAATAGCAGCAGCAGGACACCAATCTCTGCTCCGGTTCCAATGAAGCCCTGGCTGAGTGGAAGTGGCATCAGGCCACCATTACCCAAGGCAAGACCTGCCAGCAGATAAAGCGGGATGGCAGAAAAACCCCAGCGGTTTGCCAGGCGCGCAAGAATCGCAAGCAGAACAATGGCAGCCCCGATCTCGACGAACAAACGGGAGGCGTCATGCACCGGAGCACTCATAGGCATTGAAAGAATAAACCAAGGCAGTCGATGGACGGGTTCGTCAAATCCGAACCGGTTTACGACGAATCAACGCGATAGTAATATTTGAAACGATTCGCCCGGAGGGAAACCGTGAGACTCGTTTACGCGCTGTGGGCTTTGATCCTTCTCGCGTCGTTGTTTGCCTTGGCTCCCAATGCTGCGTCTGGCGTCCCCGGAAGCCAAATGTTCTGCAGCCATCCCTCCCACGGCAAAGGCGGATATTACGGGCCCTGCCACTCGGGGACCAACAACAGCCCCCAGACCGGTAAAGATCTGAACGAACACGTGAAGGCCAACCCAACGCACTCCGCATATATGATCGTGCAGGCCTGCACTACGTAAGACTTGCCGCGCAAATTGATGGGGCGTGGCGGAAGCGAGTGGGAGTCGAACCCACCATCGCCGCCGAAAGGCGACGACCGCCGGTTTTGAAGACCGGACCTGACACCCGCCAGGTTTCGCTTCCAGGCTGTCAATTATAAGGTGAGTGTAGGAATGGGGCCGTCGGGGCGCAAATGTGCACCGTTCTTCGAATGGTAAACGAAAAGCCTAAATATCGATTCCTGACGTTGATCCAATGGCCGAAGTATTCGTTCGATGTCTGCCTCAGCCTCTCATGAGGCTAAGATCTGAACCCACAAGCTCCTGGAGGGTCTTATTCCGAATGCGACTCGCCGCCGGAAACCACGGTGAGGGTCACGTTGTCCGAGTTGTAGGTCACGGTGAAATGCTCGCTGCTATTGATCTTGGTGCCATTCACCGTGGCGAACGTACCGTTCACGTGTTTAGCCGTCAGAATCTCGAACTCAGCGCCAATCAGTGGCACGAAATTATTGAGCAGTCCGATGTTCAGAGTTCCGCCCAGAGTAGCTGTGCCGGTAACGGTGAGCACGTTGAACTGGCCGGAGTTGGCGCCGGCGAGGTTGGCATCCATCGCACCCGCCGCGGTCTGAGTGTAAGAACCGGTGATTCCGAGTTTGCCGGTTGTGGTTAGCGAATCCGCCGGAATCACGGTTCCCGACGAGGACACATGGGCGGCAACGGTTCCTCCGTTGCCCAAGAGCGAGCCTTTGACAATCTTGATGCCGGCAGCGGCAGAATCGGATTCGGAATCGGACTCGTCCGTCCTTTCCTCGGTTTTCGAGAGCGTGAGCTTGCCATTTACGGTAGTTTTGCCGCTGTGCTGAACATACGATCCTCCCTCGCCGACGGTGAAGGTGCTGCCCTTCGCGATGCTGATCGCTCCCTGATTGGTGAATGCACCCGCGGAGGTGAAGCTCTGGCCTCCCTTGAGGTCAAAGCTGCCCTTGGAGGCATTGGTTACGAAGCCCACCAGAGCGTTGGTGTTGGGATTCAGAATCTGCGATGCCTTCCCGGTGAGTGTGATTTTGGCGTCGTTGGTCGTGATGTTGCCGGGAATCTGGAGAGTTCCGGTGACGTTATAGGTGCCTCCGGTCAGCGTGCCGTTAACCAGATTGAGAAATGGACCGCCGTTATCGTTGAAGTAAATTGTGCTGCGAGATGCTGCGTTTAGCGTGCCGACGTTATTGAAGCTGTTGTAGGGATAAATCTGGAGCATCCCGCCCCTCGAGGCCTCCATAATTCCGTTATTAACGATTCCCGAGGTTCCCTCGCAGCAGACGTTGAGCAGAAGGCTGTTGGCGCCGACGGGAACGTTGGCGTTGATCGTGCCATTGTTGACGAGGCCCAGAGTGCCGGACGCGATGGTGCCGGTTCCCTCGATGGTGGACTGGTTTGTCAAGATACCGCCGCCGCCAAAATCGTCTCCAACCACCGGTTGATTGTTGTAGGCGTTGTTGGTTCCATCCCCCATGATCAACGTACCGCTGCCGGCGAGCGTTAGATTCTCCCCGCCGACAAGCTGCAAGAAGATCTGAGCTCCTGAGGCGTTCGGCAATAATTGAATGGTCCCCGTGTTCTTGAGCGTCCCTCCGGCATTAATGTTTGGAGGGTTGCCCACGCTTGGCACGATCAAAGTCCCGGAGTTTGTAACCGGGTTCGTGGTTCCGTCAAATGTGGTTCCTCCATAACCGTAAATAACACCGCCACCTGAAGTGGTGTAGGTGCCTCCGCTGATCGTCAGCCCCGATGTTCCGAGGGAACCAACTAATGAAACGTTAGAGTTCGCGCCTACCGATTCGATAGTGCCGCCGGTATTGTTGATGGTGGTGCTCCCGACAACCAGCACTCCGCCGTTCGAGGCCTCAATAATTCCAGTGTTAGTGCTTGCGCCGGCGCGGCCCAATTGAAGTTGAAGGTTATTTGCACCTGTTGGAATGTTCGCGTTGATGGTGCCGCTGTTGGTGAAGCTCGTAAGATTTTCAATGCCGCCAGTTCCCTGGATCAGTTGCTGGTTCACGAGGGTAGCGCCGCTGATGTAGTCCTGATTGTTATAGGCGTTGTCGGTGCCATCCCCCATGGTCAGATTGCCGGTGCCCGTCAGGGTGAATGTCTGGCCACCTGGAATACCCAGGCCGACGCCGTTGCCCTTCGACAGAATCTGGAGCGTGCCCTTGTTCATCAGGATTCCCTGAAAATTGCCGCCTGGGTGTGGCGCGCCGTCCACCAATGCCATGGTTCCGGAGTTGGTGATGGTGTTCCCATTCGTGCCGTCTAGGAGCGCGCTGCCGTCAACAACCTGAATCACTCCTCCGTTGGCGGTTGTCCACGTTCCTCCAGTGAACGTTTCGCCGCCCTGACCTTCGCCTTCGAGTTGGACGTAGGAGTTCTTGCCCGACGCCTTGATGGTCCCGCCAACGTTGTTCAGCGTGAGGCTCCCCATCGCGAGCTGGCCACCATCGGTGGCTTCCATCAGGCCGGTATTGGTCGAGGCGCCCTGGTTCTGGTTGCGTCCCACGACCAGTTGAACTCCGGATTCGTTGGCGTTGATCACGCCGACACCGGCATTGTTGAATGTCATGTCGAAGCCGCCGCCGCCTTGGATCGTCGACTTATTCACCAGCTTCGCGCTGCCTCCGATAGAGTCGCCGCCGAAGGAGTTGGCGTTCAGGGTAATCGTTCCGCGGCCGGATAGGATGACGGTCCCGGTGGACGAGAGGTTCAAAGAGGTTGTGCCAAACGACACCGGAGCGGATAAGATAATCTGGCCGGCGTTCGTGATCGAGGAGCCGTTGATGCTGAGGTTGGGACTCGCGTTGGTTACGTTGGGGATCGTCAGGCTGTCGCCGCTGCCGGTGGCGAGGTCGGCTATAGTGTCGCCGACGTCCAACAAGACTGCCGCTCCCGATTTCTGAATGCAGACGGCGTCGCTGGATCCCGGCTCCGTTCCGTTCGACCAATTGGCGCCGTTGCTCCAGTTATTGTCGCCTCCGGCTCCGGTCCAGCTGTCGGTGCACTGCTGAGCGAATGCAGAAGTTACGCTGGCGAGTGAGAGCACCACGATCGCGGCCGTAAACAGCACAAACCCACGAAAGTATTTTTCCTGTTGCTGGACGTAGCTCATAAAGCCTCCTGGAAGTACGAACGGATCCTTCTAGTCTCGGATTTCACAGCGTGCCCGCCATCACTGGGGATGGCGGGCTTTACGGTGTGATTGAATCGCGAACACCGTGCTTACTCGGTGCCCTGGAACGGCTTGGGTGTTGTCTTGCCCGCCGGGTTGTACGAGCCCACAATGAGATTGCTGTCATTAATTCCGCCAGCTCCGCTGTTGGAGCCCTTGGGATAGTCGAAAACGAAGTACGAGTTTCCCTCCTTCAATGCGGCGTGGCCCACCCCGTACGGATCGGAGATGAAATAAACAATGTCACCGGCGGTATTGATGCCCTGGACCTGATTCACTGCCGCTCCTGGGACGTTGATCGACGTGTACTTCTTGCCGTTGTAGAGCGAAGCCTGAAGGTAGCCAGCCGAGTCGGTCCACTGCACCGTGACCAGGCCAGCGTTGTTGATGCCGCGGCCGAGAGTGAACTGCGCGCCGGGGACATTCAGGACTCTGTATTTGGTACCAGTGAGGACGAAACCGTGGCCGGCTCCGCCGCCATCGACGTAAAAGCCGGAGATGGTTCCGGCGTCGTTGATTCCGAAGGCAGCGCTGGCGATCGAACCGGCCGGGCCGGGTATGTCCTTGTATTTTCCAGAGGTGTATTCGAAGCCATGCGGGTTGCCGGAGGAATCAGTGTAGAGACCGACAGTGGCGCCACTCGCGTTGACCCCGAAACAGGTAGTGGTTAGGCCTTTGGGATCGTCGATGTTCGTTACTTTACCCCCGGTAAGCATCAGGCCACGCTCTACTCCCTTTGTATTGACGTAGTCTCCGACTGCAACGCCTGATTTGTTGACACCCCAGAATTGGGCTTGCAGGCTGCCCGGAACTTTGACCGTGCTGAGCTTGAAAGCTTGCGGTATGGCGAGATATCCGGAGAGGGCCCCGTCGACGCCCCAGTAATAGCCGACGTAGGTTCCTTTGCTGTTGAGCCCGAAGGTGCCTGCGAAGTCGGTGCTCGTGTACTTACCTTTAATGTATGTGAAGCCGTACGTTAATCCGGAGGTGTTCCCGTAAGTACCTGTAATTTCTCCTGCATCGTTGATGCCTTGGGCCGAAGTCCAGACGGAGCCCGGGTACGTGATCGCGGTGATGTTTCCGCTGGCGCTGCGCGAGTAGCCGTGCTGGACATTGTTGGAATCGAAATATTCTCCGACGACCTCATTCGAGCTGTTGATGGCGTAGGCATAGGTCGCGTCTGTGCCATTCGCGTAGAACTCGGTTAGTTTGCCGCCAATGTATGTGAAGCCCTCCAAGATGCCCTCACCGGCGTTGCCTTCGGCGCCGGCGAAGGAGCCGGCGCTGTTGATTCCGAAGATCGAAGTGGAGACGTTGCCGCCAACGTCGTACTGAGTGTAGGTTCCGTTGACATAAGTGAAGCCGTGGAACGTCGTTCCATTGGAGTCGAGCCAGTCGCCCACCACCTCGCCAGAGTCGTTGATGCCGAGAGCGCGAGTGTAATTGTCCGATCCCGCCCAGTTAATCGTGGTGTATTTTCCGCCCGAATACAGAAATCCTACGGTCGCCCCCGAAGACGACGTACCGTAACCGACGACGGCGTCGCTTGCGTTTACGGCAATCGGGACCGTGCTATTTGCCGCGTTTCCGGGGACCTCCAGTTGGGTCATTTTGAAGCCTTGTCCCAGAGCGGTTGATACGCTGAGGACGATGATTGCAAGCAGTACCGTCAAGCGACTGCCCAAGGGCTGCAAGTTTCTTTTATCGCGTGCCGACATGGTTTCAACATTCATATCGTTTTCTCCTTACTCGTGAAATGATCGTCTCCGTTATCGCGCCGATGGCTTCGCAGCCAGTGAGGCTTCGAGCTTGACCAAGCGTGCTGCCAAGTCCTGGATCTGTTCCTGCTGCTGTGCGATCTTGTTCTGTTGCTCCTCGTTCGCCTTCTGCTCATCCTCAATCTGTTGCCGCTGCTTTTGAACTTCGTTGAGAAGCATGGCGTTAATAAAGTGATAGCGGACGGTCTCCGGAGTGCCGTCTTCCCCGAAGACAACCAGTTCCGGAGCGATTTTGGCGACTTCCTCTGCTACCAATCCGTATTGGCGGGTCTGGGTGTCGTCGAGTTCAGCCTTGTAATAGAAAGCGACCGGACGGAGCTTCATCAGCACATCGCTTTCAGCGCCCATGTCGGCGATGGCGTGCTTATAGCGGAGCGAGGATTTTACGGTTCCGAGCTGGCCCGCTGCGTTGACGAGGACATCCACCCCGTTGGCGCTGGTCTTTCCGGAGATTCCGGCAATGTAGGCCGAGGTAATCGTGCCTATATAGCCGATGCGGATGGCATTCGACTCGCCTGCTATGCCGCTGTTTCCGATGTAAATGTCATTGCTTTCGGCTGCGTTGAGATTACCTCCGGCCCCGGTGCCGATGGCGACGTTACCGCTTCCACTTATCAGGGTGGCGAGCGCGGCAGCTCCAACGGCGACGTTGTTTGCGCCGATCGTGTTGGCCGTGAGCGCGCTAAAGCCAAAAGCGGAGTTGCCACCGGCGGTCGTGTTCGCCAAGAGCGCGAAGTTGCCGAAGGCAGAGTTGCCCCCTGTTGTGTTGGAAGATCCGCCAGTCGTGTTTTGGTATAGAGCCCCGGTGCCGAAAGCGGCGTTGCCGTTGCCGGTCGTATTGGCGAAGAGGGCTTCGTAGCCAAAACCTTGGTTTTGAGTCCCCAGTGTGTTGGCGTGGAGCGCGGCGTAGCCGAAGGCTGAATTGTTGTTGGCCGTCGTGTTGTTGTAGAGCGCGGCGAGGCCGAAGGCAGAGTTGGACGAGCCTGTCGTATTAGAGAAGAGTGCTCCGGCTCCAAAAGCGTGATTCTGCGCGCCGGTTGTGTTCGCCGCGAGGGCAAACCATCCGAAAGCGGAGCTGTCCTTGGCGGATGTGTTGGCCGCGAGTGCGGAAGCACCCAGAGCCGTGTTGTTTATACCGGTGGAGTTCGCGGCGAGCGCCGAAGGGCCAACCCCGATGTTGCCTGTGCCCGACGTAGTGGCATTCCCTGCAAATCCCAGGAATGCGTTGGTGCTGGAGACAGAGCCGAACGCAAACGGAGTGCCACCGATTTGGTAGTTGGTCGTGGCATTGACGCTTCCGGCAACATCGATACTCGTTCCGGACTGAGTCACTATAGAGCTGTCTACCTTCGCGGCCCCGCCGGTCGTGGTGAAAACGGGGATGGTAGCTTTCTTGAATGCGGTGCCCGATGAGCAGGTGATGGTGTTGGCCGCCGGAGCCTGAGCCAGCGAGGGTACCGCCGCGAAAACGGCGAGGAATACTACGCACAAAACGCCGATGCGAACCATAAATCCTCCTGCCTCTGAGCCTTGTGTCGGCTCGATCAATGCTGTGAAAAACGGACATCCCAGCGCGACCTCTGCGCTCCCGCCGGGCCTATGCAAAATCCCGATAAGTAAATGGTTCTACGATACTTATCTCCTCCATCCACCGAATTCGATGAGGGAAGCGAACTAGCCGGGATAAAATCGCTTTACAGCGCACCCCGGCCCTCGCATATACTGGGTTGCCCTTCCCCACCATGCAACAGGCGTTAGCCGACAGAACCAGACACTTCGCGACATATGGTGGGCAGCACCGCGTCAACAAATCGTCAGCGTCTTGATTCCTGGAAGGAGATTGCTGTCTTCTTTGGCCGGGACGAGCGCACCGTCAATCGTTGGGAGAAAGAATTGGGTTTGCCGGTGCACCGCTTGCCCGGAACCAAGGGGCGGGTGTACGCCTACGCCGACGAACTGACGGCTTGGCGGGCAGCTCCGCGAAATGCCCGAGCCGCGTTGCCCGACCAGCCTGCGCCGTTTCCGAGCCCAGAAACTGCAAACGCGCGCTTCACCCTCATAGCTGGACGACAAACTGCGTCTGACCTGACCCTAAATTCTCAGGAACCCACGCGGGCGCCCGCTACCCAAAGTCCTGCCGTACGCCACAGCAAGACGGGTTGGGTGATACCGGCTTTGATCGTTGTGGCAGGCTTCGCCTTCATTCTCTTTCGCGAGTCCAAAGTAGCACTCAATCTCGCTGGCGATCCGCGAGGCGGGGCGACAGCGGTGACACAAGGCTCGTCGCGCGGGATCGTGCAGGCTTCCTCCCATGCGCACAACCCGGAAGCCGAAGAGCTGTACCTGAAGGGGCGTTACTACTGGAACAAGCGAACCCCGAGCGACTTAAACAAAGCTGTGGATTATTTCGTGCAGGCGATCGTGCGTGATCCGAATTACGCGTCCGCTTATGTCGGGCTGGCAGACTGTTACAACCTGCTGCGTGAATACACCGTAATGCCCGCGTCCGAAGCCTACCCTCGCGCTTTTGCGGCGGCGAAAAAGGCGGTGGAACTGGACGACCAATCTTCCGCGGCGCATGCCTCGCTGGCGTTTGTCCTCTTTTACGGACGCTGGGACGTGGCTAGTGCTGAAGTGGAATTCAGGCGTGCCATTGATCTCGACCCGAATAGTGCGGTTGCCCATCACTGGTATGCAAATTACTTGATGACCGTGCGCCGGCTTCCCGAAGCCCTTGGGGAAATTGAACGAGCGCAATCGCTCGATCCTGCGTCTACCTCGATCCTGGCAGACAAGGGGAACATCCTATTTCAGCTTGGCCGGCGCGACGAAGCCGTCACACTGCTGAAGCAGATGGAAGTCACCGAACCGTCCTTTCGATCGCCGCACCTGTATTTGAAAGTTCTCTACCTGGCTGAGGGAGACTATTCAAACTATCTGGTGGAATCGAGGAAAGACGCTCTCCTGCTGCAAGACAATGCCGCGCTCGCCATCACGACAGCGGCCGAGAAGGGATTTGCCGCAGGGGGAGCGAACGCAATGTTTGAGAACATGCTGCAGGTGCAGAAGAAATACTATGCACAGCGATTGGTTTCACCGGTCGCAGTGGCCCAGACGTGCGCGTTACTCGGTAAGAAAAAAGAAGCGCTTGAGTATTTGCAAGCCGCCTACGATCAGCACGACGATCTGCTGCTGTCGGTCGAAGTCTATTCCGGATTCAAAATCCTGCGTGATGAGCCGGCCTACCGTGATTTGCTGGCGCGAATGAATCTTCCGCTGGAAAACTAAGTGGCCACGGATTCGCGCGGATTTCCACGGATAAATTCTGGAGCTTTAAATCCGTGCTATCCGTGCCGGATCCGTGGCCACGGTTTTCCTATTTCGGCTGCGGGACGATTCGCAGGTATGGCTTCGGCGACTTCCAGCCTCCCGGATACTTCTGCTGCGCTTCCTCGTTCGAAACGGCTGGCAGAATGATGACATCGCCGCCTTGCTTCCAGTTCACCGGGGTCGCGACTTTGTGTTTGGCGGTGAGTTGCATCGAATCGAGAACCCGCAGTACCTCGTCGAAATTACGGCCGGTGCTCATGGGATAGATAAGCATCAGCTTGATCTTCTTGTCGGGGCCGATGACGAACACCGTGCGCACCGTCGCGTTGTCCGCGGCAGTGCGTAATTCCGAAGTGCTTCCGCTCTCAGCGGGCAACATGCCGTAGAGCTTGGCAATCTTCAGTTCGGTATCGCCGATCATTGGATAGTTGATTTTGTGGCCCTGGGTCTCCTCGATATCAGCAGCCCACTTGCTGTGATTGGTTACGGGATCGACGCTGAGCCCAATGATTTTCGTGTTCCGCTTGGCAAATTCGGGCTGGAGTCCGGCCATGTATCCGAGTTCGGTGGTGCAGACTGGGGTGAAGTCTTTAGGATGTGAAAACAAGACCGCCCAGCCGTCTCCAATCCATTGATGAAAATCGATCGTGCCTTGCGTGGTCTCGGCGGTGAAATTAGGGGCGGTATCGTTGATCCGGAGAGTTTTTGCTGCAGTTTCAGTCAAAGTGTCGGTGCTCATAAATTTCTCCTCGCTAAAATTTTCCCGGGAAGGCTTAATCGGGACCCGCCGCGGCGTTCGAAGGTGTATCTCACCGAAAAAAGCGAAACCCACCCTCAGTTCGCCAGGGTGGGTGTGAGAAAACCTGTCCGCACTACCCACACGCCAGCGTCCGGATGCGACAACACATCGGACGGGGCATGGAGCGCATGCGCATACAGTTCTCAGGATACGCGGCGTTGAAAATCCCGTCAAACACGCGGGAGTTGTCTGCGGATCGCAGAATTCCATAACCACCAAGGACCATAAGGTGCACAAAGGACCCGCGCACACAAAGACCCGCGCTGCGTCTAAGCGCTACAATAATCAACCATGACCAAAGAATCGCGGCGATTTCTTTTCGTGCAGGTGGACGTTTTCTCCTCGCGGCCTTTCGAGGGTAATTCTCTGGCGGTTTTTCTCGATGGCCGGGGACTCAGCGACGAAGAAATGCAGTTAATCGCAAAAGAGATGAATCTCTCGGAGACGACATTTATTCTCCCGCGGGAAGCGGCTGTCGAACGCGAGCGTGGAATACGCGTGCGAATCTTCACGGTGCAGGAAGAATTGCCCTTCGCTGGCCATCCCACGCTCGGGACCGCGTTCCAATTGCGCGGATCGACCGGGGCGCGCGAGGTTGTGCTGGATCTCAATGCAGGCAAGGTTCCGGTTCAGTTCGAGGAAAAGCCGGGGCAGCCGGTTTTCGGAGAGATGACTCAACTCGAACCCGAATTCGGCGAACGCCATGATCGCGAGACGGTAGTGCGCGCCTGCGGGTTGGTGGATGGCGATATCGATCCTTCCCTGCCCATCCAGACAATTTCAACCGGCGTGCCTTTCACCGTGGTTCCCTTGCGAGGGTTGGAAATCATACGCAATCTGCATGTCGACATGAAGGGCTCGAACGAATATCTGGAACGCGCAGGAGGAAAGTTTTTTTACTTTGTCAGCCGCGAGACCGTGGACCCGTCCGCGCGGTTGCATGCTCGCATGATGTTCTACAACGGCGAGGACCCGGCCACCGGATCGGCGGCGGGGTGCGCATCTGCGTGGATGGTTGCTCACGGCGTCGCGCAGCCCGATGAACGCGTTCTGATCGAACAGGGAGTCGAGATGAAGCGTCCCAGCCGGATTTTTGTCCGCGCATCGCGCAAGGATGACAGAGTGGTTAATGTGCGCGTCGGTGGAAATGTTGTTGAGGTGCTGCGAGGAGAAGTTGCTTTCTGAGAGATGCACGCGTTAATTTGCAGGAAAAATGCTCCCCTGCACAAATGCGAAAATTTTTCAATGGGCAGAATTTGCCGTTGGCATCGACGGCACTTTACATCGTTTGAGTTCGCCTTTACGATTCATCTCGCTCTGAATTCTCGAACAGAAAGTTTTCGGATTTCCCGCCGGCTCACAGTTCGGCCGGTTCGCCGTTTCGGAAATAAGAATGAAACCAAAAAGAACGATCCTCTGCGTCGACGATAACGAACAAGCACTCTCGATTCGCAAGGTGATGCTGGAAACCCGAGGCTATCGCGTGCTCACTTGCACTGGAGGTGCCGAGGCTCTGGAGCGATTCAAGAAAGGTGGCATCGACCTGGTGCTCACCGATCTGATCATGCCCGGTCTGGATGGAACCCGGCTGATCGAAGAAATCAAGAACCTCTCGCCCCAGACCCCCGTGATTCTTTTGTCGGGCAAAGTCAAGATCTACGATCGCGACAGCAAAGCCGACGTTTTTCTGCCCAAAGGAATGTACGCGCCGGTGGAGTTGCTGGAGCGCATCCGCCTGTTGCTGGTTCGGAAGCGCGGTCCGAAGCGTGCGCCGCTGCGCAACGTGCAGTCTCCTCCCCGCAGCTCTGCCGCTTGATCGTCCAACTCTTAGCAGGTGTCAATCGCCGCACGACCGTGGACGCCCTCGGCTACACTTCGTGTAATATCGAATATTTGGATGCCAGTTCTCATTGAAGCCGTGGATGTGCACAAGACGTACCGCGTGGGCAAGGTGGAGGTGCCTGCGTTGCGCGGGATCTCCTTCAGCGTGCAGAAGGGCGAGTTTGTCAGCGTGGTTGGCCCTTCGGGCAGCGGCAAGTCCACTCTTTTTTATCTGTTAGGCGGGCTGGCGCGGGCCGATTCGGGGCGCGTCATCATCGATGGAGACGACTTCGCGCAACTCTCCGATGCCGAACGCACTCGCATGCGCAAGCGCAAGATCGGATTCGTATTCCAGAAATTCAATCTGTTGCCAACGCTCGATGCGCGCTCGAATATAAACATTGCTTTAGATATTGCCGGAGCGAACGGGAATCGCGACGCTGCCTATTTCGACAAGATCGTGGGCTTGCTGGGATTGGAAAAGCGCCTTCCGCATCGGCCTTCCGAATTGTCCGGAGGCGAGCAGCAGCGGGTCGCCCTGGCGCGAGCGCTGATCAATAAGCCGGCGATTGTGCTGGCCGACGAACCGACCGGCAACCTGGATTCGAAAAACTCGGTGATTGTCCTCGACATGCTGCGGCATTCCAATCGTGAACTGGGCCAAACCGTGCTTATGATCACCCACAATCCGGAAGCAGCAAGCTATGGGGACCGTATTATTCACATGCGCGATGGCGAGATCGTGGCGCCGGAGAAAGATCCGCAGTGGACTGGGGCGCCGAAATAGACCGTCACGCGAACTGATTGGCCATCTTCTGGAGACAAGCAGCCATGGATGATTTCAAGAAACCGATTTTGCCCGGCAAGGGGGCGTCCGATTACGAGCGCTATCTCCACACCGACGAACTGCTGGCGCTGCAAAAATCTCCCGAGGAGTTTCTCCATAAAGACGAGATGACCTTCCAGGTTGTCCATCAGGCTTCTGAGCTGTTGCTGAAAGGCGTTGCATGGGAGCTAGGCCGCGCGCGTACGCACATCGAGAAAGGCGACTTCCTGAACGCCGGTCGATTGATTCGCCGCGCCAACCACATGCTCGAGTATCCCATCTCCATGCTGCACGTTTTGGAGACAATCACACCCTATGACTACCATTTGATACGTGCCGGATTAGGCCACGGTAGCGGGTTGGATTCGCCAGGTTTCCTCTCCATGCTCCACGTGGGCCCGCGCCTTGGCGAGGTCTTCTACGCGCAAGTGCGCAAGGCGAACCTCAGCGTCGACGACCTCTACCGGCGCCATGAGGAGTTCTTCGGCTTGCACGATGTAGCGGAATGCCTGCTGGATTTTGATGAACGCATTCATCTTTTCCGCTTTCATCATCTCAAGCTGGCGCAAAGAATTATTGGCGGCGGCGTGATCGGCACGATGGGCACACCGGTCGAAGTTCTTCATCAAAGGATGGAGCACCTTTTCTACAAAGAGCTTTGGGATGTGCGAAACCAGATCACAGCTAAAGCGAACGACGCCATGCTGAAACCCAAGGCAGGGTGTGCTTATTGAGGCTGGCGCATTCTGGGAATCACTCGTCGGCAGCAGTTAAAGCGGCATTCGTTTTCCTTCAGCAAATCCGTACTCCCACATGAGTGAATACCAGCGATGCCAGGTTGGGTCGTCGCGTCTCAACCAGACGCCACTTAGTGCGAGCCGAAGTCGATCGTTCAGTCGGGACTCTTCCTCTACCCAGCCGATGACGGCTGGACCATGCTTCTTGAGCAGATCCTCAAGAGGACCTGCCGCAACGTATGCGAGGGCCTCATCGGACGACGCATCGTTCACCAAAATACGGGTTATCTGCCAACCATCATTTGCATCGCGGCTAACCAACTCGTTCACTTTCTCAAACGCCCACAAGTCTTCGCCACGTTTGGTAGCGAAATGTCGAAGATAAGCGTCAGCTAGGTCCCCCGGGTTCATGGATGTCCTTATTAACGTCAATACCTTGACTTCTCCTAAACGCAATTTTCTCAAAACAACGACGCGAACGCACCGCCGTTGCCGCCAAGCAGCACCTTGTTTATAATCGAGCATTGCCGAGCGGGAGTAACTCAGTGGTAGAGTGCGACCTTGCCAAGGTCGAAGTCGCGGGTTCAAATCCCGTCTCCCGCTCCAGATATTTCGCGCCAGCCTTCTCAGTGACACGACCCGTCATCCTGAAACTGGCCGCTCGCCGACATCGCGGCCAGGGAGTGGGCGCAGTTCAAAATCTTCTGAAACAGCGGATCGTTGTCCAGCGCACCTGAGGACATGTATTTCGCGGCGTCCATATCCTTAAATGCCTTCAAGATTTTGTCGCTCCAGTTTTTCATGTTATCCAACTCATTGGTGAGCAGTTGCAAAGCCTGCTGATCTGCGTCGGTGGACGCCGCTACCGACGCCAATCTGAGGTTCTGAGCCGCGCGGCCGCGGTAGCTCTCCACCCAGTTTGCACTCACCGGGTATCCATTCTGCAGTGCATTGGCCATCGCACTTCGCCATTCCCGGATCACCGACATGGTTTCGATGCCCGCGGTCATGAATCCTTTGGAGAAGGCAGAATTCGACTGCTGACTGGCCGCAGGCGTCGGGGCCGGTACATTCGCGCCGCCGGCGGGGAGGGTTAGTACGATCTGTTCGCCGCGGAAGCCAAGCGTGCCATTCGCGAGTTGCGCCACGGCAGCGATGTCGACGAAAGATCGGCCGTTCAGTTGCAGCATCGCGACTTGCCCCGACTGGCCATTCACGATCAACGTCCGCTTCTGCTCGACGGCTTGCGACGAAGCGATCTGAGCCATCACCAGGAACACGGCCAGCGCCACGGACACACGCCATAATTTCTTTGTCATAAGACCACTCCTGTAAAACCTGATTGCAGACTACTCGCCGAGATAAGCTTTTTGAACTGGCAAGACTGATAGTTGTGCGACAATTCGGGCGCATCTATTCTCTGGAGTTGTCGCAGGTACAATTGCGCTACTTTCAGCAAGAGAGACGGTTTGCTCCGAAACTTCCACGCCACTTTCGTTTATGGTTTGCTTTTGTGCAACTGCCTGGTCGCGGGCATCTGCGCGGCGCAGGATCTGGCTCCGCGAGCCTATGTCATCACTCCGCTGCACTCCAATGCAATCACGCTGACCTGGGCGTTTTACGACGGTAGCATCAACTACAATGGCGCGCTTCCCGTCAGCGGCGCGACCGGAACATACGACGTTCAGATTTTCAGCTACTACCACTCGTTCAGCTTCTTTGGCCGCTCGGCCAACATCGTCGCCTCGTTGCCATACGCGCTTGGGAACTTCCGGGGAGACACGCTCGGTGCCGAACAACACCTTTACCGCTCCGGTCTTCTGGACTCGAGCTTTCGCTTCTCCGTGAACCTGAAGGGTGGTCCGGCGATGCCAGTGCAGAATTTCTTGAAATGGCGTCAGAAGATCCTGCTGGGCGCCAGTCTCAAGGTGATCGCGCCAACCGGCCAGTACGATCCCACCAAACTGATCAACTGGGGCACGAATCGCTGGAGTTTCAAACCAGAGTTTGGTTACTCAGAACGATGGGGCAAATGGGTGCTCGACGGGTATCTTGGAGTCTGGTTCTTCACCCCGAACAACGACTTCTGGTCGCGCAACAGTTTCTACCCAGGCACTCGGTCGCAATCGCAAGATCCCATTGGCTCGTTCGAAGGGCACTGGAGCTACGACTTCAAGCCGCGACTCTGGGCTTCGCTTGACGGTAATTTCTGGTTCGGCGGGAAGACCAGCGTGAGCGGCGTGCAAAACCCGCTCACCGAGCAGACGAACTCTCGTATCGGGGGTACGGTCTCGATCCCGATCACCAAACATCAGTCTCTCAAATTCAGCTACAACAACGGCACCTACATCCGCTTCGGCGGCAACTACCAGAATGTCTCGGCGGCGTGGCAGTATTCCTGGCTGGGAAAACCGAAGTAGCAGGATTCCTGGAAGTCTCAACTCTCCACCAGTTGATGCCGCGAACACCTAGCCGTTACAATGACGCTGCGGTTAGTTATTTCTAACGTGATAAGGCGCGGTACCCAAGTGGTAAGGGAGAGGTCTGCAAAACCTTTATGCGTCGGTTCGATTCCGACCCGCGCCTCCAACCTTCTTAAAGAGTCCGGCGTTATAGCGCAAAACTCTAACGCTGCTTTCCATTTGCTTCTGTCTTAGTCGCAATTCGTTCAGCAACGAAGGCTCTTGAAACTCAATCAGGGATAGCGTCAGCCGAAACAGACCGTCAACACAATTGAAAACCGCCGATCCCAGTTGCCCAGGATCGGCGGTTGTTTGCATGCAAAAATACAGCACGAGTTCATCCTACTGAGACTTTAGTTCCCGAGGATGGCATAGCCGGGTAACGGGTCGCCGCTTTGTCCTGCAACCCACTTCCCGCTGTTGTTACCACAGTAGGTCGAGGATCCGCTGCAGTAGGAAGCAATCGGGTACGATCTCATATCGGTGCTGTTGAATGCCCAGCCACCTTCGAAAACGTCCTTTTTAGTGGTCGTAGCTGCGATCCAATACTGGGTCCCGCCGGTGAGCGCGATGCCCGCCTTGTCGTTACCCACGTCGAGTGTGCAGCATGTTCCATATGTGGGAGGCGTGGTCACATGGAACGACTTGAGCGCTTTTCCCGGTAAGCCGGAGGCGTCCTCACGGATGCTGAGTTCGAACTCGCTGACTCCGCCGAATGTACCCACCGACGCTTCAATTCTGGTTACCGTGGCATCAGCAGTCGGAGTGAATGGGATCGCGACCCAGGTTGTGAAAGGAAAGCCGCCCGATCCCTCTTGGGCAACCGTGTTCCCGAAACAGCAGAAGTACGTGCCAAACGGATATGTGCTGAGGTTGCCGGCAATTGTCTGGAGCTTAGCATCTCTATGCGCCGGGGTAACAGACTGGGACATCTTGGTTGCGGTTACGGTTCTTCCGTCGTCGCTGATGACGTATCCCTTGTGTGACCCTGCAGCCGCCAGTGCGGCCACGCCGATAAGCATCAACACGGATAAACCGACTACTGTCACTACAACAGGCTTTCTGGTCATTATATCTCCTCCATTTTTTTTGATTCAGATCAGGCTCAGCTGAAACGGTTCGGATCCGTGGCGTTTTCTCTGTCTCCTGCCGCAGTAGGTCCACTGGAATTCCTCTCCGGTGTTCACGATCTGCAAAGTCCGGGTCCTACCCCCGTGGCTAAAATCAGCTCCTCAACTTGCAGGAAACGGTGGAAAGTTGGAAGCTGGGAAAGCGGCAGAAAATCTGACATACGGAGCGGACGATGTCAAGCAGAATCCGCCTCGGGCAAGGCGTTTCAGCGATGCGATTGCCCTTTGCTCCGGTTGCCGAACGACAGAGAAACATCCGCCGGCGCCGGCCTTGAAGTTGGACGCGCCGGCGGATTGAGTTTGCTCGACTATTCAAGCACGCATAAGCAATTAGTTCCCCAGTACGGCGAAGGCTGGTCCGGGGACCGATTGTCCAGGCGTCCAAACGTCATTGGAGTTGCACGAACCACCCTTGTCCGCCGAGCACCAGAACGCGGTTGGGGCTGGGTCGACCTGATCGGTGTCATTGACGTTCCAGGCGGCGAAAGTATTGGACGAGTTCTTGTTGGTCTTCAGAACGATCCAGTACTGGGTGCCAGAGGTGACTGGGATGCCAGCACCGTCTGTTTTCGACTCGACCGTGCAGCAGCTTCCGAAGCTTGGCAGATTCGAAATGGTCCAAGTCTTGATCGCGGTGCCGGGTACGCCATTCTTGTCGCTATACAGGCCAAGGACGAGGCTGTTGGTTCCTTCCACGTATCCAACTGCCACTTCGACTTTGGTTACGTTGTGATTTGCGCTGGGGGTAAAAGCAGCTGCTTCCCAGTATTCAGGAGCTCCCGATATCGCCGTCGGCCCAAAAATCGTCGCGCCCTCACAGCACCAGTAAGAGCCCTTCGGATAAGCCGTGCCGATATTGTCGAAAATCTTTACCAACCCAGCATCCGAGTCCACCGTTCGTTTAACCGACGGCGTACGGTTCGTGGTCGTCACAACTCTTCCGTTTTTACTCAAGACAATTCCGTCTTTGGTAGCAGCAAAAGCGGTCACGCTGGCGAGAGCCAACACGGTCAAGGTCAGTAGCGTTCTCTTACACATGAATATTTCTCCTCCGTTTTTGGTTGAGTTTGGCTGAGGTTGGACGCCGGTACTCTGAACCATGGTCTCTGCATTGTTTAATACGAAGCAGTTGCTCCCAGTGATCCTCTCCGGCGCGGTACGTTTGCGAACAGATCGGCTGTGGCAACGGGGCGGGAGTGAATGGACCAAACGGCCCCTTCCCGGCCCTGCAGCAAAAAACATCTCCGGACTTGCTGGAGATGCAAAACCAACGGTTGGAAAGCGAGACGGATTTTTTCACTACGAATGTTGGGTGTCAAGCACAATCGGCATCTGGAGCGGTATTTCAGGCGGTACGCTGCAAAAGTCTGCGGATGTTTTGCAATAGTTTTGCACCACGATACGCCGAGGCACAACTGACAAAAAGTCGATTCGTGAGTCTCGATTTTATAACTAGGGGCTGGTTTGAGGCATGAACGTCTCCGGAGGATCGAAGAAACAGCGTCGCCAAAATGCCTGATCAGAAATCGTGCCAGCCTTCCACTGCTGAATCGACGGCAACGTCGCCGCTGCCATTCCCCCGTCTTCCGAATCGAAGATCACCACCACTCCGGCCGCGCCGCTTGGCGCTTTCTTGAATTCCACATATTCCTTCTCGAACAGAGACTTCGTGAATTCCAGTTTCGCCTTGGGACCTGTGCCCGATGCGCTCACTTTCTGAACGGTTAGGATTTTCACGGTTTTTCCCTGCAGCGGTTCCCATGTTCCAGGAAAAGACGCGATCTCTTCGTTCTTCACCTGAAATGGTTCGGCGTTCGCCGACCCTGGAGCGTCCTCCGCTTTCTCATCCGGGGAGAAGATTTCCGGGACCTCGAGACCCGAGCGCCGGATCCACCCCCGCGAAAGGCCCGAGATTCGCACATGAACCCAGCTTACGTTCATATCCAAAATTTCGAACTCGTCTTGCGCAGTCGCGAGAAACAATACTTTTGCGCCTTCGGCTGGACTCTCCAGCACCGGAGTTCCAGACTTCTTCACCGCCACCAGATTTTTCGGATGAGCCTGGGTGCGAAGAATTTCTTCAAGCCCCTTGGCTTCCTTGGTGAGTTCCTCCATATGTTTGTCAGCCACCGCTTTCTGCGTAGCCAACGAAGCCGTCAGATCCGATCCCGCACCGTTGCCCAATTTGGAGGGCGCAGGTGTGGGCGCCTCGGGAAGTTTCGAGTTGGCCATTGAGCCCGCCGGGGCTCCCTTATTCGGTGTCGCGGCGGAGATTGAAGGCGTCGTGGCGGCGGACGCGTTCTTAGACTGCGGTGGCGTTGAAATCGCGCCAGTGTTAGCTGGTGGAGAAGATGCTTGTCCGCTGAGCGCATCCTGAAGGCGATCCAGAAAGTCGCCTTCAAGGCGGCCATTGGAAGGCAACGACTGGTATCCGGATTTCGACGGATCCGAGTCCGCATACCAAGCAGTAATCTTCGCAGTGACCCGCACCAGGGTTCCGCCCGAGGGCGCAGAACTCGTCTGGATCGTGCATTGATAGAAGCCGCGCTGGAAGCGGTCCAAAGAACGATCGCCCGGAACCGTGAAACCATCCAGCACCGGCAGTCGTCCTGAAGCCGAAGGCTGCAAACTCTTCAGAGTTTTGTCTACCGTCGCTTTCGATTGCTTGAACGTACGCTCCGATGGCGCGCTCTGGGCATTGCCCAGGCATGGCAAAAGCATGGCGATTGCGAGCCATGCGACAAGGAATGCACATTGCGTCGAGGCCGAACGAAATCGCGTCACGGCAGCGGCTCCAGTTGGTCGCGTTGAACCCATCCGTGCTGTCCGCCTTCCGATTCGATGCCGTACCAGTAAGGAGTAACTACGATGATCACGACTTCAGTGCCGGCGTCGAGGGATTTTAAGTTCGACGCAGAGTGAAAAGGAGCAGACTTCAGTTGGGCGCCGGGAGACTTGATCACACGCTCCGCCTGCTTGCGGAGTTCCTGGAGGTGCTGTTCCATTGCTTGCACAGAAGTCTGGGCCGTGGCCAAGGCGACCGCTTCATCGTCAGCGCTCTTTCTTTCGAGCGCCTGCCTGGCCAGCTCTTCCTCGCGTTGTTTTTCGCCCTGACGAGCTTGTGTCTTTTGCAGTTGGAGTGCGTCCACGTGGTCCTGAACATCTTTGTACTCGGCACTCTCGACGCTGCCGTCCGAGGCATGCGGTGTGCGGCGAAAATCTTCGACAAAAATAGCGTCGATGCGCAGAATGGATTTGTCCGCGCTTTTGCTCTGCACCACATAGCGAACCGCGAGTGTGCCTTCGTCCCTGGTTTCCTTGAAATTAGCCGGCGCTAAAACCTTGGTGCGCACCTTGTAGAAAACCGTTCCCGGATCCTTCCACTCGGGAAACAAATTCGAGGACGTGGCCGCCGAGGCGTTACCGATGTATTTGTCCTTGTTGTATTCGAAGCTGCCTTGAATGATTCCGTTGTCCGCAACCGTCCCAACAGCCTGCAGGACTTCGCTTTCGGGAGCATCGATCTCCGTGGAAAATCCCAGCCCAAAATCCTCGTGCTTCTTGTGGTCGCGACCATGGAGCGGAGTGATCGTGAATGCCAGCCAGAAAACTGTCAGCACCACGAGCGCAAACCGACGGAGGACGGCAAAGCGGCTTCGAGCGCCCAAAAATCCGCTTGAAAGAACGAAACTGGATATTTCTGCCCTTTTATAGTTATTCCGCATGCACTCCAGACGCAACCGCATCTTTAGACTAGTTCGATGATGGCTTGATTCGACCCTCGATTTAGCTCTCTTACTCTCCGTCCTGCTCGACTGTCAACTCGCAATCCTAGTCCTTATCAAACGTGGCCGGGACGACAAGGTGCCGACAAATTTTTGACAATCTTTTTACAAAATCTAGACGAACTTATCACATTCAAAATGGGAAGAAATGGTACCGTCACATTCAATCGCTCGGGTCTGACGGGTAAAGTCATGAAAAGAAGCGGAAAACAACGGGGGCAACCGGCAGGCCGGCTGGAGGTCGTTCCATCCGAAAACGGCGCGAACAGCAAACGCTCGCATGATCGAGCCGCCAAGAAGCAGGCCCTCATTCGCGCCGCGTTGGGACTGTTCGCGTCTAAGGGATACGAAGTCACGACCACTCGCGAGATCGCGGCGTCGGCTGGTTGCGCGGAAGGCCTCATCCACCGCTATTTCTCCGGCAAAGCCGGCTTGCTCGCCGCGATGATTGAACACCGGGTATCGAAAGAGGTACTGGAGTCGATCGACAACCTGCGGCCAGCCCCCAACTTCGAGGATGAGTTTCTGCAGTTGGTGAATCGCGAGGTCGAGCGGGTGTGGGAAAGCCGCGATTTTCTCCGCGTCTTTATCCCACGGGCCATTGTGGATCCAGATGTCGGAGCTGCAATGAATAAGGCACTGATCTCGGTTCGTGCCAAAGCCATCCTCACCCGCCTGAAACGTCATCAATCTCACGCCACCACCCTGCCGCAAGAAACCATGGAGGCATTGGCACAAGCGGTGGGAATGCTCGGCCTCGTCTTCGGGTTTGTGCGTCCCGTCCTCCTCGGCCAGGATCGGCTTCGAGCCAAGAAAATGGCGGCCACCGTCGCCAAGATGTTCCTCGCCAGCCCCCTATATCCACTCGCCGCTTGATCGCATTTCCGATTCAAGATATCGACTTTTCTAATTTTCCCTTGACATCAATTCTTCGAACATGATACTTGTGCGTGCGCGCGCACTTTACAACACTTGCGGTTTGTCGTTTGGCTTAAACATTGTGCAAGGAGGCCCAGATGACCGCTCACGCTATGCGTGTGTCAGTTGTAGTGTTGCCGATTCTATGGCTTCCAGAACGTTGCGACCCGAAAACGAAGCAGCGCGAGCGCAACGAGAGAATCCCTTGCCTACAACCTTAACGTTGATCGATTCGCGAGTAGTTTGCCTTTGTGATTTCGCACTTAGGAGGACTGGATGACCTCGTCCCGGAGACTTCTTGCGGGTAGCTTGCTGGTGATGCTGCTTGCGTTTGGCTGCGTCCAGGATGCGCACGCGATACCCGCCTTCGCCCGCAAATATGGCCTGCGTTGCTCGGCATGCCACGAATCATGGCCCATGCTGAATTACTTTGGACAAAAGTTTAAAGACAACGGCTATCAGCTCATGAACGACAGGGACGCTCCGATCTGGCAGAATCCCTCGTACTGGCCGGTCACCTTCCGCATGACCCCAATCTGGCACCGGGTCAGCACGGGCAGAGTCGCGGTCGACGAAGGAACCGGTCAAAACAATGCTGAAGCCAGAGTCGAAAGCTCGGGTTTCGATCTCAGCGGCTTGGACTTCCACACCGGTGGAACCCTGGAAAAGAACTTCTCTTTTTACCTGCTGCCTTCTTCGGACAGCACAGGCTCCTTCCACTTCGAAACCGTGATGGCACGATTGGACAACGTCTGGGGCAGCTCCTGGCTCAACGTGAAGCTCGGCAAATTCGAACTGGACAATCTGCTGTCAGAAAAGCGTATTCTGACCTTGACCGGCAATGGCGGGATCTATCAGACCTATCACTTCATCCCCGTAGGGGATAACAACATCTTCGGGCAGATTGGAGACAACCAGCTCGGAGTGGAGTATATGGGACACTCGATGGATGATCGGACTCGCGTTTCCGCCTCTCTCATCAGCTCGAGTGATGGGAACGTAGGTTTGATCACCGGCGCAAACTCCTATACCGGATTCTTTACCGCCAGCCAAGCCTTTGATACGGGCAAACTGGGAGTCCAGCGTATCGGTTTCTACGAAATGGTCGGACAGGCTGCGACAATGTATCGAACCACCGCCGGCGTTCCGATTCCTGGGTCGGGAATTGGCAACAAAGGGTTCAACCGTATCGGCTTCGTCGGACAGTTCTACTTTGGTCCCCACTTTGACCTTCAGGTCGTAATCCAACACGGCGCCGATAACGCATGGTTCGGACAAGGTTATGGCAATGCGACCGACCCGAACAACGGCACGCCAGGGAACGATCTGCCCAACAATACCCCCGGAACGGTGCTTCCTGCGACAGCGCGGGCGCCAAGCTGGAACGGCGCAACCTTTGAAGCTCACTACGTCTACAGTCCGCAGCTGATCTTCATTGGCCGGTTTGAGTTGGAACGAATGTCTCAACAGGCTACGGTCGGGAATCCGTCCAATTTAGGAAATATCACAACCTACACCATCGGCTATCGCTACAACCCATTTATGACGAGCCGAGCGGGTTTCGCCTGGCATAACGAATACAACTGGCTGCATCAGGACGGGACCGGCCCACAAACCGGCCAGAATTTGAACTCGAGCGAATTGTTGATCGGCTTTGACTTCGACTTCTAGAAGAGAGGAACAGCAATGCGCGCTAGATTATCTTGCTGGCTGTTGACGAGTGCCGCAGTCGTGATCGCGCTTTCTTCACTTACGGGGGCGCAGAATACGGTGTACATGGAAAACCAGTGGATGGGAACGCAAAGTCATGTCGGCGATATGACTGGCCATGCCATGGACGGAAAGGCAGACTATCGCAGGTACTGCGTTGGCTGTCATGGTGAACTCGGCGACGGGCAGGGCGAGAACGCGCCGTGGCTTGATCCCAAGCCGCGGGACTTTACCATCGCCCAGTTCAAATGCCGCTCCACGCCAACTGGGACTCTCCCTACCGACGACGATCTCTACAACACCATCGCCCGCGGCCTGGTCGACTCGAACATGCCGCAGTGGAACACCTTCACCAAAGAAATGCGCGTCAACCTGGTCGCTTATATCAAACACTTTTCGGCCAAGTGGCAGACCGAAAAACCGGGTACGCCAATTCAGATTCCTGCCGAGCCCGAGGTTACGGCAGATCGAATCACCGCCGGTCAGGCATTGTTTAAGAAGCTGGAATGCTGGAAATGCCACGGTGTTGAGGGCCGAGGCAATGGCCCCTCCGCCGACACTCTGACGGATGATCAGAACCGTCCGATCAAGCCCTTTAACTTCCACGATGGAACTCGTTTCAAGTGCGGCACCAGCGATGCCGATCTATACAAAATCTTCATGACTGGCCTTGATGGTACGCCTATGCCATCGTTCGCCGACAACGTCAAACCGGATGAGGCTTGGGATTTGGTGTTCTATCTGCGCACCTTGCAGCCTATGAAGACCAAGGAGAAAGAGATAGCCCGGCAATTGGGTTTGAAGCCTATCGATCCTAATGCGCCAGCTCCGCAATCTCAAAACAAGTAACGGAATCAGAAAGACAGACCGCACTCAGGAGAGTAATTCGATGAAGTTTCAATATGCACCGAAGGTTGCCGCAATACTAGCGGCGGTAGTATTGGTTTCTGTCGGAGCGCTGATGCTGGATCAGAAAGTAAGCGCCTTCGCCGATGGCAAGATCACCGGGACGATCAAGCTCGACGGGACAGCTCCGCGCCAAAGGCCCATTGACATGTCGAAGGAGCCGAGTTGCGCCAAGATTCACGAAAGCAACCCGGTCCACATGGAAAATGTGGTCGTCGGTGCCAGCGGAGGGCTGCAAAACGTAGTCGTCTACATTTCTGACGGCTTGAGCGGGAACGAGGCCAGCGCGGTATCTTCGCAGAGCCCCGATTGGGATCAAAAAGGGTGTCAATACATCCCGCACGTGATGGCGTTGAACCCCAATCAGCACTTCAAAGTAATCAACAGCGATCAGACGTCGCATAACATTCACCCCATGCCAAAACAAGGCGGACCCAACCACGAGTGGAACAAGTCCCAACCGGCGGGAGCACCGCCCTTCGACGTGGCCTGGACGGGTGAGGAAATCGCGATTCCGGTTAAGTGCAACATTCATCCCTGGATGCACGGATACATGGCCGTGGTGAAGGGCCCGAGCGCCGTCAGCGACGCTAATGGCTCGTTCACGCTCAGCCTGCCACCGGGCAGCTACACCGTGACCGCATGGCAAGAGGAGTATGGAACACAGACTCAGAAGGTGACCGTGGCAGCCGGCAAACCGGCGACTGCGGATTTCACGTTTAAGGCGAAGTAAAGATACTCAAAATCACTGCAGGAAAGCCAGCCGGAGGCTTTGCAGCAAGCTCATGATGCCGGCTAAAAGCCCGGCCGGAGGTAAAGCATCAATGGCTAAATTCTTTGCGATCACCATTATTGTAATCGCAATAGCGTCCGCGATTCCCATCCTCCGGCACACCTGGGTTGCGCCCGAGGACATCTCGACGCATGGCGCCCTGATTGACGAGCAGATGTCGGAGACCATGGCCGAGGCGGGGATTTCTTTTCTCGCTGCCCAGTTCGTCCTGGCTCTTTTCATCTGGCAGTTTTCTAATCCACGCCCGGACGCCAAGCTCAAGAATTTTCCCGGTGGCGCCAAGGGTCTGGTCATTGCCGCCATAGTTCTGGTGGGCGCGGAAGTTATGGCTCTTGGAATCTTCGGAGTGAAGGCTTGGGCTGATGTGTACCTCAGAGGGCCGTCGGCGAATGCCATGCCGATTCAGGTCCAGGCCGGGCAGTTCGCTTTCTATTTCCGCTATCCCGGCCCCGATGGAACCTTCGGTCCCATTCACCCGGAAATGATCAACGAAGGCAACCAGAATTTCTATGGCCTCGATACCGACCACGATCCCGATTCCAAAGACGATATCGTGACTGCGGAAATGGCCATTCCGGTGAACAAGGAAATTCATCTGCTCATGCATTCCAAGGACGTGGGGCACTCTTTCTTCGTGCCCCAGTTGCGAGTGCAGCAAGACTTCGTACCTGGGCTGGATGTCTCGCTCCATTTCACCGCAACCAAGATCGGCAAATACGAAATTGTCTGCACCCAACTGTGTGGCTTGGGCCACTACAACATGAAGGCGTATCTTTATGTGTATTCGCAGGAAGATTTTGATAACTGGCTGAAGAAAGAAGCGGCAATGCAGTAGTTCCCGTTCACCGTTTGCAATTTCGTGGACGAGACATCTCTTCCGAGGTAGGCCTATGCACGATATGTCTGCACACGCGGCACAACATCACGCACCCCCGACCAGCTTCATCCGAAAACACGTCTTCAGCCTGGATCACAAGGTCATCGGAAAACAATATTACGCGCTGGCGCTGGTGGCGGCCCTGGTTGGAATGGTGCTTTCGTGGCTGATGCGCATCCACCTGGGTTGGGTCGCCGCCGCGATTCCCGGTCTGCAATTGCTATCAAAGAATGGCGCACCGGGCGGCGTGATGACGCCCGAATACTATCTGCAATTGATGACCATGCATGGCACGATCATGGTTTTCTTCGTGCTCACAACGGCTCCTTTCGCCGCGTTCGGAAATTATTTCTTGCCCATCCAGGTCGGCGCCGAGGACATGCCGTTCCCTCACTTCAACATGATGTCTTTCTGGGTTACATTCGTTGCTTTCCTGACTCTGGTGACCGCTTTCTTCGTGGGCGATGGCCCGTCTCTCGGCGGCTGGACCCAGTATGCTCCGCTCAGTGCGGTCGGATCGGTTGCTGGGCCCGGCGAGGGCTTGGGAACAGTTCTTTGGGCATCTTCGATTGCCATTTTTTGTGTTGGCCAATTGCTCGGCGCATTGAACTTCATCACGACTACGCTCGACCTCCGCGTCAAAGGCATGAGCCTGATGCGGTTGCCCCTGAGCGCCTGGGCGTGGTTCATTACCTCTTGCATGGGTCTCACAGCTTTCGCCGTGCTAATGCCGGCATGCATTCTGCTGATTCTCGATCACGTCGCCGGAACCAGTTTCTTTGTTGCATCCAATCTTGTCATCAACGACCAACTGCAGCCGCACTCCGGCGGATCGACTCTTTTGTGGCAGCACCTTTTCTGGTTCTTCGGACACCCCGAGGTCTACATCGCAATCGTACCGGCTATGGGAATTGTTTCGCAT
>Ga0210383_10000601_pt1 | contig 33041 bp, 35 predicted proteins | sample IncBWC14OmetaG_FD_160072 | JGI IMG/M metagenome (GOLD analysis project Ga0210383, IMG submission 160072) | Forest soil microbial communities from Barre Woods Harvard Forest LTER site, Petersham, Massachusetts, United States - Inc-BW-C-14-O ... | reverse complement strand
GCGTGTTCGCAGAACAGGTCCACCACTGCGGGGTCGAACTGTCTCCCGCGATGCCTGCGCGCGATCGCCACGGCGGCCGCCGTATCCTTTCGCCGGCTGAAGATCTCGACCGGGCTGGCCAGCTGCACCAGCCGGGCGGGCAGGCAGATCTGGTGACCCTGCAGATGGTGCGGATAACCCTTGCCGTCCCATTGCTCGTAGGCCTGCTGGATGGCGACGCTGACGGCGTCGTCGAGGCCGATCTGCCTGGCGAACTGCGAGCCGAGCGTGGAGTGCGTGGTCAAGAACGCGGCCACCTGCTTCATCCCGGCCGCGGGGAAGGCCGCGAGCCGCCGGGCGCGCGCCACGCCGCTCCCGTGTGAGCTCACTCGCCGCAAGATGAACGAGATTATCCGCGGGGTGCTCATGTCGAGCATCTCGAACCCGTCGCCCTTGAGGCTGATGTCGTCACCGAACCACTGCGCCTGCTCGGCTGCATCTGCGTGGCAGTAGACGTTCATCATCAGGCCGAGGTAATAGGTGGCCTCAAGCTCGCGGTCGCTGGCCCCGGCGAGTTCCCCGAGCCGCAAGGCGATCACCGTCTGCCGCATGCAGTGCGCCATCGGCTGCCCGAGCCCGAGATCGGCAGCGTAGGACAGCGTGGCCACGAGTTCGGCGATCCTGACACCGCTGCCTGCCTGCGGCCGAGCAACCATAGCCGGAGTCTACGGTCTGCCCGATGAGGACCGCCGTGACGTTAGCCGCGGCGTGGCTCGCGCGGCAGGATCAGGGCGGCGAACGCGGCCAGCAGCATGATCCCGGCGTTCGCCAGGAACGCGACCCGGTAGCCGTGAACAGCAGCGGCGATCGGGTCGGCGGTCCCGGCCGAGCGGGCGGCGAAGTCCGCGACCGAGGTGAGCACGGCCAGGCCGAGCGCGCCACCGATCTGGCGCGAGGTGGTGATCAGGCCCGAGGCCGAGCCGGCGTTCTTGGGGTCCACGCCCGAGGTCGCGGCGACGGTCACCGAGAGCAGCATGCAGCTGATGCCGAACCCCGCGACTACGGTCGGGCCGAGGACGTGCAGCGGGTAAGCGGAGTGGGTCGGCAGGCCGGATATCCAGATCAGGCCAGCCGCCGTGATCAGGGCGCCGCCGGTCAGCAGCACGCGCGGGCCGATCACCGGGAGCAGCGGGCGGGACAGCAGCGTGCCGGCCACCAGCACGATCGTTATCGGGACCAGGGCCAGGCCGGACCGAAGGGCACTGTAGCCGAGGCACTGCTGCTGGTAGAGCGTGATGAACACGAACGCGCTGGTCATGGTCGCGCCGAGGCAGAACATGATCGAGTTGCCGACGGACAGCCGCCGCGAACGGAAGAATGACAGCGGAACCAGCGGCATGGGGCTGCGCGTCTCCACCAGGACGAACAGGGCGAGCAGCACCGGAGCCGCGATCAGCGAGCCGATCACCGGGGCCGAGGTCCAGCCGTCGGCCGGCGCGCGGGAGAAGCCGAAGGTCAAGATGGTGGCGGCGGCCGTGGCCAGCAGCGCGCCGGGCAGGTCGAGCCGGGGTCCGCGCCCGGCGCGCCGGGGCGCCCGGGGCAGGACGGGGCCGGAAACGGCGAACAGCGCGGCGCCGATCGGCACGTTCACGAACAACACCCAGCGCCAGTCGAGCTCGGCGGTCAGGATTCCGCTGAGGACCACGCCGACCGCGCCGGCGGCCCCGCCCATCAGGCTCCACAGGGCCAGGGCCTTCACCCGGCGCGCGGCCTCGGTGTGGGTGGTGGTGATCAGGCTGAGACTGGACGGAGCGAGCGCCGCGGCGCCCGCGCCCTGCACCGCCCGGGCAGCGACCAGCAGCGTTCCGTTGGTGGCCAGCCCCCCGGCCAGGCTGGCCAGGGTAAATACGACCAGGCCGATCCGGAAGACCCGGCGGTGCCCGGCCAGGTCGCCGATCCGCGCGGCGAGCAGCAGCAGGCCGCCGAGTGCGACCAGGTAGCTGTTGATCACCCATTGCTGCTGTTCGGCGGACAGGTTCAAACTTGTGCGCATGGCCGGCAGGGCCACGGTCACGATGCTCGAGTCGAGCACGATCATGAACTGCGCCACGCACGCGACGGCCGCGATCGCACCCAGGCGGAGGGCGCGGGCCGGAACGGAGGCGGTGGCTGCTGCGGCTGCGGTTGGTGTCGGCACGTTAGCTCCTGCCGAGGTCGGCGCGGTACGGGCGCATGGTGGGGGGATTCCGCAGCATCTTCGGACGCCGTACGGCATCGCGGCCACGTTCGGTGAATGCCGGCGGCGCGATGGTGGCGCCCGGGCCCACCGGGGATCTGAGCTCTCCCGGCGTGCCTTCCGCAACGACCCTGCCGTGGTCGATGACCGCGATCCGGTCTGCCAGCCGGTCCGCCTCGTCCAGGTACTGGGTGGTCAGCAGGACGGTCGTGCCCTTCGCGGCCAGCCAGCGGACCGTCTCCCAGACCTGGCCGCGGCTGGGCGGGTCAAGCCCGGTCGTGGGCTCGTCGAGGAACAGCAGCGCTGGCCTGACCACCAAGCTGACCGCGATGTCCAGGCGGCGCTGCATGCCACCGGAATAGGTCCGCACCGGACGCATCGCGGCGTCCGCCAGCCCGAACGCGTTCAGCAGCTCGGCCGCCCGCGACCGGGCCGCCCGCCGGCCGAGTCCCAGCAACCGTGCGCGCAGCACCAGGTTCTCGGTTCCGGTCAGGCTGGGGTCGACCGTGGCGAACTGGCCGGTGAGGCAGATCCCGCTGCGAACCGCGTGCGGCTCTGTCATGACGTCGTGGCCCAGCACTCGTACGATGCCCGCGTCTGGCCTGGTCAAGGTGGTAAAGATCCTGATCATGGTGGTCTTGCCGGCACCGTTCGGCCCGAGCAGGGCGAACACGCCGCCGCCCGGCACCAACAGGTCCAGCCCGTCCACCGCCCGGACGGCTCCGAACACCTTGACCAGCCCGCACGCCTCGATCGCCAAAGGTTTCCTGGGTGTCATCCTCATGGGATCGATGCTGCCGACACGAGGCCAGCGCTGTCGTCGGGCGACGGGAGCGTTTTCTGCCTAGCCGACGCGGATGCCGCAGAGCGCCGGAATACCACGCGGGGAGTAGCCGAAAATGGCTACGCCGAGCCGATGCGCCTGCGAGGCGGACGCGTAGGCTCGAACAATGCGCACCGATCGCGGCTGGCGAAGGTTCTACGCGGCCGGCTGGCTCATCTCGGCCGGGGTCATGGCCGTGGCGGCGCGGATCTGGCAGCTGCACCTTCGCGAGGTCGAGCAGCGCGCCGAAGAAGCGGAGCGGACCAGGGACGAGACCGCCCGGCGCAGAGCCGTTGAGGAGCGCTTGCGCATCGCCCGCGAGCTCCACGATTCCTTGACCCACAGCATCTCCGTGATCCAGGTCCAGGCCGGCGTGGCGGTGCACCTGGCGCGCAAGCGCGGCGAGGACGTGCCGCCCGCGCTGCTGGCGATTCAGGAAGCGGGCGCGGACGCCACCCGGGAACTGCGCGCCACGCTCAGCGTGCTTCGCGACCAGGACCACTACGGCAGCGAAGACGGCGAAGCTAGCGAGGACTGCGACGGCAGCGGCCTCGGCCAGCTGGACAGCCTTGTGGCACGTGCGCGCTCCGCCGGACTGCCGGTACGCCTGACCGTGACCGGCGCTCGGCGACCGCTTCCGCCCGACGTCGACCAGGCGGCCTACAGGATCGTGCAGGAAGCGCTCACCAACGTCAGCCGCCACGCCGGCCAGGCCCGCGCCTCCGTTCACTTGCAGTACGCGCAGGACGCGCTGACCGTCCAGATCCACGACGACGGGAAGGGCGCGAGCACGATGTCAGCAGGACCCGGGCTGGGCCTGATCGGCATGCGGGAGCGGGTATCCGCGCTCGGCGGACGACTGCACGCCGGGCCCCGGGAAGGCGGCGGCTTCCAGGTGCGGGCCGAACTGCCCGTTCGGGTATAGCGCGTGATAAGGGTCCTGCTCGCCGACGACCAGGCGCTGATCCGCAGCGGCATCCGGTCTCTGCTCGAAGCCGAAGACGACATCGAGGTGGTCGCCGAGGCCTGCGACGGCCAGCAGGCGGTGGCGCTCGCCGCAGAGCACCGCCCGGATATCGCGCTCATCGACATCCAGATGCCCGCAGTCGACGGCATCGAGGCCACCGAGCAGATCGTCGCAGACGAGCGGCTGGACAGCGTACGGGTCGTCATCTTGACGAACTTCGGGCTCGACGAGTACATCTTCCGCGCGCTACGGGCAGGCGCGAGCGGCTTTCTGCTGAAGGACACCGAGCCGGCCGACCTGCTGCAAGCACTGCGCGTGGTCATGCGCGGGGACGCGCTGCTGTCCCCTGCGGTCACCCGCCGCCTGATCGGCGAGTTCGTCGCCCGGCCACCGGACGCGGTCGCCGCGGCGGGCATGGAAAGCCTCACTAAGCGGGAACGAGAGGTCGTGGCCCTGGTTGCGCACGGCCTGTCCAACGACGAGATCGCCGACGCCATGACGCTCAGCCCTTCAACCGCCAAGACTCACGTCAGCCGCGCGATGATCAAGCTCGGCGCGCGTGACCGCGCCCAACTCGTCGTCTTCGCCTACCAGACCAGCCTGGTCAGCCCGCGCGACCCCGCTCCGCTGTCACCGTCGCACTGGCGTGGATCAGTCCGTCCGCCGTGAGCAGGTCCGCCCGCACCTCGACCTGCGGGGCGCGCTGTGAGGACCGGGGCGTGTGATTCACGGGACTTGTTGACGGCCGGGGCGGAGGGAGTAGAACTGCTTGTGAGGTGCCAGCGCTGCGGACATCGCGGCCACTCTGAGGAAGAGAGCGCGAAATGACACAACCAGGCAGGCCCGCAGTATTCGTTCATGGCCTATGGCTGCATGCCAGCTCGTGGGGCCCGTGGCTAGAACTGTTCCAGGAGGCGGGCTACATACCGACAGCACCGGGCTGGCCAGGTGATTCGGACACGGTGGAGGAGACCCGCCGGGACCCCACCCGGGTGGCGGGCAAGGGCATCGACGATGTGGTCGACCATTACGCCGGGATCATCCGCGGGCTGCAGACCCCTCCGGTCGTCATCGGCCACTCCTTCGGCGGCCTCATCGCGCAGCGACTGCTCGGCCAGGACCTGGCCGCTGCCGCAGTGGCGATCGACGCCGCGCCCATCAAGGGCGTGCTCAACCTGCCCGTCTCCGCGCTGAAAGTCGCCTCCATCGCGCTGCGCAAGCCAGCCAACCGCAACCTGGCGATATCGCTCACCGCGGAACAGTTCCGGTACGGCTTCGGGAACATGCTTCCCGAGCAGGAGTCAGCTGAGCTGTACGACCGCTGGACAGTGCCCTCGCCGGGCAAGCCGCTGTTCGAAGCCGCCGTGGCGAACTTCACCCTGCGGTCGCCGGCGAAGGTGAACACCGCAAACAAGACCCGCGGGCCGCTGCTGCTCACGGCCGGCGGCCACGACCACACCGTGCCGCCAGCCATCACGACATCGACCCGCAAGCTCTACCACAAGTCGCCGGCCATCACCGATCTCATCGAGTTTCCGGACCGCGGCCACTCGCTGACGATCGACCACGGCTGGCGCGAAGTCGCGCAGGCCGCGCTGGACTGGCTCAGCAAGCGGTCACTGCAGTCCTAGTTTCTAGCGTGGCCAGCCAGCGGCTCCAGGTAACGCGGGTTGAAACCGGTGAGCGCCACCTTCAGTTCGTCGCTCGGCTCGCCGTACACGCTCATGCGCGTCGGGGTACACAGGCTGAGGAAGCTGGAAGCGAAGTTCTCCACGAAGCGCTGAACGTGGGCCAGGGCGGCGGCCGAGTCCTGGTAGCGCTCGTAGATGTGGACGTCCTGGCCGTCCATGAACCACTCGAAGACCTTCTGGCCGGGCTCGGCGGCCCGGTTGTCGGCGGATATCTTCCGCGCCAGGGCGCCGTATTCGTCCAGCGCATCCGGCTTGACAGCCGCTTCGAATACCCAGGAAAGCTCTGTGCTCACGACTAGCATCCCTCCCAATGCCGAACGAGCTGACTCTAAGCGGCCGCTCCGAATCTGGTTGAATAGTCCGCGCAAGAGCAACGCAATTGGCATCTGCCGGATTAAAAGAACCCCCAGAATTGCGCGTAGACCGCTGCGCCGCTCCATCAAGATAGCGCTTTCCCCGGAGCGTATCCCTTACCATGTTAATGGTCAATGACGGGAACAAGTGAGACCGGCGATAACCTATCTCCATATGATTTCCGCATCATCTTCAGGCGCTCTCCATCCCGTCTCCATCGAGCAAGCGCGTGAATCAGCGGTTCAGGGAGCCCGGCCTGACCCGGCACCTTCCGAGCTTGCCCGGGAGCAGCCGCTCGCCGCAAACTGGTATCGATCTGTGCTACCTCAGCCGGGCGCCGGCCCGGCGGACCGGTGACCACAGCGCAGCGGGACCGGTAACGCAGAGGAGCGGGCAATGACGAGGCCGAGTACGGACACTCCGCAGTGGGTGATGGTGGACGAGGGCTGGGGCCGCAGGGCGGTGGACTTCGCCACGCTCAGCGAGCCGAGCAACTGCCGGGAGTACGTCGCGGTGCACCACCGGCTCGGCGTCGATGCCGGGGACCGGCTGCTCGACGTGGCCTGCGGGTCCGGGCTCGCGATCGAGCTGGCTGGCCTGCGCGGCGCCTCATGCGCCGGGATCGACGCCTCGGCCCGGCTGGTCGCGGTGGCCCGGGACCGGAGCCCGGATGCCGACATCCGGGTCGGCGATATGAACGCACTGCCGTGGGACCAGGCGTCGTTCGACGTGGTCACCAGCTTCCGGGGGATCTGGGGTACCACACCCGGCGCGGTGGCCGAGATCCACCGGGTCCTGCGCCCGGGCGGGCGGGCCGGGATCACGGTCTGGGGTCACCTGAAGGTGTCCCCCGGCGCCTGGGCGCTGGCGCCGTTCCGCCTCGCCGCGGCGGAGAAGGTCGACAACCAGGCGGTGATGGTGTCGCTGGGCCGGCCGGGTGCGGGCGAGCAGCTCCTGGCGTCGCACGGATTCGGTGATGTCCAGCGCGTGGAAGTTCCGTTCGCCTGGGAGTTCGCGGACCCGGAGGTATACGCGCGGGCACTGGCCGCTACCGGGCCGGCGTATGAGGCGATCCAGAACGCCGGCGAGGCGGAGTTCCGTCGCGCCGCCGTCGAGCAGGCCCAAGGGCAGCTACGCGACGGCTTGCCCCTCCGGGCCGACATCAACGTCGTAGGCTACCTGGCCCGCAAACCCGGAGGAGCAGAACGCGCATGACCGGCAGCTTTCTCGAAGAACCCACGGTGTCGGACCGAGTGCAGGAGCTCTACAACGATGACCTCGCAGACAGCGGCTACGTGTGGAACGTGTCCCGGCTGTGGGCGCACCAGCCAGACACCCTGAAGCGGCTGTTCGAGCTGATGTCTCAGGCGTTCACGCCGAGCGGTCTGACCTTCCGCCAGCGCGGGATCCTGGTGGCCGCGGCCGCCTCGACCCTCGGTGACTCGTACTGCTCGCTGGCGTGGGGCGGGAAGCTGGGCCAAGCGTCGGACGCCGCCCTCGCGGCGGGGGTTCTGAATGGCAGCGACGCCGGACTGACGGACCAGGAGAAGACCATGGCCGCCTGGGCCCGGAGGGTCGCCGCGGATCCGAACGCGACGACGCCCGCCGACATCCAGGCGCTGCGCGATTCCGGGCTCGATGACGGGCAGATCTTCGCCATCACCGCCTTCGTGGCCCTTCGCCTGGCGTTTTCCGCGATCAACGACTCGCTCGGCGCCCAGCCCGACGCGCAACTCGCCCAGTCTCTGCCCCCTGAGGTGCGTGAGGCCGTGACCTACGGCCGGCCTGTCGCTCAAGCGCCGGCCATCTGACCTGACCTATTGGCGGGCCCGGGCCGGGCTTCCTCTACTACCGCCCAGGTGACTTGGCGCAAGCTCTCGTCCTCGATGGCTCACGGATGCGTTTCCTTTGGAGTAAGCCTCAGGACTTCTCTGGGTGACCCGCCCAACGACGTCGTTGCCGCCACCCTCTGGCTCTTGCCACCAGGAGGCTCCCTCCAGAAGAGCCGCACCCATGGCGCACCGGACATATTGACAGACCCGTAGTCGGTCTGCAAGAGTTAGACCGACAGTCGGTCTTTTTGGTCAGCGGAGTCCGGTGACCACGAACGAGGGAGAAGACCATGACTAGCAAGATGGAAGCCCGGACCAGCGCCGCGGCCAGGCGCGCACCCGAGCGGACCCGGCCAGCTACGCCAGCACCGGCGAACCCGGCCGCTGGCATCGTTCGCCTACGGCCTCGGCTCCAGCTACCTGTGGCGGCGCGTGGCCGGGTCGCTTACGGTCAGCACCGGCGCGCGACCGCCGGCCCGTCGCCGTACGGGTACACGCCTGCCTGAGGAAGGCCAACCCGAACCGCGCCTCACCGCGGGCAGCCGACGCCGCTGAGCTTGACCGCAACGCTGGCTCGCCGAGTTCCTTGGACAGCCGACGCCGCTGAGCTTGACCAGAACGCAGGCTCGCGGAGTTCCTTGTCGCCTGGCCGGACCGCCGTAACGCTGGTCCGGCTTCATGAGCGGCCGCCGCCGCAGCGGCCGTACCTTTACCCCCGACCTTGCGATCAACGGAGGCCACGATGATGTTCCTTGACTGCCCGGCCCACCTCGACCAGGAGGGTACCGCCCGATGCGGGCTGCCTGCTGAGGTCAGGTGCCGGTTCACCATGAGCTCGGCCGATGGGCCCCTGGAAAGCGCCATGATCGGGTGCCCGGCCGGGCACCACTTCAGCGGATCGATCGAATCTCTCACCTGGGACCGTGGCGGCGAGGCCGCTCGCCGGGATCTCCGCGGCTCGCCGCGGCGGCATGCTCGCCGCCCGAACAGCGCTCCCGCGTACTACCTGGGCCACCCGGCCGGCCAGTGGATCGCGAGCATGCGGCCGCGCCGTTGGCTGGCCATCGGGGCCCGAGTCCGGTGATGCCCGGCTCGCACTGGAACCTAGGTGCCGGCGTGGCTCCTTTGGCTACCACGCTCCCGGTGGACCTGGATCTTCCCTGCCGCCAAGACCCGGAGCTGTTCTTCGCCGAGTCTCCGCGGGATATAGAGCAAGCGAAGACCCTGTGCCAGGGATGCGGGGCCAGGATGGCCTGCTTGACCGGTGCTCTCGGGCGCAGAGAGCCATGGGGTATCTGGGGCGGCGAGCTGCTGATACACGGCGTGATCGTCCCGCGGAAGCGTCCCCGTGGACGCCCCCGCAAGACCGACGTGGCCGCCTAGGCGGCGACCTGGGGCGCGGGCCGAACGGCTCGCCGCGCTCGCTGGCGGTAGGGACAGTAGCAGCTACGGCACCCGCGGCGACCGCACTTCGTCGGTGGCTGTTAGCATTTCTGCTACGGCATGATCCGTACGCCGTCCGCCGCCGCCGTCCGCGCCTGCGCCGCGATGGCATCGCCGGTCAAGGTCTCTCGGGGCCCGCGATGACCCGCTGTCCGGCAGGCATGCCCTTTCGTCGGCGGGATGCGCGGGGTCTCGCCGGAGACGGACGCAGCCATGCCGAAGAAGCAGACCACCGCGGGGAAGAAGGCACGCGCCGCGGCTCGCACAGGGGAAAAGTACACAACCGCCTTCCGCAGGCAGGTCCCGCCCGGTACCGGCCCCGCCGCCGTGTCGCACGGGCCCGGGACGAACCCTGCGCCTCCGGCGTCCCTTGAGCACCGCAGCCTGCTGGATTATCCGCCGGGTTTCCGGGCGTTCCGTGGTGGTGATCTGTTCGAGCGGATCGGCGGCCAGCCGACGATCGACGGACTGGTTGACCTGCTGTACGAAGGGATCGGGGACGACGATCAGCTGCGCCCGTTGTTCCCGCGCGACCTGACTGGCAGCCGGTCGATGCAGAAGCTGTTCTTCGCCGAGTGGCTGGGCGGTCCGCGTCGTTACAGCGAGCAGGCCCACGCGGGCCTGAAACACCGCCACGACGGCCTGCCGATCACGCCCGCGCTCGCCGACCGGTGGCTGGGGCACTTCCATCGGGCGATGGTGGCCACGGTCGCGGCCGAGGACGATCGCGGCGCGATCTTGGCGCAGGTCCGCTCGCTCGCCATGGCGCTCGTCAGCGGACAGGTGGCCCCGGCAAGACCCCCCGGGCGAGGGAACAGGCCGCGCGGGAAGGACGTTCGCGGAGGCGAATCAAAGACCGGGCCGCGGCCGGTGGCCTGGTGCGGCATCGCCGCCCGGAGCGTGGCGCGGGCGAGGGATCTCGCTCACCGTGGCGACGCCGCCGGGCTCGGCGCGGCGTTGGCGGAGGCACCGGATCTGCTACTGCCGTCGTACGCCGCGGCGATCATGCAGGCCGCCACGCTGGCCGGCCGCGCTGAAATCGTACGGATACTGCTGGACCGCGGCGCCGGAGCGGACCATCCTTTCTACCTTCCGGTCAGCGTCACCGGGGCAGCGTTCGAGCGGGTGGTGTTCGTGACGCCGCTGTGCGCGGCCCGGATGAAGCGCCGCTCCGCGGTCGAGTCGCTGCTCGTGGCGGCGGGCGCCCACGAGGACGTCTTCACCTCGGCATTCCTCGGCGACCTCACCTCGCTCACGCGGATGCTCACGGCCGATCCCAGCCTGGCCCGGGCGACGGATCCGGCGGTCGACGTCTTGGACATCACGCCCGTCGAGCACGCGGTCGCGGGCGAGCAGGCCTCGGCGCTACGGCTCATCCTGGACCACGTCGCGCATCCGCTTCCGGGCTACGTGCGGGCGTTGCGCGGTGCTGCCGCACGGGGCAGCGTGGCGATGACCGAGTTGCTGCTGGCGCACGGGGCGGACGCGACGCGGATCGGCGTCGGACGCTGGGTCCTGCATCCCGAGCTTGCTCCGCTGCTGGCCAGCCGCGGCGCGGCGACCGACTCCTCAGGCTCGTGGATCGGGGCCAGCTGCACCGGAAACCAGGGTCGCAAGGATGATCCGGAGTATGTCCGCGCCCTCCTGGATCACGGGGCCAGCGCGACCGATCGCCGGACCGGCGACCCGGAAGGTTCGGCCGGCGTCCGGGCGCTCAACGCGACGGCGTTGCACTACGCGGCCCGGGCGGGCTTCCTGCGGACCATCGAGGTACTGCTCGATCGCGGAGCAGACCCGGACGCCCGCGACAGTCTCGGCCGGTCGCCGCTTGACTGGCTGGAACAAGCGGCACCGTCGGTGTCGCGAGCCGCAGTCAGGAACCTGATCGGATCCAGACCGCCTCGATGACCGCTGGGGCACACGGAAGAGCCGGGTAGCTTCGGTGTTATGGAGCTCCACGTCGGATGCGCGATGTGGAGCTACGCACCCTGGCAAGGCCGGTACCTGCCTGGATCGCTGTCACCACGGGAGCGCCTGCGGGCGTACGCGACCTGGTGCAACGCCGTGGAGGGCAATACGACCTTCTATGCGATCCCCGCCCTGGACACGGTGAAATCGTGGGCCGAGCAGACCACCGCCGACTTCCGGTTCGTCCTCAAGCTGCCGAAAGAGATCACTCATGAGCGCCGCCTCGCCGATGTCGCGGACCCGCTCCGCGCCTTCCTGGCCGCGATCGAACCCCTCGGGCGGCGTGCTTACGCCCTCTGGATCCAGCTGCCCCCGTCCTTCAGCCCCGCCGACCTCGGCGCTCTAGCCGGTTTCCTGCGCCGTCTCCCGCCCGGGCACCGGTACTGCGTCGAGGTCCGGCACCGCGCGTTCTTCGACGACCCGCGATGGGAACAGCAGCTGGAGAGGGTTCTCGGTGACGTCGGCGCCGAGTGGGTAACCTTCGACACTTCCGTCCTGTTCGGGAGCCCTCCGGTGAGCGACGCCGAACGGGAGGCGTGGAGGAACAAACCACGCGTGCCCCGCCGGTCACGGGCCCTCACGTCCCACCCGATCGTCCGCTACCTCGGCCGGGACGACCCAGACCGCACCATCGCGGGATGGCAGCCCTGGCTCGACACGGTGGCCGGCTGGCTGCGCGAAGGGCGGTCCCCGACCGTCTTCATCCACACGCCCGACAACGTGGACGCTCTCGAGCTGGCCCGCCGGTTCCACGCCGAGGTGCGAGCCCGGGTGCCCGGGGTCGAGCCGCTCTCCGAACCGATCCCCGCCGGGCCGCCGACCCTGTTCTGAGCGCGGTCACGATCAGCCGCGGACGGCCAGGTACCGGGCGAGGTGATCGATGACCGCACGCGCGTCGTCCTCGATGCCGCAGATGAACGTGGACCTGCGCCGCCGCAGCACGGGCAGCCCGAGCGCGTACAGTCCCGGGCTGTCGACCACGCCGCCCTCGTGGCGCAGCTGGCCCTTCGGGTCGAGGGCGGGCACGTCGAGCCAGCCGTAGTCGGGCCGGAAACCCGTCGCCCACACGATCGAGCGGATCTCGCCGCTGCCCAGGTCGAGCTGCAGTCGGGTCGACTCGGGTACACGTGTCGGCGGGAAGCGCTCGGACGGACCGACCTCGGCGTCACGGCCGCTCGTCCGGGCCCACTCGTCGAACGTTTCCAGCAGACGCCTCATCTTGAGGTCCGCGAGCGAGAACACGTTGCGCAGGCCGCCGGAGAACAACGCCTGCCCGTCGCGGACCGCCGCCCAGCGCCCGATCAGCTCGACGCCGATCGAGGTGAGCGCGTTGAGATCGAGCGTCGTCCGCTCGGGAGTCCCGACGAGCTGGGGCGAGGGCAGCCGCCGGGCCCGCGTGAGGTCCTCGACCTCGTCGTACCGCTGGTCCCACACGCCCGACGCGTCCATCCACCACAGCACGTCGCGGCCGCGGTACGTGCGCGGCAACCGCACGTGCTCCCCCACCGACAAGGTCACCGGCCGGCCCGACCGCTGCAGCTCGGCGGCCAGCTGCACGCCGGTCGCCGACGCTCCCACGACCAGCACTCCGCCGTCGGGGAGTTTGGCCGGGTCGCGGTAGTCGAACGGCGTCAGCTGCTCGACGGACGCCGACACCGCGGCGGCGAACGCCGGCACCGACGGCCGGTTGCAGGCACCGCTCGCGACGACCACGGTCCGGCAGGCAAGCTCGCCGTGCGTCGTGGCTACGTGGTATCCGTCGTTGGCGCGCCGCACCGAGGTGACGGTCGTGCCGGTCCGGACGGGAGCGCGCGAGAGCGCGGCGAAGCGCTCGATGAACGCGGTGACTTCCCCCACGGTCATGTAGCCGTCGGGGTCCGGGCCTTCATAGCGAAGGCCCGGCAGGCGGCTTTGCCAGTTGGGAGTGAGCAGCCGCAGCGAGTCCCAGCGTTCGGTCCGCCAGGAGTTCGCCACCTCGCCGCGCTCGAGCACAACGTGGTCGATCGACCGGTCGCCGAGGAAGCGGCTCGCGGCCAGGCCTGCGTGCCCCGCGCCGATGACGACCGTGGTTACGCGCTCTATGACGTGAACCCCAGAACCTCAGGCGACTTCGACGGTGACGTTCGTCGGGTTGGTGAGCGCGTCGTACACGGCGGAGCGCTTCTGCGACTGGGCCACCAGCGCCTCGATGTCCTCCCGCGACGCGTCCGCGTCGATGTGGAAGGTCACCTTGATGTCGTTGTAGCCGTTGCGGACGTCGCTGTCGGCACCGAGGATCCCGCGGATGTCGTGCCCGCCCTCGACCACGGACTCGACCGAGCGCAGCTGGATGCCACGGTTCTCCGCGACGGACGCAATACCCCCGGTCAGGCAGCTGGCCAGGCCGACCAGAAGGTACTCGATCGGCGTGATGCCGTTGTCCGTCGCCGCGAAGACCTCGGGGTGGTCGGCTTCGAACGACCACTCTTCCTTGTGGTTGTGCTCCTCGCCGAGGCCGAAGAAGCTCTGGACCTTGATCTGGCTGTGGACGCCGTTCTGCCACTTGGCGGACGCCCGCCAGGTGAACTGGGCCGCCTCGGGGGCGCCCTTCAGCACTTCGCGCGCGTCGAGCAGCGCCTGCACGTTGACACCGTTGGTGACCGTGGTCATCTCGCCTGATACCCTCTCGCTTGCTTTCCCATATTACCGATGGAGATGTTTGACAATACACCGGCTTCGACCAGCTAAGATAGCCCCCATGGCGGAGCCAGCCTCGACGCTCGCGGCCGGCCCCGCCGGCCCGGCCGGCGCAGCCGGCAGTGTCGGCACGGTCGAAACACAGTACCTGGACCTGCCGGGGCCGGTGCGGCTCGACTGCGGCCGGGACCTGTACCCGGTTCGCGTGGCCTACGAGACCTATGGCGTCCTTTCACCCCGGCGTGACAACGTCATCCTGGTCTGTCACGCGCTCAGCGGCGACGCTCACGCGGCGGGCTTCGCCAAGGCGCCGCCCGAATCCGGCACCCGCGACGGGTTCGCGGCCGAGGATCGCGACGGCGTGACCGGCAAGGGGCTGGGCTGGTGGGACGGGATGATCGGCCCCGGCAAGGCGTTTGACACCGACCGGTTTTTCGTCGTCTCCACGAACCTGCTCGGCGGGTGCCGCGGGACGACCGGGCCGTCGTCGACCGACCCGGCGACCGGCAGCCCGTACGGGCCGGACTTCCCGGTGATCACGGTCGCGGACATGGTGCGGACCGAACGCGCGTTCCTGGACGTACTCGGTATCGAGCGGCTCGCGGCGGTGGCCGGCGGCTCGCTCGGCGGGATGCAGGCGTTCGAGTGGGCGATCCTGTATCCCGATCAGGTCGACGCCGTCGTCGCGATCGCCAGCACCCACGCCCTGCACCCGCAGGGCGTGGCCTGGAACTCGATCGCGCGGGACGCGATCATGCGCGATCCGGCCTGGCAGGGCGGTCGCTACTACGGCACCGGCAGCGCGCCCGACGGCGGCATGGGGGTGGCGCGGATGGTCGGCCACATCACCTACCTATCCGCGCTGGCGCTGCACGACAAGTTCGGCAGGCGGCTGCAGTTCGCCGACGACATCCGCTACACGATCAGCGAACCCGAGTTCGAGGTCGAGAGCTACCTGCGTCATCAGGCCGACTCGTTCGTCAGGCGCTTCGACGCCAACACCTACCTCTACATGTCGCGCGCGCTGACGTACTTCGATCTCGCGCGGCAGTACGGCGGCGGATCGCTGGTGCGAGCCCTGGACGGCGTTTGCGCGCGGACCCTGCTGATCGCGTTTAGTTCCGACTGGCTGTACCCGCCGTCCGCGTCGCGGGAGGTCGCCGACGCGCTTCGCGCGCTCGGCAAGCCGGTCGAGTCCCATGTGATCGAGGCGCCGTACGGCCACGACTGCTTCCTGCTCGAGGAAGCGCGGCAGACGCCCATTATCCGTCGCTTCCTGGCCGGAGCCGGGGCCGGCGGGTCTTACGGATGACGTCAAGAAGGGGATCTTCGTGACCGACAAGTCCTCCCGAGTGGAGGAAGACCGGGCGTTCGGATTCGAGACGCGGCAACTGCACGCCGGGCAGCGGCCCGACCCGAACACGGGCGCGCGCGCGGTGCCGATCTTCCAGACGACCAGCTACGTGTTCGAGGACCCGGAGTCAGCGGCGGCGTACTTCAACCTGCAGGAGTACGGGAACACGTACTCGCGCATCATGAACCCGACCGTCGCGGTGTTCGAGGAGCGGGTGGCGAACCTCGAGGGGGGCGCCGGCGCGGTGGCGTTCGCCAGCGGGATCGCCGCGCAGGCCGGCGCGCTCTTCACGCTGCTGGAGCCGGGCGACCACGTCGTGTCGTCCTCGGCGCTGTACGGCGGGACGGTGAACCAGTTCAAGCACTGGCTGCGCAAGATGAACGTCGAGCTGACGTGGGTCGACCCCGACGATCCGGACACGTGGCGGCAGGCGGTCCGTGCGAACACCAAGGCGTTCTTCGGCGAGACGATTGGCAACCCGGCCGGGAACGTGCTGGACATCGAGACCCTGGCGGCCATCGCGCACGAGCACGACCTGCCGCTCATCGTGGACAACACGTTCGCGACGCCGTACCTGTGCCGCCCGATCGAATGGGGCGCCGACATCGTGATCCACTCGGCGACCAAGTTCATCGGCGGCCACGGCACGAGCATCGGCGGGGTGGTGGTCGAGGCGGGCACGTTCAACTGGTCCAACGGGCGGTTTCCCGTGGTGGCGGAGCCGTCCCCGGCCTACCATGGCCTGCAGTTCCACGAGACGTTCGGGACATACGGCTACCTGATGAAGCTCCGGGCCGAGACCCTGCGCGACCTGGGCGCGGCGCTCTCGCCGTTTAACGCATTTCTGTTCCTGCAGGGACTCGAGACGCTGTCGCTGCGGATGGAACGCCACGTGTCTAACGCTCTGGCGGTTGCGGAGTTCCTGTCGTCGCACGAGCTCGCGTCAAACGTGACTTATCCCGGCCTGCCGTCGAGCAGGTACCGGCCGCTGGTGGACAAATACCTGCCGCTAGGGGCCGGGGCAGTGTTCTCCTTCGACTGCGCGGGCGGCCGGGACGGCGGGCAGGACCTCATCCGGGGCGTGACCCTCTGGTCTCACCTGGCCAACGTCGGCGACGCGAAGAGCCTGATCATCCACCCCGCCAGCACCACGCACCGCCAGCTGGGCGACGACGAGCTGCGGGCCGCGGGTGTCGGGCCGGGGACGGTCCGATTGTCGGTCGGCACCGAGTCCGTGCCGGACCTGATCTGGGATCTGCAGCAGGGTTTCGCGCTCGTCGCCGCGACGGCGGGTGCCGGCAGGAAGGCGGCGACTCCATGATCGATCTGGCACGGTACCAGGATCCGCTGACGATCCAGCGCGTGCTGCATACCGCCAGCACGATCGCGATCGTGGGCCTCTCGAACAACGAGCTGCGGGCCAGCTACTTCGTCGGCTACTACCTCAAGCGGCACGGCTACCGCGTGATCCCCGTGAATCCCCGCGAGACGGAGATCCTCGGGCAGAAGTGCTACGCGAGCCTGCTGGACGTACCCGAGCCGGTAGACGTGGTGGACGTCTTCCGCACGCCCGATGCGCTGCCGGGTATCGCGCGGGACGCGGTGGCGATCGGTGCCGGCGCCCTGTGGTGCCAGTTCGGTGTGATCAACGAGGAGGGCGCGCGGATCGCCGAGGACGGCGGCGTGACCGTGATCATGGACCGCTGCCTCAAGGTCGAGCACGCGCGTTACGTGGGCCGGATGCACTGGCTCGGCTTCAACACCCAGCGCATCACCGCCGTCCGCGCCGGGCTCCAGTAGCCGGCGGCTGCTAGCCGCCGACATCACCCCAGGCACCGAACGGCCGCAGCAGGTCAGCGCGTAGCCGATGCCCCGTCCTGGAGTTCCTGGGCGCTGGCTTGCGCGCCAGGGTGACCGGCGAGCGCGGCGGCCTGCCGTTCGGATTCGGCGTTCAGCTCGGCGCCGAGCAGGATCGCCAGCCCGGTCAGGTAGAGCCAGAAGATAAGAATCACGACTCCGGCGAACGCCCCGTAGGTCTTGCCGTACGAGCCGAAGCTCCTCACGTAGAACGAGAAGCCGAGTGAGGCAAGCAGGAAGATGGCCGTGCCGACGAGCCCGCCCGGGCTGACCCACTGCCAGCGCGGTGTCTCGCGGTTAGGCCCGAAGAAGTAGTAGGCGGAGAACAGGAGCGTGATCAGGACGACGGTCGCGACCCAGCGCACGATCGTCCAGGTGAGGGTGAAGGCGGTCCCGCTGATTCCGATGTGGTCCTCGATCCCCTTTCCGATCGAGGGGCCGAACACGATCAGCGCCGATGCGACGCCGCCGATGACCACCGTGGCCAGCATGAGCGGGAACGCGTACAGGCGTTTGGCCACGAACTTGCGGTCGACCGGGACCTCGTAGGCGATGTCGAGCCCGGTTTCCAGCGCGGCCATGCCGCCGGAAGCGGCCCACACCGCGACCACCACGCCGATGATCACAGCCGCCAGCGAACCGGACGACGAGCGCTGCGCGGCCGACTGGACGGCCTGGCTGAACACCGTCGAGGCCCCCGGCGGCAGGACCTGGTTCAGGCCATCGACCAGGCGGTGCACCCCGCTCGTGCCGATGTGCACCAGGCTCGCCAGCCCGAGCAGGGCGATGAGCGCCGGGAACAGGGCCAGGAACCAGTGATAGGCCAGGCTCCCGGCGGTCATGCTGCAGCGGTCCCGAACGAACTTCTTCCCGGTGCGCTTGAGCGTGTTCTTCCAGCCGGTCCCGCCGAGCTCAAGCGGTGTTTCGGGGCCGCCCGACGCCTCGTTCTGCGGCGGGATCGTCTCCTGGCCGGCGTTTCGGCCGTGCCGCGGGTTCGCCGCCGTCATGTCTTCCTCCACCGCCAGACGGCCACCGAGCCGGCGATCAGGACGCCAGCGGCCAGCGCCACCGGCCAGCGGCGCTGCACCAGCTGGCTTCGCCGCACCCGTCCGGACACCTCGGTCGCCTTGGCCCGCGCCCTGGCCTTCACGTCGGTCTTGGCGGCCAGCTCGTCCACCGTCTGGCCCAGCTGCTGCCGGGTCTGCTCGATCTCCTGCTGTAGCTCTTCAGCGGTCACCGGTGTGTCCTCTCCTTGAGTTCCTCGATATCGGCCTTGACGCCGGCCACCGCTTGCTCGGGCACCGGCGGCGCGGCCTGGGCCAGACGCCGCCTGCCCAGGAGTGCCGCGCAGCCTGCGGCGGCGAGCAGGGCCGCTCCGACGATCAGCGCGGCCAGCCAGGCCGCCACCGCCCCGCTGATGGCGATGATCGCGCAGGCCAGCAGGCAGCCCACGCCGTAGACCGCGATGACGCCGGAGACGCCGAACATCCCGGTGCCGAATGCTGCCTGCTTGCCCTTGCTGGTCATCTCCACTCGGGCGAGTTTCAGCTCATTTCGGACGAGCACGGAAAGCTGCTCCGACAGCATCGTGACGAGCTGCCCCGTCGTGTGTTCCTGGTCGCCGGGAAGTTGCGTTGTGCTTGAACGTTCCATAGGACCTTCCCTTCGCTGGGTGGATTCCGTCCGAGTCGGGTTAAGACCCGTGCGCGTACCCAGCCGGGAGCCGGTCTAACATGAGGTCTCGCTACCCGGGTGCGTCCGCATCACTCATGTCGGGCGGCCGGAACGACGTAGGGGAAGCTGCTGGCGCGCTGGTCCCGGGCGACGGAGGCCTTGAGGCCGGAGGGGACGGCCATGGCGGTGACCAGCGAGAGCATGACCTCGGGGGCGTTGTCGGCCATGGGACGGCCGTTGCGGCCGGCGAACCCGTAGCTGGCGGGAGTGCCGACCACGTAGGACAGTACGTCGGGGTACAGTTCGGCGGCCACGGCCTGCCCGTAGCCGCCGGGGTCGGCGGCGGTGCCGCTGGCCGCCGCCACGGCGGCGACCTGCCCGGCGAGATAGTTGCCGGCGGCCTTGACGTCTTCGGCGGGGTGCCTGGTGTTGGCCGGGTCGGTGAAGTCGGTGTCGTTCGGCCAGAAGATCGGCCACATCATCGGGTGCCCGGCCCGGTTGATCTGCCGCCAGCCGCCGGCGTCGGTGGCCAGTTTGGTCGCGGCCCAGACGCCGGCCCGCGTGCCCGGCCGCAGCAAGGGGTGGGTGTGGGCGACCTCCAGCACGATCGATTCCACCGTCGTGCCGGCGAAGCTGTTCTGCGCCTGGGCGGGGTTCCAGCCGGACAGGTCCGGCGCGGTCCCCTTGGCTATCGCCCCGTTGATGATGGCCAGCAGCGACAGGTCGATGTAGAAGGAGTCGGCGATCCGCCCGGCCCACAGTCGCACGCCGTCCGCGCTGGCCGCCTCGCCGGTCCGGGCCTGTGTGACCAGATCGCCGGCCGCGGCGTCGTCGCGGGCCGCCGGGCCGGTCAGTTCGTGCAGTTGCAGCGGCTGCTGGCCGTCGGCGTCCGGTGCGCCGAAGGACACCCGGTAGGTCAGGGCCTCGTACTCGGCCCCGTCGAGGTGGACCTTGAACTCGTAGCGCGCCTCGGGGTGAAAGCCCGGCTGGGCGTAGACGCCGGTGATGTTCGAGTTGACGTCCATGATGAGCACCGTGCTGCCCTCGCCGGAGGAGCCAGGGAACACGTACAGGTCGTCGAGGTACAGCTGGCCGTTCTGCGCGGCCAGGGGCGTGTCCAGGTGGTGGGACATGGGAGGTTCCTTTCTCGGGCGGCTTGCGCACCAGCCTGCAAGGAGATGACGGTCCGGAGCACCGGTCAAATGACTCGTCTGGCCATCGCCGCCGGGAGCCCGCCCGAAACCTCGCCGCCGGAAACGAGTCAGATGACCGGTGCCACCGCAGCCCGGTACCGAGGACGCTTGCTGGCAGCTGGTGAAGGAGGGAGCGGTCATGCCGGACGATCCAGCTGAGCCTGACGGGGGTCATAGCCTGCGCTGGCCCGCCGGCTTTTCTCCTGAGTGCGCGGATGTATGGGCACGCAGCGAACTCGTCATCAACGCCGCGCCCGCGGTCGTGTTCTCGTATCTGGCCACGGCCGGGCGCTGGGCGGAGGATTTCTCCGGCCTGCACCTGGACGTACAGGTCATCGAGTTCGTGGCCGGCCGCAGGCTGGCGTGGTCCGGCCAGGGCATCGACATCAGCGTGTACCACGCCTGGGTCATCGCCGGCAATGGCGGCCGGTCCCGGGTCCTGGCGGGCTGGTCGGCCAGAGGCGCCGCGGCCATCGCGCTACGGGAGACCGACCCCGCCGCCGCGCAGCGCATGCTCGATCGCTGGGTCACCGACCTGAAGACCGCCGCGGAGAACGCGCGGCGCTAAGGAGCTGTCCGCCGGGCCGAGGGCGTCGCGGAGGGCGGCTCGCGTGGTGATGCCCAGCTTGGGGAAGATCTGGTACAGATGGCCGCCCACGGTCCGGGGGGACAGGAAGAGCCGCTCCGCGATCTGCTTGTTGGTCAGGCCCGATGCCGCGAGGCGGGCGATCTGGAGTTCCTGGGGGGTCAGGGCGGCGCCGGGAGCGCTGGTTGACCTCCTGGCCTGCCCGGTAGCTCGCAATTCCAGCTCGGCACGGGCGGTCCACGGGGCGGCGCCCAGCTTCTGGAACGCGGCGAGCGCCGCTTGCAGCTGGACCCTGGACTCGGTGGCGGCCCGGGCCCGGCGCAGCCGCTCGCCGTAGGCCAGCCGGACCCGCGCGACGTCGAACGGCCACTGGCCGGCGGTCGGCAGGCGCAGCGCCTGCTCGAAGAGCGCGGGCGCCTGCTCGTCATCGGCGGCGATCGCGGCGGACCCGGCCGCCAGGATGGCCAGCCGGGGGGACAGGGCCGCGATCCCCGCTTCGCGCATGGCCTGCACGTGCCGGTCCGCATCGGCCTGACGGCCCGTGCGCATGGCGGCCTCGACCAGGTCCATGACCACCCACAGGCAGTGCGGGACGTGCGAGGCCAGGGTGCCGGCCGGGCTCATCGCGGCGGCGTGGTGGTAGGCGCTCTCGTAGTCGCCCTGGCCGAGGTCGGCCAGCACCATCGGCTGGCGGGCGAAGACCTGCGCGGTCCGGACCCCGCGCGGCCCGGCCCAGCCGATGATCTGGGCGGCCAGCGCCCGGCTGGTCTCGAACCGGCCCTGGACGGCGGCCAGCAGCGCCTGGTGGTAGCGGAAGTACCAGCCGAAGAACCGGACGTCGCGTTCCTCGGCGACCCTGAGCCCTTCGGCCGCGAGTTCGGCCGCCTCGCCCCATTCGCCCCGGTGGAAATCGTCCGTGCACAGGTCCATCAGAGCCACGAGGTGGTTTCGGCCGGTACCGTCCCCGCGCCCGCGCCGGACCGTCCGCCACAGCGGCTCGCGCACCTCGGCCAGCCGGTCCGCGTACATCGCGGCGCCCGCCACGTTCTCGATCACGTCCGGGTCGGCCTCGTCGTGCACGGTCCGCACCGCGGCCTCGAGCCGGGGCAGCGCGGCGACTCCGGTCCGGGCCGGGTCGGCGAACATGTCGACGGTCAGCGCGAGCAGCGGGGGCGGTCCGGGGGTCAGCCGGGCCAGCGCGGCGTGGAACGGTTCCCACAACTCGTGGCGCCCGCCCATGAAGCAGACCAGGGCCAGGCTCCACATCGCGTTGAGGAGCGCCGGATCGCCGGCGTCGTAGCCGTGGGACCCGCCTTCGATCGCGCCGGTCAGCAGGCGGTGCGCGGTGTCGACCTGCCCGTCATTGTTGAGGATCACGAACGCGGCCGCCGGGGCGTAGTGCAAGGGGTCGGCGGGCTGCGTTGCTTCGAGCAGTTGCGCGGTGCCGCTCAGGTCGCCGATGTGCTGCGCGCCGACGTAGGCGGCTTCGGCCAGCCGGCGGCTGCGTGCGGCGGGCTCGGGGCTCAGGTCCGCCGCCCGGGTGAGCCTGGCCATCGCGCCAAAGTAATCTCCGCGCCGCAGGATGCCGCGGGCGGCCTCCTCCAGCAGGCTCGCTACCCGCTCGTCGGGCTCGACGCAGGCCTCGCCCAGGTGCCACGCCCGGAGCTCGGGCTGATCGGCGAGGGCCGCGGCCAGGGCGCGGTGGGCCTTCTGGCGTTCACCCAGGGTCGACGCCTCGACCACGGCGGAGCGGATGAGCGGGTGACGGAACGTGACCCGCTGCTCGTAGGCCCGGACCAGGCCGTCGCGTTCGGCGGGCGCGAGATCATCGAGCTGGTAGCCGGGGCCGCCCGCGGCGGCTAGCGCGCGGAGATCCGCGGTCCCCTCCAGGGCGGCCGCCAGGAGGAGCGCCCGGGTGGCGGGCGGCAGCGATGTGACCCGGGACGTGAACAGTTCCTGCAGGCGCTGGCTGAGCGGCAGCACCGGCGGAAGCGGCGCGGCCGCCGAGCGCTGCGCATCGCTCAGCGCCAGCGGCAGCTCCAGCAGGGCCAGCGGATTGCCCTGTGCCGCGCTCAGCACCCGGCTCCGCACCCGCGGGTCCAGGTCCGGAAACCGGGCGGCCACCAGCTCCGCGGCCGCCTCGTCGGCCAGCGGCTTCAGCTGAAAGTCCGGGAGCCCGGCCCGGTCGAACCAGCTTGGCGCGCCGGTCCGGTACGCAACCAGCAGCCCCACCCTGCTGCCCGCCAGCCTCCGGGCGGCGAAACTCAGCACGCCGGCGCTGGCCCGGTCGATCCAGGGCAGGTCGTCCACGGTCAGCAGCAGCGGCATGCGCGCGGCCACGTGCCGCAGCAGAGCCACGGCGGCGCTGGAGACCAGCAGCCGGTCCGGCGCAGGCCCGGCGCCGAAGCCCAGGGCCACCCGCAGCGCATCCCGGTGCGCGGCCCCGAGCTCACCGACGTCATCGAGCAGGGGGAACAGCGCCTGGTTAAGCCCGGCGTAGCTGATGTCCCCCTCGAACTCCACGCTAGCCACCCGCAGGACCATCGCCCCGGTGGCGGACGCGGCGTCCGCCACGGCGTTCAGCAGCGCGGTCTTCCCCACCCCCGGATCCCCCGACAGCAGCAGCGTCCCGCCGCTGACCACGGCCTGCCGGAAGAACCCGGCTAGGAAATCCAGTTCCCCGGCCCGCCCGGTCAGCCCGCCCGGCTGACTCACCGGCTCACCAGCGGAATCTCGCGGTCAACGGTGATTCCATAGCGTCCCCCAGCCTATCTTCGCCCGGGTCCCGGTGCCGGCGAGCTAGCGCGCGGCGTGATTCAATATCGGTCAGCTGACCGATGTCTCGCACTGCAAGTTGCAGCAACACTTTTAATGCAAGCGGCATCGGGTAGGTGAGTACCGACACCCGGGGCCTTGCCCGGGAGCAGCCGTACAGGCAACCAGCGCGGCCCCGGAATCAACTCAATCTGGCCTGCTGGGGAAGCGATGAACGTGATAGTGCCGGCACCCGTTCGACCTGGCCGTGTTCGTACCGCGGCTAGCTACCCGGGACCCGCTGCCGGTGAGGACCTGATGACCCGCAGCGAGGTCGCGTCGCTGTTCGGGGTGACCTCGGCGGCCGTGGCGACCTGGGCGCGGCGCGGGCGGCTGCCGGAGGTTCGCAACGAGGCCAGCAGGCCCCGGTACCGGCGTGCGGACGTCGAGGCGCTGATGATCCGCAGCGGCGTCAGGCGGAGGCCGCGATGACCGCCGCGGCGGAGGAGCCCGAGGTCGCGGCCGGCCGCCCGGGTGACCTGCGGGAGCGGCGGTGCACACGGTGCGGCGCGGTCGGCACGCACTACCTGACCTGCCCGGACCTGCGGCTGCCGTCGGGTTTCCGGTTCGGCGAGGCGAGCCGGAGCGCAGGAGGGAGACAGGACGCGATGCGCGACACCTGGACCTGACGGCGGGCCGCGGTCGGGCGGACGTGACCTCGCCGCGGCGGGCGGGCCGGGAAACTTTTGTGGTTTAGCCCGCCGCCTGAGGAGGTATAGGTCACGGTCACGCGCACCGACCGTGACCCCGGGGATTTTGTCCCGGGACGAGAAACGAAAGGTGACACGCATGCTGGTGCTGACCGAAGCGGCCGCCGAGGCCGTCAAGGCCCTGACCGCAACCACGCAGCTTCCCGCAGGATCGGGCCTGCGGATCGCATCCTCTACCGCCGAACCGGAAGCCCCGGAAGCGCTGCAGGTCTCAGCAGCGCCCGGGCCCAGCGAGAATGACCTGGTCCTCGAGGCCGCTGGCGCGCACCTGTACCTCGAGCCGAAGGCCGCCGCATACCTGGAGGACAAGGTGCTCGACGCGCAGGTCGACGAGGACGGCCAGGCCGTTTTCTCCCTGGGCGTGCAGGATCCCGGCCAGGTCTAGTGCCCTTACGGTACTTCGGCCCAGGCCGCGGTGAGCTGGGTGGCGGTGTCGCGGGTGATCGCGGTCGCGTCGACGGCCGTGGTGATGAGGGTGCAGCCGGCCTCGCGGTACCGGCGGGCGGTGGCGCCGTCGGAGGCGTGCACCCCGACGGGCTTGCCCGCGGCGGCGCAGGCGGCCCAGACGCGCTGCAGGGCCCGGTCCAGCACCGGGTCATCCGGGTCGAGCTCACAGCCCAGGGAGAGCGACAGGTCCCCGGGGCCGACGTAAAGGCCGTCCACGCCGTCGACGGCCAGGGTGGCGTCGAGGTCGGCGACGGCGGCGGCCGACTCGACCATGACCAGGCAGAACGGCCCGCGGGCGGCCAGCACGCCGCCCACGGACCGGTGCCCGGCGGGCGGATAGCGGACCGCGCCCGCCACCTGGCGAGCCTGGGCGGCCGAGTCGACGTTCGGCACGATGACGCCTTCGCAGCCCAGGTCCAGAGCCCGCCCGATATCGGCGGTGTGCGCATGCCGGACCCGGGCCACGGGCGTCGCCCCGGCGAGCCGGACGGCGCTGGTCAGCCCCGGCAGGTCAGCCTCGGTGGCCTCGCCGTGCTGCAGGTCGATCACCACGTAGTCCAGGCCCGCGGCGGCCAGCAGCCGCGCGCTTACCGGCGACGAGATCACCGACCAGGCGCCGTGCAGGGGCTCGCGGGCGACGAGCCGGGAACGGAAGGTGGCAGACATCGGCATAGGGACAGCGAACCATACCCGCCCGCCGGCTAGGGATCTGCCGACGGCACCGGGGCCGACAGCACCCGGCGCGGGTGCCTGCCGTCGACGTACCCCACGAACGGCGGGTAGATGTTGTAGCCGAGCAGTTCCTGCAGCCGTTCGGGCAACCCGCGGGCCAGGTCACGGGGGACGGCCAGGCAGTGGTTCTCCTGCGGCCGCAGCCAGCCGGCCGCGTACTCCAGGATCACGCCGAGCCGCGGCCGGGCGGTCTGGTTCGCGCCGCCGCCGTGCCAGAGGCTACCCAGGTAGAACAGGGCCGATCCGGGCGACATCACGGCCGTCTGCACCGGATCGTCCGGGCCTGGCCGCCGGCCCGGCTCCCACCGGTGGCTGCCGGGGATGAACCTGGTGGCCCCGTTCTCCGGGGTGAACTCATCCAGCGGCCACATGGTGTTGACCACCAGCGGCGGATGCGGCTCGGGCACCGGGTAGATGGCGTCGTCCCGGTGCAGGATCTGCGCCTGCTCGCCGGGCCCGATGCAGATGCCGACCGGGGCGCTGAGCTGATAGTGGCCCAGCACCTCGTCCAGCACGCCGAGCAGCAGCGGATCGATGGCGAGCGCGTCGAACACGCGGGTCTTGGCGAACAGCGCGTAGATCCGCTGCGTGTCGAACCCCTCGAAGGAGTTCCGCCCGGTCCGGGTGGTCCGCAGCACCCGGTCCAGGTCAGCGCGGGCATACTGCACGCCGTCTGGGGTCATCACACCGGTCACGACGACATAGCCGTCGTCCAGCAGCCGCCGGGCCACGTCCTGGCTGGGCGAGGTGGCGGGCATCGTCGACATCATGAGCCTGAGGGTAGGCGGCGAGCGCCCGACCTCATAACAAGTGAAACAGATTCTTGAACTGTTACCGGCGTGGGTTTACCGTCTGAGACACCGGCCTGACTCCATCGGACCACGGTGAGGTGACCGCATGTCAGGAACTACCGCACAGACCACTACCCCCAGCCGGCCAAGATGGACCGCTTCGCTCTGGAAGCGCCAGCTTGACGCCTATCCGGACACCGGGCCCCGGGTGTTGTTCCTGGCCATCACGGTGCTGGCCACGATCACGCTGTACTACGAGCTGTATGTCGGCGGCTCGGTGTCCACGCTGATCCTCGTCAACTTGCGCATGACCTTCACGTTCTACGTGGTGACGATAGCGTTCGGGGCGCTGATCGGGGCGTTCGGCTCGCTGCTCGCCGGGCTCGGCGACCGGCTCGGCCGGGCCAACATAGTGGTGTTCGGGCTGCTGTTCACCGGGGTGGCCGTGGCCTTCATCCTCCCGGCCATGACCAGCAAGTGGCCGTTCACCATCGTGAGCTTCGTGGTCGCCTTCGTCGAGGGCATGTGCCTGGTGGCCACCCCCGCGCTGATCCGCGACTTCTCCCCGCAGGTGGGCCGGGCCACGGCCATGGGCTTCTGGACCAGCGGCCCGGTGCTGGGCAGCCTGATCGTGGCGGTGGTGGGCAGCGCCACCATCCCGGCGGTCGTGGGCGACCCGCGGTTCTGGACCCATGAGTACCGCATCTGCGGCATCGCCGGGCTGGTCGTGTTCGTGATCGCGTTGTTCTTGCTGAAGGAGCTGTCCCCGCGGCTGCGTGACCAGCTGATGGTGACCCTCCACGACCGCGCGCTGGTCGAGGCCAAGGCCAAGGGGATGACCGAGGAGGACATCGAGGCGGCGCTGCGGCACCCGTTCCGCCAGCTGCTCAAGCCTGACATCATCATCTCCTGCGTCGCGGTATCGATCATGCTGCTGATCTACTACACCGCGGTCCTGACCAGCGTGATCTACCTGTCGACCGTGTTCGGGTTCTCGGTCAAGAACGCCAACGGGCTGGGCAACTGGAACTGGGGGTTCAACGTCATCGCGGTGATCCTGGTCGGGATCGTCTCGGACCGGTTCCGGGTGCGCAAGCCGTTCATGGTGATCGGCGGGGTGCTGGCCGCGGTGATGACGGTGATCTACCTGGAGCAGGCCGGCCACCATCCCGGCTACTACACCCTGGCGATCATGCTGGCGTTGCTGGCGTTCGGCCTGGGCATCGCCTACACGCCGTGGATGGCCAGCTACACCGAGACCGTCGAGGCGCGCAACCCCGCGCTGATCGCCACCGGCCTGGCCATCTGGGGCTGGATCATCCGGATCGTGGTGTTCGTCGCGTACCTGTTCATCCCGGTGGTGATCAACTCGGTCACCCCGCTGGTGAACTACGGGGCGACCGTGTCGGCCTACGCGACGACGTACGCCAGCGACATCGCGTTCGCCACCGCGCACCCGACCGTCGTGGCGACCGCGCAGTCGATCCCGCCGAACGTCCTGGCCACCGCGCAGAAGATCCCCCCCTCGGTGCTGGCCACCGCGAAGACCGACGCCACGCAGCTCGCGAACGCGGTGAAGTTCGCGCCTGAGCTGAGGGTGATCCAGGCCAACCCGGTGCTGTTCGCCAAGCTGGCCACGTACAGTAACCCGGCCAAGATCCCGCCCGCGCTGGTGGCCCAGGCGGTCAAGGCCGCCGGGGGCGGCGCCACCGGCGTGGGCATCTTGACCTCGATCTCGGCGAACAAGGCGGCCATCGCCGGGGTGATCGCGGTCGCGCCTGCGCTGCAGACCGTCGCCCCGTACGCGGCGGACCTGCAGACCATCGCCCCGTACTCGGCGCAGCTGACGGCCATCGCCCCGTACTCGGCGCAGCTGACCGCGCTGGGCAAGGTGCCACCGCAAGTCTTCCCCTACCTGAAGGCGCACGGCGCGGCGGTGACCAAGGCGGCCGCCCAGACCGCCGGGCAGTGGAAGACCTGGTACTGGATCTGCTTCGGCGGCATCATCTTCTTCCTGCTGTCCATCCCGCTGCTGAAGGGCCGGTGGCGGACGCGCGACGCCAAGCGGGACGAGGCTGAGCACGAGACCATGGTCGACGCCGAGATGGCCAAGCTCACCGCGTCGCCCTGACCGCAGGCACCCTCCCGGTGGCACGCGCCACGGTCCGTTCGGCGGAAAGATCTTTAATTCTTCCGAACGGACCGTGGGGTCAGGGTCCGGGCAGTGGCCGGAGCGGCCCCGGGCTGACGGGTTTACGGCAGGAGGCCTCGAACAGGGCGTGCTGGAGGAAGCCGGCGGTTTCGACGTCGGGCTTGCGCGCGGCGAGCACGTCCGCGTACAGGAACGACTCCCCCAGCCGGACCAGCGCGTAGGCCAGGGCGCCCGGCTCGATGAGGGTGACCAGGCCGAACTCCTCGATGTCGCGGTGCAGGAGTTCCTCGATGAAGGCCACCATCACGGTCTGCACCCGGCCGCGCGGGTCGGTCAGCACCCGCAGGGCCAGGGCCGGCTCGTCGTCGAGCAGCCGGCGCAGGCCGGTGGCCTGCGAGACGATCACGTTGATGTAGCGGCCGGTGCCCGGGGTGTGCAGCTCGCCGGGCGGGCGTTCGGCCTCCCAGCGCGCGACGGCCGCCTCCAGGGTGCGCTCGGTCAGCAGCCGCAGGGCGCGGCTGAGCAGTTCCTCGCGGCTGCCGACCCGGCGGAACAGCGTTACCCGCGACACGCCCAGTTCGTCGGCCAGGCCCTGCATGTCCAGGCGCCGGCCCTCATAGACCCACCGGGCCGCGACCGCCACGACGCTGGCCGAGCGGTCCCGGGAGCGCTTTGCGCTGCGGGACCGCACGATGGCCCGCGGTTTGGCCGCTGCTTGAAGCACCCCGTCGAGCACACTGTCCACGATAACTCCGGCGGCCGCCTCCGCAGAGTCATGGGATGTTACATTGGCGAAAAGTGTTACATCACGGGCGATAAGGCCAGGAAATAAGGCCGGGAAATAAGGAGAGCCGTGGGCGTCCCCGCATCCGATTACGTCGACGTGCTGATCGTGGGGGCGGGCCTGTCCGGCATCGGCGCCGCCTGCCGCCTGCAAGACCTTGCCCCTAGGGCGTCCTTCGCAATTCTGGAGGCCCGCGGGGCCAGCGGCGGGACCTGGGACCTGTTCCGGTTCCCGGGCATCCGGTCGGACTCGGACATGTTCACGCTGGGCTACCCGTTCCGCCCCTGGACGGCGGCCAACGCGATCGCCGGCGGCGGCCAGATCCTGCGCTACCTGCGGGAGACGGCGGCGGCCCACGGCGTCGACCAGTACATCAGCTACCACTCCCGGGTGATCCGGGCCGACTGGTCCGGCACCGACGCCCAGTGGACGGTGACCATCGAGGACACCACGACCGGCACCCAGACCGAACGCCGCTGCGGCTTCCTGTACCTGTGCGCGGGTTACTACCGCTACGACCAGGGCTACACCCCGGACTGGCCGGGCCGGGACAGCTTCGCGGGCCGGGTGGTCCACCCGCAGCAGTGGCCGGAGGACCTCGACCTGACCGGCCAGCGGGTGGTGGTGATCGGCAGCGGCGCGACCGCGGTCACGCTGGTACCCGCGATCGCGGCCCAGGCGGCCACGGTGACCATGGTGCAGCGCTCGCCCTCGTACCTGATGGCGCTACCGGCCAAGGACCCGATCGACGGACTGCTGCGCGCGGTCCTGCCCAGGCGCCGCGTGTACGCGGCGATCCGGTGGAAGAACGCCCGGATCGCGACGTACCTGTACCAGCTGTGCCGCAGGCGCCCGGACCGGGCCCGGGCCATGCTCACCCGCGGCGTCCGCAAGCGCCTGCCCGACGGCTACGACGTGGCCACGCACTTCACCCCGGCGTACAACCCGTGGGACCAGCGGCTGTGCCTGACCCCCGACGGCGACTTCTTCGAAGCGGTCAGCTCCGGGAAGGCCGAGATCATGACCGACCACGTCGAGGCGTTCACCCCGGCCGGGCTGCGGCTGCGGTCCGGCGCGGAGCTCGAGGCGGACGTGATCGTCACCGCGACCGGGCTGAACCTGCGGCTGTTCGGCGGGATCGAGCTGACCGTGGACGGGGAGCCGGTCAACCCGGGCGACCGCATCGGGTACAAGGCGATGATGCTGGAGGGCGTGCCCAACATGGCGTTCGCGGTCGGCTACACGAACGCGTCCTGGACCCTGAAGGTCGACCTGGTCTCCGCCTACGTGGCCCGGATCGTCGCGTTCATGGCGGCCGGCGGCTACCGCACGGTCACCCCGCGGCGGCCGTCCGAGCCGATGGGCACCGTGCCGTTCACCGACATGACCTCCGGCTACTTCCAGCGGTCCCTCGACCTGCTGCCGATGCAGGGCGACCGGGAGCCCTGGCGGGTGCGGCAGCACTACTTCAAGGACGCGGCGCTGTACCGGGGGCCGGTCGACACCGAGAACCTGGTGTTCACGGGCGTCCCCGCGGTGGTCGGTTTATGACCCGGATTCCGTATGTACGACGCGAGGAGCTGGGGCCCGAGGGCCAGCAGCTGTGGGACAGCATCGTCAACGGCCGGGGCGACCTGCTGGTGACCGCCGAGGGCGGCCTGGCCGGGCCGTTCAACGCGTTCGTCACCGCGCCGGGCGCCGGACGCCGGCTGTCCTCGCTCGGCGCGACGCTGCGGTTCTACACCTCGATCGAGCGGCGCCTGTCCGAGATCGCCATCATCACCGTCGGGGCGCGGTGGCAGGCCGAGTTCGAGTGGTTCGCGCACGCGCCGATGGCGCGCGAGCACGGCGTGAGCGAGGCGGTGGTCGACGCGATCGGGCGCGGCGAGGACCCGCCGTTCGAGGCGGACGACGAGCGGGCCGTGTACGCGGTGGCCCGCCAGCTGAGTGTCAATGGCCGGATCGACCGTTCCGCCTACGACGCCGCGCACGCCTTCCTCGGCGACGCCGGGATGGTCGAGCTGGTCTCGCTATGCGGGTACTACACGCTGATCTCGTTCCTGCTCAACGCGTTCGACGTGCCCCTGCCGCCCGATGCCGCGCCGATGTGGCCCGGTGCCTGAGTTTGCGGGCACGGCACCGGGCCGCGGCCGGCTGACCGGGCGGCGGGTGCTGGTGGTCGGCGCGGGGACCCGGCCGTCGCCGGAGCCGGATCCGCCGATGGGGAACGGCCGGGCCATCTCGGTGCTCGCGGCCCGGGAAGGCGCGGCGGTGGCCTGCGCGGACCGCGACGGTGCGGCCGCGGAGCAGACGGCGGCCCTGGTCCGGGGCGAAGGGCAGAGCGCCGCGGTCGTACTGGCCGACGTGGCGCTGGCGGAAGCGTGCGCGTCGGTGGTCACGGAGTCGGCGGCGGCGCTGGGCGGGCTTGACGGCCTGGTGCTGAACGTCGGGATCGGGCTCGGGCGCGGGATGGCCGGGACGAGCGCCGCGCAGTGGGACGAGACGTTCGCGGTCAACGCCAGGGCGCACTTCCTGGTGGCCGCGGCCGCGTTGCCGGTCCTGGAGCCGGGGTCGGCGATCGTGTTCATCAGCTCGGCGGCCAGCCTGCGCGCGGCGACCGGGATCCCGGCGTACGACGCGTCGAAGGCGGCACTGCTCGGGGTGTGCCGGCAGGTGGCGCGGGAGGGGATGGCGCGGGGAGTTCGGGCCAACCTGGTGGTGCCGAGCCTGGTGGACACCCCGCTCGGGCGGGACGCGTCGCGGCTCAACCCGGCCCGCACCGCGCGGAGCCTGCCGTTCGGCCGGCAGGCGACGGCCTGGGAGGTGGCCTACGCCGCGGTGTGGCTGCTGTCCGGAGAATCCAGCTACGTCAACGCGCATCCGCTGGTCCTGGACGGTGGCGCGACCAGCTTCGGCTAGCGATCATGGGGTCATGCCACCTGATCCGGACGACAAGCCGGTGCTGCCGGAGCAGAGCGAGGACGAAGCCGGCGTCGGCTGGGGCGAGGCGCCCGAGCCAGACGACGAGGAGCGCCTGCGCCGGGACCGGCCGCCGCACTGGGACCAGTGAGCTCCCGGGCTTGTTCCGTTGTGAGACGAGAGTGAGATGCCGCTGTGCCAGGATCGGGGCACGACGTCGATGGAACGAGGTGTTGTGGCCGGAACGCCGCTGACTGTTGCTATTGATACGCCGTCGGCGCGGATTCTCGCCGACCAGGCGTCGATCATCAACGATCTTCAGTTCGTCATGGATAGCTGCAAGCGGCTGCTCGACGAGCTGGCCAAGCCTCAGGAGGACCGGGACGGGGTGGTGCCGCAGGCGCTGTGGTCGTCGGCTCTGGTGGCCTACGGCCGCTGCTTCAGCAAGGACCGGCGGTCCGGGCTGGCCATTGACGATGTGCAGAACCTGCCGCTGCAGGGCGCGGTCATGAAGTTCCACACCTGGGTCATCGGGGAATGCGACAAGCTCACCGCGCCTTCCGCCGACCCGTTCGAGGCGGTCACGATCGGCGCCGCGCTAGCCCCGCCCGGGCAAAAAAAGCGGCGGGTGGAAGGCATCGCGGTCTTCTCTACCAGCCGGGTCCTAATCGACGTCATCGGCGTGCGGCAGCTCGGAGGCCTGGCGTCAGAACTGGCCAAGCAGACCGCGCAGAAAGCGGAGAAGCAGCAGCACGTGGTCCTCACCGATGCCCAGCAGCTGGACATAGACGGCCTCTATGAGTCGCCGCCGCTGAACACGGAGCAGCCTGGTGCCGGGGACGCGGTTTCATAGGCGAGGTTTCATGATCGCGAAGACTTTTGCCCCATTTCCGGGGGTAAAACCCTTCGCGATCATGGGTTTGCCGGTCAGGGGCGCGTGCCGAAGGAGGGTCGGCCCGGGTTGGCCGGGAGCGTGGCGTAGGCGTCGTGGACCCAGTCGCACAGCAGCGGCCTGGTGGCGCGGGGGTCGATGATCTCCTCGATGCCGAAGCGTTCGGC
>Ga0210383_10000600_pt1 | contig 33052 bp, 25 predicted proteins | sample IncBWC14OmetaG_FD_160072 | JGI IMG/M metagenome (GOLD analysis project Ga0210383, IMG submission 160072) | Forest soil microbial communities from Barre Woods Harvard Forest LTER site, Petersham, Massachusetts, United States - Inc-BW-C-14-O ... | reverse complement strand
CTCCAGTGTCGTCGACTGGTCATCCAATGCCGGCGATGGCCGATGAATCGGATAATGGGTGTTGGAGATCACAGGGCCTAACCCGTCCACTGGCTTACCGAGCACGTTGAGCACGCGGCCCAGCGTCGGGCGTCCTACCGGCACTTCGATAGGGTCGCCGGTATCCACCGCTTTCATGCCGCGAACCATCCCCTCCGTGGGTTCCATGGCAATGGCACGCACGCGGCCTTCGCCGAGGTGCTGTTGCACTTCCGCGATCACGTCTAGCGGTTGCGGTGTGTTGTATCCCTCGCTCGTGATATGTACCGCATTGTAGATGGACGGAAGATGCCCAGCCTCAAATTGAATGTCCAGCACTGGTCCAATGACCTGTACGACGTGCCCCACAGCTCCCTGTTTCTCTGCCATGCTTTCTCCTACGCGGTCGAGGAAGCACCGCTGACAATTTCAATAATTTCCTTGGTGATAGCCGCCTGCCGGACTTTATTCATGTGCAGGGTCAAAGCTTCAATTACGTCGCCTGCATTCTTGGTCGCCGCTTCCATCGCTGTCATTCGCGCGGCGTGTTCAGCTGCTGACGATTCCAGCAGCGCGCGAAGAACTTGTGTTTCCACGTATCGGGGCAACAAGCGGTCAAGAATCTGCTCTTCCGGCTGCTCGTAAATATAATCTGTTTGGGCCGAGGAGGCTTCTTCTTTGCTCTCCTCATCCATTGCAATTTTTTCAACGGGAAGAAGCTTTTCGGTGACGAGATTGGGTGCCATCACACTCTTGAATTCGCTGAACACTGCATATACGGCGTCGACTTTGTCCTCAGCGTACAGCGAACTAACTAGGTTGGCGATTTCCCGGGCAACGCCAAAGTCCACGCGAGCCAGCACGTTCACATACTCGCCTGCAAACTCTACGCCAGCTTTGCGGAAAGCATCGCGCGCCTTTTTTCCAACCGGAATCACAATTATCTTTTTTCCCTGCTTGCTCTTGATAAATTTGATGGCGTCTTTCAGGATGTTCGAATTGAAGGCGCCTGCGAGCCCGCGTTCCCCAGCAAGCACAAGCACGAGAATACGCTCTTCCGGGCGCTTTGCGAGCAATGGATGTTGAGGTGACTCGATGCGGGCCATCGTTGAACGCAACACGCGGGCGAGTTCCCTCGCATAAGGCCTTGCTGCAAGCGCTGCTTCCTGGGCGCGGCGCAAGCGCGCTGCAGACACGAACTTCATCGCACGCGTGATCTGCTGCGTGTTCTTTACCGAACGAATGCGGCGCCGAAAATCGAGTAAGGTAGGCATGAAATTTCGTCAGCAGCCGGCGGCTAGTGGGCCGCGGCCGCGATTGTCGCCGTGAAGCGGTCCTTGAACGCGTCCAGGGCTGTTTTGATGTTTGCCTTGATGCCGTCATCCAGGGCTTTCTTCGTGGCGATCTCTTTCAACACGCCGCCGTAATTTGTCTCAGCAAACTGCAAAAACTCTTTTTCAAAGCGGCGCACCTCATTGACGGGAATCGAATCCAAGGCGCCGCTGGTGGCTACGTATAAAGCGAGAACCTGCTTTTCGACGGATAATGGGGCGTATTGATCCTGCTTCAGGACTTCGGTCAACCGCTGGCCACGCGCCAATTGCGCTTGCGTGACCTTGTCCAACTGGTCCGAACCAAATTGCGCGAACGCTGCCAATTCGCGGTACTGCGCCATGTCCAAGCGCAAAGTTCCTGCCACCTGTCGCATCGCCTTGATCTGGGCGTTTCCGCCGACGCGGCTGACCGAAATACCTACGTTGATAGCAGGCCGTATGCCCGCGTTGAACAGGTCCGCCTCCAAGTAAATCTGGCCGTCGGTAATCGAAATCACGTTGGTAGGAATGTATGCCGAAACGTCGCCAGCCTGCGTTTCGATCACAGGTAGTGCCGTCAAGGATCCGGCACCGAGTTTATCGTTCAGTTTCGCGGCGCGCTCCAGCAATCGCGAGTGGAGATAAAAAACGTCGCCAGGGAATGCTTCGCGTCCCGGGGGGCGGCGCAATAACAGGGAAATTTCGCGGTAGGCCTGCGCGTGTTTCGAAAGATCGTCGTAGAACACCACCGCATGGCGTTTTGTGTCGCGGAAATATTCGCCCATGGCGCAAGCGGCGTAAGGAGCGATGTATTGCAGGGAAGCCGGCTCCGCGGCGGATGAAGCAACCACGATGGTGTAATCCATCGCACCCGCGTCGGTCAGCGTTTTGATGACCTGCGCAATGGTCGAGCGTTTTTGCCCGATCGCGCAATAGATGCAGATCATGTCGCTGCCCTTCTGGTTGATGATGGTGTCCAGAATGACGGCTGTTTTACCAGTCTGCCGGTCGCCAATGATCAGTTCGCGCTGGCCCCGTCCGATCGGGATCATGGAGTCGATAGCCTTAATTCCGGTCTGCAGAGGTTCGCGCACCGGCTGACGGTCGAGAACGCCAGGCGCAAGACGTTCCAGAGCAATGCGCTGCGTCGACTGGATGGGCCCCTTGTCGTCTTCCGGCTGGCCGAGGGGATTCACGACGCGGCCGACCAGTCCTTCGCCAACCGGTACGGACATAATCGTGTTCGTGCGCCGGACTGTGTCGCCTTCCTTCAACTCCGACGATTCACCCAGCAACACCACGCCGACTTCTTCCTCTTCAAGGTTCAGCGCGATTCCATAGATGTCGTGAGGAAACGCCAGCATTTCGCCGTACATGGCCTTTTCGAGTCCATAAACGCGAGCAATTCCGTCTCCCACGCTGATGACGGAGCCGACTTCGTCGACTGACACTACCTGCTCATAGTTTGCAATCTGCTCGCGCAGTATTTTGCTGATTTCGTCCGCTTTGATTTGTGCCATACCTGCTCCGTTCGCGAATGTCTATTCTGCCGCCAGCCGCGCGCGCAGTTGATTTAACTGGTTTCGCACCGATCCGTCAAAAATGGTGTCACCTATTCTTACCACCGCGCCGCCAAGCAATGCAGGCTCCAATGAATACTTCGCCTGAATCTTCTTTCCAGAGAGGCGCTCGAGCCTGCTCACCAACTCCGCCTTTTGCTTCTCCGTCATCTCAGCCGCAGAGAGAATCTCCGCCTCGGCAACACCTTGACGCTGCCGCAAAACCTGCTCAAAGGTATGCACGATTTCCGGCAGAAGATGGACGCGCTGATTATCTGACATTACAAACAGAAAATTACGAATGATTCTGCTCGCACCCATCCGGGCAACGAGCTGTTCAATCACGCCATGCTTCTCTTCCCTGGCAATCGCCGGGCTGGCCAACACATTTCGTAACTCCGCAGACGCCTCATACGCCGCGCGAAAATCCTCCAGTTGCTTTCTGGCAGGCTCGGCCGCACCCTGTTCGAGAACGAGATCCGCCAGGGCCGTCGCATATTGCAGGCTGGCCGACTTCAATTGGGCCTCCCCTGCAGGCTTTGCACAAAATTGTCGATCATTGCTTCCTGCACCGACGGAGTCATCTGTTGCGCCAGAAGCGATTCAGCGCGGTCCACGGCCAACTTGGCAGCTATGGCCTTCAATTCCACGCGGGCAGCGCGTTCTGCCGCCTCAATTTCGGCTTTTGCGGCAACGCCGACTTTTTCGATATCCGTTTTTGTCATGGCGCGCAGCCGTTCCAGCTCCGCGGCCGCATCCTTTTGCGCCTGCTCACGAAACCGTTGAATTTCCTGCTCCAAAGTCGTCAGTTTCGCAGCCGCTTCTTTCAATTGTCTTTCCGCCACTGCTTTTGCTTCCGTCGCCTTGGTGATGGCAGCGCTGATTTTGTCTGCATTGCGGCGAATATAGGGCGGCAAAATCTTCTTGAAAAGCCAACAAGTGGCAATCGCGATTATCAGGAAATGAATCCACTTGAAAACAGATCCAAAGGACTGTTCCGCGGGACTTGCGCCTTCTTCCGCAGCTCGAGCTGCTACCGTGCAGAGTAAAACAAGCGCGGGTGAGCAACGCAAAATTTTCGTCAGGGATCTTTTCATGGCGCTTCTCTGGGAGGTCGCAGAGGCTCGGGCGAGACTTGCAAAACCCGTTTGGCGATCTCCGCAGCCAGCTGCCCGGCAATGGACTCGATGTCCTTCTTCGCCGTCTTCAACTCTGCCTCAACACGCTGTTTGGACTTGCCGACTTCCGCACCCGCCTTGTTCCGTGCATCTTTGAGCACGGCGGCGCGCTCATCCAGCAGTTTCTTGCGTTCAGCTTCCTGCTCCGCGTAAACCTTGGCCTTTGCCTGCCGGAGCGCCTCTTCGTACTGCCTGATTTTCTCTGCAGCAGCAGCTTGTGCGGCCTCCGCGGACTTCTGAGCCCCGATCGTGCGGGCTTCGCGTTCGGCCATCACCGCTAAAATTGGTTTGAAAAATAAAGAGCGGAGAACGAAGTAAAAAACGATGACAATCAGGGCTACAGGCACAGCCCGAAGGAACAGTTCGCCGATTTGGTGAACCAGACTTGGCATTAGATTGTGTCGCCTAAAGTTTCAGGTGGGCAGCCACGCCGTCCTCCGACCCGGTAGGAGCGTACGGTGGGCCTGATGCTGCCTCACAGAACCACTATTTATACCATTCGCTGCAACTTTCCGTCAACGCGACGTAACCGCTTCTTCCCTGGGGTTTTCGGAGCAACTATACTCTGCAAAACTATTCGTGACCTGCGTTACGACGGAGCAATAAACTCGGTAAGTCCACGACATCGTCGAGGAAAGCAAGATCGGATAAACGAGGCAGGGATGGCCAAAAGCTGGAAAACCAAACTTATTCATTCCGACGCGAAAATTCCTGAAAACTACCACTCGCTTGCGGCCCCCACGTTCCGGGGCTCAACCACGCAGTTTCCGTCCGCCTCCGCCGTTAAGGATACATGGGATCAATGGCGTGTCGGCTACACATACGGCCTGTATGGCACCCCCACGACATTGGAATTGGCCGCGCGAATCTGCGAACTGGAGTCTGGGACGCGCACTATTCTTACCCCCGGCGGCCAAGCTGCCATCTCCTTGATCAACTTCGCACTGCTGCAATCGGGCGATCACATGCTCGTCCCTGCAAGCGTCTACTATCCAAACCGCAAATTGGCCACGCGGCTGCTTTCACGCTTTGGTGTCGCCACTGATTTCTATGATCCCGGCATTGGCGCGAATATTGCCGCGTTGATCCAGAAGAACACGCGCCTGATCTGGTGCGAGAGTCCAGGATCGATCACCATGGAAATTCAGGACCTTCCCGCTATTGTTGCCGCCGCGCATGAACAGAACGTCCGTGTTGTGCTGGATAACACATGGTCCGCGGGCGTGCTGCTGGATGCGTTTTCGCACGGCGTGGATGTGACAATGCAAGCCGTCACCAAATACATCGGGGGCCACAGCGACCTGCTGCTCGGCTCCATCACCGTTCGGGACGAAGGGCTTTATCAAAAACTCGGCGCTGCCCAGCAAGTGGTCGGGTGTGCCGTGTCTCCCGACGATTGCAGCCTGGCGCTGCGCGGCATGAAAACGCTGGCGGTTCGGCTAGCGGCGATCGAATCTTCCGCCCTCTCGATTGCACACTGGCTCGCCCGTCGGCCAGAAATCGAGCTTGTTCTCCATCCCGCCCTGCCTTCCTGCCCCGGCCACGAATTCTGGAAGCGAGATTTCTTGGGTTCGTCCGGAGTGTTCTCGATCGTGATCAAACCAGGTCCGACGCAGCAGCGGGTCTTCGCTTTCGTGGATGCCCTCAAACTTTTCCATGTTGGGTACAGCTGGGGAGGCGTAACTAGTCTCGCAGTCGCCTACGATCTTGGGATGCTCCCCGGCCGTCCACCATACGAACACCGAATCGTTCGCCTGAACATCGGCTTGGAAGCCACTGAGGATCTGGTTGCGGATCTAGAGAAGGCGCTGCCGAAACTCGCAGCGTGAATCAGCAAGGACTTTACGACGCTCTCGCTACAGAGCCTTTCTCGCCATTTTCCACTCGAATATCGGTCAAGTCCGAAAGGAGATTAGCCGCCCAGCGATACACGTTGTGTTCGTAAACCACCTTGCGCATGCGGCTCATACGTACAATCTGCTCTTCCTCGGAAAACTCCAGCGCCTGAAATATCGCGTTCGCAACCTGGTCCACGTCGTAAGGATTCACTTGCAACGCATCACCCAGTTCGCGCGCCGCGCCGGTAAATGTGCTCAGGACGAGTGCGCCTCGATTATCGTCGCGCGAAGCAACGAATTCCTTGGCCACCAGATTCATCCCGTCGTGCAACGAAGTCACCAGGCAAACCGATGCAGCTCGAAAATACCGTTCGATCTCTTCGTGGGAGTGGTGGCGCTTCAACAGAACAATGGGCTTCCAGCGGCCGGATTGCAGACGGGCGTTGATGCGGTCGGCTTCGGCTGTGACTTCTTCCAAAAACTGCTGGTAGCGCGGAATATCGGTGCGGCTCGGCGCACCAATCTGCACGAACGTGAACCGGCGTTGGTAAGTAGGATATAGCTCCAGGAATCGCTCAATCCCTCGAAAGCGCTCGATAATTCCTTTCGTGTAATCCACACGGTCAACGCCGACTCCAAGCAGCGAGGCTTCGATGCCCAGTTCCGAAAAAAGAGCGCCGCGGCCTTCGCCGGTAATGCGAATCACCTGGCCGCCCGCACGTTCCTGAGGAAACGCCACGCTGATCGGATAAGGGCGCACCCGCGTGACGTGACCTTTGCGGCTGACCTCAAAACGATCCCAGTCGGTGAGCGCTTCTACGGCGCGGTCCACGGTTTGCAAAAAATTATTGCAATGGGTCTGTATATGAAATCCGATCAAGTCCGCTCCCAACAACCCGTCGACCAGTTCGCGCTGCCAAGGACAAATTCCAAACGCCTCTGCATTCGGCCAAGGGATATGCCAGAAAACGGCGACGCGGGCATCCGGACGAGATTCCTTGATCATGCGGGGCAGCAAAGCGAAGTGATAGTCCTGCACCAGAACCACCGGAGATTGCGTTCCTTCCATCTCCGCCAACACGGCATCGGCAAATCGCCGGTTGATTCGCTGGTAGTACATCCAATCTCCCGGCCTGAATACGGGCCGAGTATGCGCGATATGGCATAGCGGCCAAAGGCCTTCGTTTGAGAAACCTTCGTAATATCCGCGATCCTCTTCTTCGGATAGCCACACACGCCGCAAGGTATAAGTGGGATGGTGCGGGGGAACACGCAATTGATCGCGCTCGTTGACGACTTCCCGATCAGCATTGCCGGAGCCGTTCGCTATCCATGTTCCTTCACATGCCTGCAGCACAGGTTCCAGGGCCGTTACCAATCCACTGGCGGGCACCAACACACGGATCGAATTATCCTTGTCGTCAAATACGTGCATGTAGGGCTCGCGGTTTGACACCACGAAAAGTGCATCTCCCTGCAACTTTGTCTGCAGGCTCACTCGCAATCTCTCCGCGGTCCACTGAGACAACTGCGATTCACGTAGTTGAGCTTCTTCCTGCGCCGCAGCTCTCGCTGAAGTCAGGTCGCGAGCCAGGTGCCGGGCTTCGGCATGAATCTGGTCGAATATTTCCCCTTGTAGAGGCGCGGCGGAAACATCCGTGGGATCGGCTCGAACGCTGCGCAACCATTTCGCGGTTTTTGCCAACGGCGACGTAAAAGCCCAGCGCACCAGAAATAAGCCCAGCGCTGTAATCAGCAGCGTCTGTACCAGCGTGCTCAACAAAGAATCGCGAACCGCGTGCATCACCTGCGTGTGGATGTAGCTGGAGTCGTAAACTACCAACAGACTGGCGTTAGCTTTGTCCTCGTGGTGGAGCGGCACCGCATATAGATGCAACGGCTCCGAATCTGAATCGCGGAATTCGACCGCGTCCTTGTTTGTTTCCAAGGCGCGGGCAGCAACTGCCGGCTGAGAAGCGAAAGCAGGAGAAAGGCCGCGGGTGATAGCGATAGCCCGACCACTCTCATCGTAGACTGCCACGCCGAGCAGATGCTCGCGCTCGCCGTACTTTTCCACAAAGTGGCCAAGGGTTCGATCGGTGGCCCTGGTGGGGGTTGACTCCAGGTTTTCCTGTAAGTTTTCCGCTAGAACAGCGGCGCGATGCTGAAGATCACTGCGAAGATTACGCCGTTCCAGCCGAACCTGATAGAAGCCGTAAAGCAGCGATACAATGATTACGCTGACTGCCAACGGAACAACGAGTTTAAAGGTCGTGCGCATTTTGTTTGCGTGAGCTGGTAACCGCTAAATTATCTCTTCCCCTTATCGAGTAGTGCTTTATCGCGATCCTCACCAGATTGCAGCAATAATTCGTAGAATCGATAACGTCTTTACTGAACCGGTACGCGCTTCAGATGACTAAGATGATTAAGGCCGGGTGCTGGTATCACCGGGAAGACGCGCCGCCAGGTCGTAATCGGATCTTGATGAGCCGTTGTTTTTGAATGCGCCGCTACTATACAACGAATAATCGTTCGCGAATGGAACTTCGCATTAGAGACACCCCGCTCCCTGTCGATTCTCATTAGTTGCAGGGTATTCGCACGCCTACAACCAAATCCAACGCGACGGGAAAGTCGGCCGTATCAAACTGAAATCGCGGCACATAGCGGAGTAAGATCCATCGCAGTCGCGTCGCCATCGAAGCACTAAACTGTGGAATTATTACGTCACGACTGCTGATCATTAGTGAAGGCTGGGAATTCGGGGAGTCGCCGCGTCCGTGCCCGATAGTTCTTGACGGTGGACACCGGACGCGGTCAATCCCGTTGGTTCAGAGGGGAGGACAGCTTCAACGTGATTGAAGCCTACCTCCACTTTGGGGTCGCCTTGAGCCGGAATTTGGGGTACCCGCCCAAGACGAGAAGGTAACTGAAGTCACCATGAAGGTAATCGCAAATGCCGTCAAACGAACTGGGCCTAGTTCCTTTATCAACAATTAACCCCTGATGTGACATATGTTTATGGTCTTTTATCAACCAGGCTTCTGGTGTATTATGAGTGCCCGTTACGCAGATGCAGGTGCCATGGACGTTAAATCGACGATAAATCGTCGCCTTTATCGGTTTGGTCTTTTTGAGGCCGATCTGGAATTAGGCACACTCGTGCGTCAAGGTGTGCTCGTCAAACTCCAGGAACAGCCCTTTCGCATCCTTGCATTGCTCCTCGAATCATCTGGGGAAATCCTCAGTCGTGATGAATTACGGAAAAATATTTGGCCTGACGGGACGTACGTGGATTTCGATGGCAGCCTGAATACTGCCTTGATGAAATTGCGCGCCGCGCTGAATGACAGCGCAGACAACCCGCGATTTATTGAGACAGTTCCCAGGAAGGGCTATCGTTTCATCGCGCCGGTGGAACTCACCAGGATCGAATCGCCCTCAATTACGACTGCGATTCGGATTGAAGCAGACGGGCCGGCGCTGGACGAAGTTGCGCCGCAAATTGAGACACCCCAACCGCAACGTCACCCAACGCTCAAAGGGGTTTACGAAAGGCGCTTGGGTCCGCATTGGTGGGAAGCTTTGCTGATTTTGGTGGGTGTGACGGCATTTCTCACCTATGGTCTGTGGCCACGCCGCGAGCCTCGAGTGGTCCATGTTCAGCAGCTTACGCATTCGGGACAAGTCGACCCGTGGGGCAAACTAGTGACCGATGGCAGCCGGATTTACTTCGTTGTTCGCGATGTCACCGGCTGGAACCTGATGCAGACTTCGGTAGAGGGCGGTGCGATTCAGAGAACGCCCACTCCCTTTGACAATACGAGAATTTTCGATCTCTCACCTGACCATTCGCAATTTCTGATCGGCCAACTGACTCATCGCGGTGAGGAGACAGCGCTGTGGTTGTGGCCGGTCCAAGGTGGCGCGCCGCGTCGCCTGGGCGACGTCATCGCCCAAGAGGCGGTGTGGTCTCCCATAGGAGACTTGATTGCCTATGTTCACGGAGAAAGCATTCAGCTCACAGATCCGCAGGGAAACCACGTTCGGGAGCTGGCTAAGTTTCATCCTGCGCCGCACTCTCTCGTATGGTCGCCTGATGGCAAGCGGCTGCGCTTTACGCAAACCAACTTGCTTGAGGGTACAGATTCGATGTGGGAAATGGACTTGGAACAAAGCACTCCTCGCAGGGTGCTCCCCGAAGGCCAACATGGACCTCATGAAGGCAGCGGCACCTGGTTGGGTGGCGGTAACTATTTCGCGTTCTCTTCGGGCGTGGATCTTCGCGCCAGCCTGTTTGTAGATACGCAGGCGAGCCTCTGGATCATGGACGAAAACCGCGGCTTATTCCGCCGCCACACAGGCGAACCAATCCAATTGACCCGAGGTCCCATCGCCTTTGATCACCCCAACGCGATTAAGGACAGCAGCCGAATTTTTGTCATCGGATCGCACAACGAGTATCAATTGCTGCGGATCGATCCCAAAACCTCCGCGAAGACGGCCATGTTGGCGGAGTCCGGTGCGACCGACATGGATTTTTCGCTCGATGGACAATGGGTGGTGTATGCGGCGCGTGAGAATGGTACTTTGTGGAAAAGCCGAATTGATGGAAGCGGTAAAGTGCAGTTAACCGCGGGAGCCACCGGAGCTTTCGCGCCACACTGGTCGCCGGATCAAAAACAGATTCTGTTCACGGGGTTCTTACTGGACAGCCAGCCGCGGCTCTATGTCGTCTCCGCCGACGGCGGTTCGCCCAAGAGTGTGCTTCCAACGAACAACAAATGGGCTTCCGTTTCTGGAGATTGGCGAACAGACGGGCGTCAGATCGTGCTGGATGTGCAGGAAATGGAATCGAATAAAGAGCCGGACATTCGCATTCTGGATCTCGAAACTGCGAAGCTAACGAAACTGCCGGATTCTGACGGACTTATCGAGCCAAGATGGTCTGCCGACGGCCGGTATATCGCTGCTCTCAATCCCAAGAAGAAGCAAGTTTGGCTTTACGACTGCAAACTCGAGAAATGGTCTGTGCTCTCAGAAGCCAATTTTCCCGCGGCATTGCGCTGGTCACCGAGCGGCGATGCTCTCTACTATCAAGACGTTGACGAAGTGGAAGAAAGCATCTTTCGTGTGCCGATGGCAACTCGGGAAACGGAGAGGGTATTGGGTCTGGGTGATCTCCTAAGCACCGGCGCGGCGCGCGGCATTTTCACGGGTCTGAGCCCTGACGGATCGGTTTACGTCACGGTCGATCATGGCGACGTGGACGTCTATTCCGTGGATTTGAAGCTACCGTAACTTCGCCGCTTCGCCTGCCCACGATGACAGGTTGTTTCCTGAGCACAACGCGCTGTTGGGTGCCCCCACTGAGCTTCTGACGCGCCTAAACTGTAGCAGTTGCTCAGGGAGCAGTCTTTCGATGACACTTCGCGTGATGCGATTACTATCGCTGGTTATCATAATCTTCTGCGCTTCGGGCCTTCGCGCGCAATCCTCACCAAAGAAAGTGGCGACGGGCATCGAGGGAACAGTTCTGGGTGCAGATGGGAAGCCGGTGCCAGCGGCGGCTGTTACCTGCCAATCTTCGGCGGGCGTGCGCCCCCGCATTGTGCACACGGACACCAAGGGACATTATTCCATTGCGGGACTGAAACAGGATTCTTACGACCTGAGAGCGACAGCGAATGGCGCCTATTCGGATTGGGAGAAGAACATTCCATTGCGGAACGGACAAATCAAGGAGATCACGCTACATCTGTTGAACGGGAATACGGCGCTCAGTGGATCATTGCCCGCGAAATCGAAGAACTAACAGTTCGTGAATGCTGTGCAAACGGACCCGATGTGCGCACCTGTATACAGTAATTAGAACTGATTTAGATAATTATGTAGTAATGTCGAAGCGCCGTCCATTTCATCAGCACTTCTCACTTCGCGCTGTCCAAACGCCGGCGGTTGCCAACCCGGTGTGAAACGCCCACCGCGCTTCATTAGATTAAATTGCTTACATTCAAAGCCTTAGCAAGTTTTTCCTTCGTAGCGCGTCAGTACCACAACCCCCGTACCGACATTTTTGGGGCTATCGGCCCATTGAAGCATTTGCGTTGCTACCGCATTCTAGGCTCCGACGGGTTGGGGGCCGCGCGGGGACAACGGTTCCGCAAGGGGCCGTGTGCGAGCCACCCAACCCGCCAGATTTCCTGCCAAAAGACAGCCCGCTTCCTCTCACACATACCACGCACCGATCGGAATCCCCCGTGCATCCATTCTAGTGACTGAGCTGGAATGCACTGTAATTCCAACCAGTTAGGGGCCAATTAGGGCCAGGCATCGGCCGAATCAGACGACGGATGAAGGCTTTCCACTCCATACTCATACCCAAGAGTTTTGACGCCCTCTGTCTCTTGTTGCCCTTTCTGATGGCGATTGCAGCCGAAGGGCGCCCCATACCTTTTCCGGCGATCGAGACCGCTACCATCGAGGCATTCGGTCAATACTTAGCAAGAATCGAGGCGCAGAACGCGGCCAGCCTACGGCAAGGGCCGTTCCTTTGGGTAGACGGCTTGCCTGCAAGGGAACAAAAAGAGGCGATTGCGAAATTAAAAGACGGAGAGGTGGAAATGCGTCGGCTGAGTGTGAGTTCTGCAGGCGAGAACTTTAATGTGCCTGGCGGAATGATCCATGATTGGGAAGGGATTGTGTTTGTGCCCGGAGTGAAGATCGACGACGTGCTGAAGATCCTCCAGGACTACGATCATCAAGCAATGTATTATGCGCCGGACGTGGAAGAAGCACGCATCGAGTCGCACACCGGGAACAAGTTCCGCGTCTTCCTGCGCTTTCGCCGGCACAAAGTCGTGACGGTGGTCCTGGATACGGAGCACGACATCACTTACTTTCGTGATTCGCCGCTTCAGGCGCATAGCCGAAGTTCCGCGACGCGTATCGCTCAAGTGGAAGATCCGGGCGGACCGAATGAAAAGGAAAAAGCACCCGGAAATGATGACGGTTATCTCTGGCGAATGGAAACCTGGTGGCGGATGGAAGAGCGGGATGGCGGAGTCTACGTACAGAATGAAGCGGTGACGCTGACTCGGGACATCCCCACCGGACTGGGATGGCTCATTGAGCCGTTCATTACCAAAATCCCGAAGGAGACGCTGGAGTTCACGCTACAGGCGACGAAGAGTGCTGTACTCAAGTCGGTTACCCACTAGCAGGGTCGCGTGGTGGAGTTCGACTGAATGAAGAAAGGCTCAAACCCTCGCGCAACTGCTGCAACTGTTGTGAGCCGCGCAGACGTAGAGGAGGCTTGCATATGCAAGCGGAAACCAGGGGGTCCCCCGGAGTTCGCTCACGACTTTCCCATGAGGAGAGCCAATGGCGACTCCAAGTACATTCCAGAGAATGAGGCCCACAAAGCCTAGTTCTACAGGTATGTTCCCGAATCCACTCTCAACGCCGATAGCGAGGCGGGTTGCTTGCATAATGCGCATTACATACTGCGTCCCCAAGGTGCATGTGCCGAGTCCATAGCCATAAGGCCACCTAGAATCGGAAAAGGCATATTCCAATTGTTGAACAGGATAAGTCTGAGTGCGTTGTACGAGCTCGCTTGCGGGTCTGTCGGGCATGAGAGTTTCGGAATAAATCGCCAATCGAGACCCAAGCTCTTTCGGGAAATGTACAAGACTGTCGCCAGAACGACTTTGCCGAAATAGATGACCATGTTGTATTTTCGGACGAAATCCTCGAATAAAATCCACGCGATGAGAAATCAGAGGCCTCTGCGCCAATCGTTGAGGACGGCTATGAAAACGGCTCCGCCAAGGCCTAGAACCGCAACAAATCCTAAACCAGTTAGATCATTGGCAAGGATAGCCTGTGCAACCTGGTAGGCCGCATACATCACGGCGACGAGGAATCCAAAGGAGACCAGAGGATTACGCGAAACACGCAGCGAAGGCAGCGTCCCAATGGTTCTCATAATAAGAGCTTACACAAGAAAGACGCGCTTAACATGCCTTAATGGACGATTGACGGAGTTTATGGCGAAAACCTCCACTGTCCTCTGAGCCGATCGGCAAAAGGGGGTGCCGATAGCGGAGAACAAATGGGATGCTTATATAATGCAAATTAATATGCCATCGAAGACGCCGACTGTTGCAACTGGTTACGCTCCATCCTTCTTTCGTGCTGGAAGTGTAAGGCCGGATTATCCATCCAATGAGTGACCGATGGCTAGCAATTCTTGGCACTCCTGATGAGCCCACCGACGCGGTCGAAGAATATTGCCATTACTTATCTGATGCTCTCGCGAAGCAAGACATTGAGTTGCAGTTGCTGCGTGTACGGTGGGCGGAGCTTGGTTGGCGCAAGGCTCTGATAGAAATAACAGGAGAGATCGCTCCGCTGAATGCAAAGTGGATTCTGTTGCAATACACGGCGCTGGGGTGGTCGCGGCGGGGCTTTCCATTGAACGTGATTCGGCTCATTCATGCATTAAAGAAGAGTGGCGCTCGCTGCTGCGTAGTGTTCCATGATCCTGAACCGCATCCGGGCGGAAGGTGGAGGGATCGATCCCGCCGGCATATTCAGCGATTCGTGATGAGGACGGTCGTGCGCCTCGCGGACATTAACGTGCTCACGGTGGCTAAGGAAACAATCGATTGGATACCGAAGGCGGCTCGCAACGTGGTTTTTATCCCCGTGGGCGCGAATTTACCGAACCCGGAAAGGGCTTGGCAGCTAATAAAAAATACGCAACTAAACAGTATGCCTACGATTGTTGTTTACTCCATATCGGGCGGCACTCTCGGCAGGGTTGAGACTAAACGTGTCTCCGATGCACTCCGGACGGTCGCCAGGGAAATGGGCTCAGTACGGCTGTCTGTATTGGGCAGGAATTCCGAGATTGCAGGGAAGCAGTTGGAAGACGAACTGGCCGGAAGTAGAGTGGAGATCGTAGTGCATGGACTACGGAAGCCCGAAGACTTGGTTGAGTTGCTGGGCAGCGCCGACGTTTTCCTGTTTGCGCGCGGGCCAATATCGACCAGAAGAGGAAGTGCGCTGGCGGCGATCGCTTGCGGACTTCCGGTGGTCTCCTGCGAAGGATGGGAAACTGCGGCACCGGTAATCGAGGCAGGAGTTTGGCTATTACCGGAGAACTCCTGGAATTCACTGGGCCCGGGCCTGGTGCGGGTATTGAAAGACGATGCGCTTCGCGACTCCTTGAGGGCACGCAGCCGTTTTGCACAATCTGAATATTTCTCGTGGAGCCGCATCGCCGCGAAATATGCGGAGGCTTTTTGCAAAATGGGAAAGGACTCGGATGGGTGACCCGCTGTGGCTGGATACGGTGAATTGGCGACATTTGGGTTTCGCGAAGCGGTAATTTCGCCTTTCTTGGCTTATCTGGGGCAAAGAATTTGTCGCGAAACGGCGTTAGCGTGACTGAGGTCCCACGATTCCCGGTACACGCTAAGTGTGCTAGAATTCAGAAGTTCCAAAGAGGACATTCTGTTCCATATGGTTCGTGAGCGTCCTTGCGGCACACGTAGGTCTCCGCACAGGTAACCCCGCAATGCGGGTAGAATGAGCCACAGGTCCATTCCTTGGCAGTGGCGGGGTACCATAAATCCAAATTGAGATGGCCGAGCCGGCCATGAGCGATAGAAGAGGAATTTGTCATGTCTGGGCATTCAAAATGGGCCACCATCAAGCACAAGAAAGCGGCGACCGACGCAAAGCGCGGGCGCGTTTTCACACGGATCATTCGAGAAATCACCATCGCCGCTCGTATCGGCGGCGGCGATCCTAATTCAAACCCACGTCTTCGAACCGCGATTCTTGCGGCGAAGAACGAGAACATGCCGAACGAGAACATCGAGCGCGCTATCCTTCGCGGGACCGGACAACTTGAGGGCGAGCAATTTGAAGAGGCGATGTTTGAAGGGTACGGCCCCGGTGGCGTTGGAATGCTGATCCAAGTGGTCACGACAAATCGCAACCGAATCGTCGGGGAGTTCCGGCATTTGATGAGCAAGAACGGCGGTAATATGGCCGAAGCCGGTGCAGTGGGTTGGATGTTTCACCGTAAAGGTGAAATCAGCATCCCGAAAGAAGCGGCGTCAGAAGATAAGCTGTTGGACCTGGTGCTGGAAGCGGGGGCGGAGGACATGAAGGACGACGGTTCCTCCTGGTATATCGTCACACCGCCGGAATCGTTAGAAGCAGTGAAAGAGGCTTTGACCAAGGCGGGAATTACTCCTGCGTCGGCGGAGCTGGCAATGGTGCCGCAGAACTACATCAAGTTGACTGGTCAGCAAGCTACGCAGATGTTGCGACTTGTGGAAGCTTTGGAAGAACACGATGATGTGCAGCATGTGTACGCGAACTTTGACATCGACGAGTCAGAGATTCAGGCGGCCGTCAGCGCAACTTAGCGCCAATGTTTTCAGAAAATGGCCATCCTTGTCCGCAAGGGTGGCCATTTCCATTTTTGATGCGGCGATGTGACATTTCATTGGAACGCGCATGCACTTCGCCTTAGACTAACAGGCATGAATGCGAGCCTTCCCGGCAAGGATGTGACCGACTGTCTGCGAGTGCTGGGTGTGGACCCGGCCGCGGCAGGGCCAACCGGCTACGCCATTATTGAACAGGAATCTGGCGCCTGCAGGGTGCTGCACTATGGAGCCTTCCGTGTTGCGGCCCAACGGCAAAAATCTTCGTCGGGAGCTGCGTTGCAGGACGTTCATGCGCTGTTGTGCGAACTCATCACGGAATTCAAGCCGCACATTATGGCGGTGGAGTCCGTGTTTACAGCCCTGAATATGCGGACGGCGTTGAGGCTTGCCGAGATAAGAGGCGTTGTCCTTCTGGCAGGCCAACAACTTGGAGTCGAGGTTCGTAGTTATAGTCCACGCGAGATCAAAGCGAGTGTGGCGGGCTATGGGCATGCAGACAAAAAACAAATACAGGCAATGGTAAAGGCACAGCTGCGAATGAAAGAGGTGCCGGAACCTAGCGACGCGGCGGACGCTCTGGCCGTGGCTCTTTGTCACCTGCAGACCGACCGGCTCGAACGGCGCTTTGGATTGAAGAAGGCGGACCTGGCTGGAACCAGCAGATCCAGGACCCCGAAGCGTTCCACAACCGGTGGTTACGTAACAGGCGGACCCGGCGTCCGCATCCAACCAAGCCGATGAGCACAAGAGTTCGCTTTGTTGCGCTGACAACCCTACTAATTTGCCTTCTTACGGCGAGCGAAGCGTTTGTGTTTGCCGTAGGCTCCAGCACTTTTACTTACCGGCGGATATTCAAGTCCAGCACACCGGAATTCATTGAAATCAAAATAAAAGACGATACCGATACCGGTTCTTACGAGATCCGGCAACTCGATGAGGATGCAGGCGCCACGCCGTTTGAGATCAGCAATTCTCTGCGCACAAAAATGTTTCAATTGATCGGTCAATTGAACGACTTCAAGGGGCTCGATCTGGATGTACATCGGAAGATCGCAAATTTGGGGGAAAAGACGTTTCGCTGGGAACAGGGTGCGGAGGCTTATGAAGTAAAGTTCAATTACACGGTAAATCCGGCAGCCACGCAATTATTGCAAATCTGCGAAGGATTGGCGCGTCAACAGGAACTCATCGACCTGTTGCAACGAAGAATGAAATACGACCGCTTGGGAGTGGATGACGCGCTGCTGCAACTGGAGACTGATCTTTCGAAGGGTGTACTGCCTGAACCAAAGCGGGTATTGCCGCTGTTGGATCAAATCGCGGCAGATTCGAGATTTGTGGAAATTGCACGCCAAAAAGCCAGGGCGATGGCGGAGAGCATACGCCATTCGAGTTAATCGTGTCGGTATGCTGGCTAGTCTAAGCGCTGACTATTCCTTCATGATTCCGTACTCGAACCGCGGGCGGAGGTTGGCGCCATGTTTTTCGATCATTGCCAGGGTCAGGGCCTGCGCTACAAGGACGGACGTCAGCGCTTCCCACGGCTCGGGCACTCCGGTGAGCTTTACGGGCAACAATTTTTCAGTAGCTTGATGTTCTTCTGAAGTTATGAGGATTACTTTGCCGTTGCGCGCATTGCAATCCTGAGCAAGTTTCACGCCCAACTCCGAAGTGTGTCCAAGCGCAATAATGATTGCCAGGTGAGTCTCATTCACATCGAGTATGGGCCCATGCCGGAAACCTGCGCCGGAATGGGCGGCAGCGCGCTTTCCCGTCATCTCGCGAATGCAGAGAGCGCCCATGATCGCGGCACCGTATGCCGGGCCTCGTCCGACAAGTTCGATGTTCGCGACACCCTCGCAGAATTGTTCCAACTGGCTGCGGAGACTGAAAGCTTTCTCGAGAGATTTAGCGTATGCCTCAAGCATCTGAGCAGCATCCGTTTTCCAGGCATGCCCGGTGATGTGGGAGGCAAGCACGATGCTGGCAGCCGCCGCATTCGTGTAGGTTTTCGTGGCATTCCCATATTCAGGTCCCGCGAGCATGGGCAGTCTTTGTTTGGTTAGCGACCAGCAAGGACTTTTAGGGTTATTGCAAAGGAGTGCGAGGTGTTTCCCCCGTTCCTGACGGCAGAGTTGGACGAGTTCCGCGCTTTCGCCCGAAGCGGTTGTAAGAATGGTGGCCGCAACCTGGTCCCATATTCTATTCGAGTAGTGCAACCATTCCCCGGCATCTACAAAGAAGGAAGACCTTCCACGCGATTGCATCCAGACCGATCCCGCAATCGAAGAACAGTAAGAAGCGCCCATGCCAATGAACAGAATCGGCCCGGGAGTGAAGGCAATCAGCTGCAGCGTGTTCATCTCTGCGAGGATCGATTCGTCCTCGCCGTAAGCCCGCAGTAGATCCGCAAGCCGTTGGGGTTGCTCGCGGCACTCTCTTTCGTAAATCTCCGTCATGCTCATCGTCAGCACTTCGGCTGGCGGTTCGATACCGGCAATCCAGTTTGGCTCTTTGCGCGTGTCTTCCATAACACTCCCGAAACCGAACCGCGTCCACCGCATGGAAACGCGCGGCGGGGTACGGAATTAAAACGGGCCTTTTTCATGAATCATAACAAAGATTACGTTATCATGATGCCGGGTGAGCCCATGCCGGATTCGGCGTCGTCGCAAAAGCCAGTTGTAAACCACGGATTTCTCGCTCGGATCTCTTTCATCGCCGGGCTCGGCGGCGTTTTGTACGGCTATGACATGGGTATCATCGCTGCTGCCATCATATTTGTCAGGCACAGCTTCGCCCTCTCCACGGAAATGGAAGAACTGGTCGTCAGCATTGTGCTCGTCGGCGCCATGGTAGGGGCGATGGTCGGAGGGGCCGTCGCCGACCGAATAGGGCGAAAGGCTACGCTGGTATGGGCAGGCGCGATTTTCATCGTGGGTTCGGTGCTTGCGCCGCTTTCGCCAAACGTGGCTACGCTTATCTTGGCGCGCGCCATTCTCGGTATGGGTATCGGTTTCACGTCGGTTACGGCTCCGGTTTACGTTTCTGAACTGGCGCCGCCGCAATCGCGAGGGATGTTGATCGGACTGTATCAGTTTGCTTTGACGGTTGGCATTGCGCTTGCTGACCTTGTGGGCTATTGGCTTGCAACACAGGAAGCGTGGCGGCTTATGTTTGCCATTGCCGCCGTGCCAACGCTGTTTTTTCTCGGCGTAATCCTGACCGTCCCTGAGAGTCCACGCTGGCTTTTCGCTCATTCCCGAGAAAAGGATGCGGAGGCCGTCCTTCTCAGCTATACCGACGCAAGCGGCGCGCAGCAATTTCTGTCTGACATCCGTGAAGGCTTGAAAACTCCTATGGAACAGAGTTGGCGAGCGCTGTTGACTCCCGCCGTGCGAGGCTCGGTCTTCATTGCCGTGGGAATGACCGTGTTGCAGCAGGTTACCGGCATCAACACGATCATCTATTATGGGCCGCAAATCTTCGAGCTTGCGGGCATCGCTTCACACTCCAATTCCATTCTCGCGACACTATTGATTGCAGTAGTGAATGTGATTGCAACTGTCGTGGGGATACTGCTCGTCGACCGGGTAGGACGTAAACCGTTGCTGTACGTTGGCGTTGGGGGAATGACAATCGCGCTGTTCGCACTTGCTTATGGCTTCAGCCATCAGGCAGTGCTGGGAGCAAGCCTTGGGGTAATTGCGATTGCTTGTCTCGTGCTGTACATCGCGTGCTTTGCATTTAGTTTGGGGGCCATCGCGTGGATTCTGGTGTCCGAAGTGTTTCCTCTGCGTGTGCGAGGACGCGGCGTGGCGGTGGCGACACTATTTTCGGGGATTTCCAATTTCGCAGTGTCCCTGACGTTCCTGTCCTTAATCAAGGGAGTAGGAAGCGCTACCACTTTTGCAATCTATGGAGTGCTGAGCATCGCGACGATCCTTTTCGTTCGCTTCGCCGTGCCGGAGACTTGCGGCCGCGAACTCGAGAGCATCAGTGCTCATGAGCACAGTACAGGCGTACCTGCGGGCTAATATCGTTCGAATAAAAATTATTTCGCCCGCGATAACTTCAAATCGATTTCGGACTCTGCTTTATCCAGCGCCAATCGAATGGCCCCGATCAGTTGGGCATCCTGACCCAGCGCGCTGGTGATCAAATTCGCCCGAGAAGGCTGGGTATAAGGCTCCAGAGCTTTTTGTGTGGCTGCGAGAAGCGGCCCGCTCATGCCGACCCCGCCACCGAGGACAAAAAGCGAACAATTCAGCACGGTGGAAATGTTATATATCGCGTGGGCCAGGATTCTCGCTGAATCTTCAAGAATATTTTTCGCAAGGCGATCGCCGGCCAAAGCGTGGTAGAAAATTCCGGTCGCGCTCAGATCTGTCGTTCCGTTCGAGCGCTTGTTCCCCTGGGCACGCAGCCATTGCTGCTTCAATCCTTCTCCACCGATCATGCTCTCCAGCGCGCCGGGCATGCCTTCGCCAGCCGGCACGGTCGGAGTACCTGGCACGATCATGTAGCCAACTTCTCCCGCAACCCAATCCGCGCCGTGGACCAATTGCCCGTTCACGAAGATTCCTGCGGCGATACCGGTGCCGATGGCGAGAAACACAAAATTTCGGACGCCGCGCGCCGCCCCTGCCCAGTTTTCTCCGATGGCCGCTAATTTCACATCGTTCTCCACGATAGCGGGAACGCGTAACTTCGAGTTCAACAGCTGAGCAAGCGGAACATTCTTCCAACCTTTCAAATACGATGTTGCGAACACAATTCCGGCGTCGCGATCGGTAACGCCAGGAGCGCCAGCGGCAATGGCACGCAGAGAACTGCGAGAGGTTGCTGTTTCCCGGAGCAAATGATCGACACCTTTGGAAATTTGGGCAACAACCATCCCGGCCGATGCACTACCCTTTGTGGTGGCGCTCCACTTGCCTCGTATGGTGCCATTCGTATCCGCCAGCGCGATCCGCAAGTTGGTTCCACCAATATCTACACCAATCACACAGCCATAATTTGCATTGACACGCGGGTGGAGGAACCCGCCATCCGTTTTATTCCGTTGGGACAAGGGTTCGATCAAGTGTTTGGCTTGAAGCAATGCCAAGGCCTCCGAAAGTCTGGCAGAGGAAAGGCCGGAAAGCTGCTGCAACTCTTGGTGAGATTTGACGTTCTGTTCGCGCAAGATTCGCAGCAGGTTGCAGGCATCAACGCCATGGATGGAGACGGCCCCATGCAACTTCTTGGCGGCGCCGCGCGAAGGATGATTGTGCTTGGCCATGGCTCATACGGAGAGAATCGGTACTAACTTATCTCTGTTTAGAAAGTCCGTCAATTGAAGCCTCGACAGCCAAACGACTTGAGAACACTTGGCGGGCCACAATCAGTCGGAGGGCTGGATCAAAGCCAACACAGCAGATTGTATTGCGGTAAAGGCGGCTCCCCATAGGACGGCGGAAGAGCCCAGCGCGCCCGGGCCAACGCGGACACGCGCAATTTCACTACCCTTCAACAGTGTCCGGACTTCCTGGAGCAGACGAGGATGGCTGCCGACTATGCCGCCAATCAAAATTATGCTGGGATTCAGGATTAGCGCGAGATCCAAAATGATGTCGGACAGAATCGTAGCACGCTGTTGAAGTATCTTCTTTGCTTGAGCATTTCCTGCCGCAGCAAGATCGAATACTTCGGCTGCGTTGGTCACTTTTGGCTGCGTGCGGTTTTGCTTGGGACTCGCTCGCCAACTGCGCACGATTCCCGTAGCGCCCAATACCTTCTCTAGCCTTCCGTAGCCATGAATCGTGGGATTCTCTCTTGAGACATGGGGCACGCGGAGATAGCCGATTTCCCCGGCTGACCATTGCGAGCCGCGGTAGATGTTGCCATCAAGGAAAATGCCAGCTCCCACTCCCTCGCCGATAATGATGTAAACAAAATTGCTCTGACCCTGGGCCGCGCCGCGATAGGATTCCCCCTGCGCCGCGAGATTAGTGTCATTCTCCACAATCACCTGGCACTCAAACTCTTTTTGCAACATCGATCCGAGCGCGACATCGCTCCATCCCTTTAACACGCTGAGCGAAAACACGACTCCTTCCTTCACGTTTACAATCGCGGGAACACCAACCACAATTCCGAGTAGTTGATTCTCCGCCAGCTTGTGCTTCTTTAGCAGGTTCCGTACTTCCCTCCCGATCTGGGAGCAAACCGTGGCCGGTTTTGACGACTGCCAAGCAAGCGTGGCTTTCGCTCGCCCAAGCTCATGGCCATCCAGATCCGCAAGCAGGAAACGAAGAACGTCTGGGCCGATCTCAACACCAACCACGCAGCCTCTTTCAGCTCGGAAACGAATGATGTCTGGCGGCCGGCCACCGGTTGAATCTCCCTCGCCGATTGGCTCCACGAGTCCTGCCTCGCCGAGGTGAGCGACGACATTCGTTACGGTAGGCGCGCTCAAGCCGGATGCTCGGACCAAATCCGCCTTAGAGCACGGACCCGTTTCGCGGAGAAGTCTCAGCAAAAGGTGCGCATTCGTTTGGCGTAGTAGAGGAGGTCTGGCAACCAAGACTGGTTCTTTTTTCACTGTGCAATCACCGACGCAGATTTCCGTAGCCGGAGTGGATGGCCATCATGTTACGGCATTTTCGAATACGAGAGGAATAATCCGCCGTGGCTTTTCGTCACGACAGATTGCTCGCGTGATTATTTGCCGACCGGCGAAGCCATTTCCATGGCCCATATCGCTGCGGGGCGCATATACATCGAGGCTCGGAAATTTCCGGAGTCGTCCCAGGCTTCCGGGGTCCGAAACCAATATCCTTTGCTCTCGTAGATGACGTGATACAGGCCCCAGGCCGTGTGATACGCTTGCTCCTTAAATCCCTCACTCAGCAAAAGCGCCGCGAAACCAAAGGACGTTCCGACCCAGACTTCTTCGCCTTGTTCGTTGCCACGCATGATGGTGCCGTCTGCATTCATGCCATTCGCCGCACCCATTTCACCGTTACCGAATTTCATCACGTTATTTGCATAGATCTTCATCAGCGCGGAATGTTGCATTTGCGAAGGAATCAAATCGCCCAAGCCGGTCATATTCGCATACCACTGCCCGGCCAACTGATCGGCTTGAATGGCGTCACGATATTCGCTTTCCATGTCGTAGCGGAAATATTCGCCGTTCCAGAGTCTGTCGATATAGGTTTTCTGCGCTTTCAGGAAAAGGTCGTGATACCGCTCCGCGGCGTTTGCTTCGCCAAGTTCTTTGGCCGTTTCTTCAGAAGCGCGCAAGGCCGCAAGCCATAGCCCTCCGCAATAAGCGCTGACGCCACGCACAACCCAGGAATCGTAAGTCTGGTCAGGGTAACCGCTGTTTTCAGGAATGCCGCCGCCATGGTCGAACTGTTGCAAGTAAGTAATGGCCGCTTGCACCGCCGGCCACACTTCGCGCAGGAAGGCTTTATCTTGCCTTCCCGTAAGCACAAAATCGCGATAAACCATTAAGACGAATTTGGAGTTCAAATCTTTCCAATCATTTGTATCCTGCCAGCCGGGTTCATTCACGGAGATGAACGGGTCGCCTTCCGGAACACCCAAGTCATGGGGCACGGCGCCAATTTTCTTGCGCTTGTGCAGCACGGGTGTGTCGGTTTGCTGCGTCTTCCACACCCACAGCCCAAGTTCGGGGTACTCGCGCGGAACTGTCGCGGCAAATTCGCGGAGCACCTGCTTGTCGATCGCCGGCCAGAATTTCAGCAGCGGCATGGAAGCATAGAATCGGACATCGGACGTCGCGTAGTAGGCATAATCAAAGCATTCCAAAAGAGCGAATGTCGCCGGGGCTTTGGGATCGGATCCGACTTCACGGCCCCAAAACGTCCCGCCGTCGCTAAGCGTGTATAGCTCATTAAAAAGCATGCCGCGATACCACGCAGGTTTGCTGCCGTCCTTTATATAGGGAGCTTGCCAGGCGTCGATGGCTTCGCTCCATTCGTTGGCGTGCAATAAACCATCACGAGCGATGGCCCAGGAATTGTGACCGCTTGTGCCATAATCTTCGGTGTAGCGGCGATTCCACCTGCGTCCCTGGCCAAATTCCACGACAGGAAAATCCCAGCCGATCGACATGGGAACAATTTTCTTTTCACCCGGACGCAGAATGAAACGAACAGCGATGGCTCCACCCACTTTTTCACTAGCGCTTACCCAACTTGTCACGCTGTTCGACAACCTGCCATCTTTGGAAAACGGCCACCAGACAGCTTTGCCGTCGCCGTCGGCAAGGAATTCTGTCTGATAAGTGACTCCCACTCCTGGCGATTCCAATGCCGCGATTGTAAACTCGCCATCCCATTCATTCCCCGCGTCCTGGGCGCGGTTGCGGCCGAACACGATGCCCTTCATGGTTTGTTGTTGGTCGGCCGATTCCATTCGAAAATCGTTATGGTTTCCCTGATTGAGCGCCCCTTGAAAGTCGTGCGTATACGCGCGAAACCATCCGTCCATGTTGGTCCACGAAAGAAGCACGGATACGGTGACCGTGCGATTCGTTGGATTTTCCGCGTGCCATCGATAGACCGCCACCGGGTAGCTGGACTCCCGATAGTTGTCGGGTAAAATGGGCGAAAATTGCTCGAGCACTATGTGAGCAGGAAATTTCTCCCACTGATAGTCAAACCAGGATTTCGGATAGAGCGCGGCATACTCGCCCGCGCCAGTTGGATAATCCCACCCCCAGCTGGATAGTTCGCCATTCTTGGGATGATCGGTCATCAGTACACGGGCTGTTCCCGAAGGTTCGCCCTCAACTTGCTGGAACATCGCGAACTGGTTCGCGTAAATCGGCGCGTACTTGTGAACGCCGGCCTTTATGTGCCACCTTGCAAAATCTCCGCGGTACGTCCGCGAGAAGGTGCCCGCGCCAAAGCCGCCGACGGGTGCACCTTGCCAGTAGCCGTCGTCGATGTCTGAATTGTTCTTGCGTTTACCGGGATTCGGAAGTGGCGCTCCCAGAGGCCTTTTCCACGCGATCTTGGGAATCTCGTCCCCAATGGCCACCGTTGGCAGCCAGGAACTGAGGAAGAAGATCGCGACCAATGGTTGAAACCAAGATTTCGTCATTTGCCCTCCGAGGGACATTCACGCAAGGGTCAACAAGCGCGAAGGGCAACAGTAAACAACAAAAATCGGAAGTGCAAACTGATACGGCCCTTGGTATTGTCGGTTCTCGCGAATCTGCAAAAGAAAAGTGGCGATGCATATCGACGCTCATCAACATTTCTGGCAGTACAGCCCTCAGAAGTATGGCTGGATCGATGACGCAATGGCTTCTATCCGTCGTGATTTTCTACCCGCAGACTTACAGCAACTGCTGGAAGGCAACGGATTTCAGGGCAGTGTTGTCGTTCAAGTTCGGCAGACACTGGAGGAGACTCAGTGGATGCTGGAGTTGGCGGACGCGAATCCCTTTATCCTCGGAGTGGTGGGATGGGTGGACCTGTGCTCGCCGGAACTGGGTTCGCAACTGGAATCTTTTGCTGGAAAAACAAAATTGGTGGGGATTCGCCATATTGTCCAGGAAGAACCCGATGGTTTCTTGCTCAGACCCGATTTTCTGCGCGGCATTTCGGTGCTGGAAGAATTCGATCTTGCTTACGACATCTTGATTTATCCGAAACATCTCCCATCGGCGGTGGAATTCGTCACGCGATTCCCACGTCAGCGGTTCGTCTTAGATCACCTGGCAAAACCGCCGATTAAGAGCGGTGCGCTCGATGCTTGGGCGCGCGGAATCCGGGAGTTGGCATCGTTTCCCAATGTTTATGCGAAGCTGTCGGGCCTGGTTACGGAAGCCGACTGGGAAGCGTGGACGTCGGACGATATATGGCCGTATCTCGATGTGGCCTTCGAATGCTTCGGCTTGGGCCGATTGATGATCGGGTCGGATTGGCCCGTGTGCCTCTGCGCGGCGTCCTACAAACGGGCGATGAACGTCGTTGAACAATACCTGGACAAATGCGATGGGAAAGCGCGCGAGGCCGTCCTTGGCGGAAACGCTGCCGCGTTTTGGCGGCTTCGGACAAGATAAGGCACGACAGCGGAACAGAAAGCCGTCTCTGTTTTTACAAGTGCGTTTGCGAATACACTGTTGCGTTAAACGAAACGGAGGCGTGTTCCTTTGACAAATGCGCGCGCGAGCACTGGAAATTTTCGCCTGGACGGCAAGGTGGCCGTCGTCACCGGCGGTGGGAGCGGCATCGGGCAGGCGATGGCCCTGCGATTTGCGGCCAATGGAGCCACCGTTCGAATTGTAGACGTCAACCTGAGACAAGCGGAAGAGACGGTCCAAAAAGTTTTGGATGCCGGAGGAGCGGCCAGCGGACATGCCTGCGATGTCGCGGACCAAGTACAAGTCCGAGAAACGTTTCGGCAGATTTTTGCCAAGGACAAAGTCTCCATCCTTGTGAATAATGCGGGCGTTTCTCATATAGGAACGGTGGAGAGTACAACCGAGGAAGATTTCGATCGGGTTTTTCGCGTCAATGTGAAAGGCATCTATAACGGAATTCACGTGTGCATCGGGCACATGAAAGAAAACGGAGGAGGAGTGATTCTGAATATGGCCTCCATCGCCGGGTCCGCTGCTCTCGCCGATCGTTTTGCCTACTCAATGAGCAAAGGCGCCGCGGTGGCTATGACGTACTCCGTTGCCAAGGACTATCTTTCCTACAATATTCGTTGCAACTGTATTTCACCGGCGCGTGTGCACACACCCTTTGTCGATGATTATTTGAAAAAAAATTATCCCGGGCGGGAAAAGGAAATGTACGAAAAACTGGCGAAGTCACAACCCGTAGGGCGTATGGGAGAACCAGAGGAGGTGGCGGCGCTGGCATTGTTTCTCTGCTCCGATGAAGCATCGTTTATCACCGGGGTTGATTATCCGTTGGACGGCGGTTTCTTCAACCTGCGCGGTTAACTATGAACCTCAATCTGAAGGGAAAAGTTATTCTTGTTACGGGGGGCGCCAAGGGAATCGGAGCGGCGATCGTGCGCGCCACTGCGGCGGAAGGGGCGATTCCCGTTTTCCTGGATCGTGATGTGGAAGCAGGCGAGAAATTGCACTTGGCGTTGCACAGCGCAGTTTCGGAGAGCTTGTTCATTTCTGGCGAGATCACTGCGCCGCAATGTTGTGCCAAGGCTGTCGAGCAGACGCTAAAACAATTTGGCCGCCTCGACGCTCTTGTGAACAACGTCGGGGCCAACGACAACGTAAGCCTGGAGCACGGCACCGTCGAAAAGTTTGTCGCTTCGCTGGATCTGAATCTGGTGCACTACTACTCGATGGCGCACTACGCCCTGCCGGCGCTGATAAAGGCACGCGGATCGATCGTGAACATCAGCTCCAAGACGGCGGTCACGGGACAAGGTGGAACCTCAGGCTATGTTGCAGCCAAAGCCGCGATTTTAGGGCTTACGCGCGAATGGGCCGCAGAACTGCTGCCCATGGGGATTCGCGTGAACGCGGTGATCCCCGCCGAAGTGGACACGCCGCTGTACCAGCAGTGGGTTTCCGGCTTTCCGAATCCCGAAGAAAAGCTGGCTAAAATCGTATCGAAGATTCCGCTAGGGAAACGGATGACCAAGCCCGACGAGATCGCCGACATGGTTCTGTTCCTGTTGTCTGAGAGAGCCAGCCACATCACCGGCCAACATATTTTTGTGGACGCGGGCTATACCCATCTGGACCGGGCGCTCACATAGGAGGAAGGTTGCGTCGCAGGATAGTAAGCAGGCAGCCATTTCTTCTTTGTTCGAGCGCCACTTTCTACTGTCCTTTGGCAGTCAGGGAGTAATGGAATGGGCAGACGTTACTGTTTGACGTTAGATCTCGAGGACGACCCCAAGTTGATAGCGGAGTACAAGCGCTATCACGAGAAAATCTGGCCGGAAATTACCGAAAGCATCAAGCGCGCTGGAATTGCGGACATGGAAATCTATGTTCTGGGAACGCGAATGTTCATGATTATGGAAGTAGAAAAGGATTTCTCGTTTGAAAAGAAAGCAGAGGCGGATGCAAAGAACCCGAAAGTTCAGGAATGGGAAAAACTGATGTGGAAGTTTCAGAAAGCACTGCCGGAAGCGATGCCCGGCGAGAAATGGCTTCTGATGGAGCGGATTTTCAAACTGGAAAGAGGAAGCAGGGGTCAGTGGTAGTCATGGGACTGAATTTCAGCGGCAGCAAAAGACAGTGGCGAGACGTGCGATGCCTTGATGGAAATTACGGCTTCCTGATTCTGTAGAATGCCTTCCACGCTTAGGAATTTCTCGCGATTGATGACCAGCCGGTATTTTTTGTACAACTCCGGATGAATGATTACGTTGGCAATTCCTGTCTCGTCTTCCAAACTGAGAAAAACGAAGCCTTTTGCGGTCCCGGGACGCTGCCGCGCGATGACGCATCCGGCCACAGTAGTGCGTACGCCATCGGGGATGCCCTGCAAATCAGAAGCTCGTTTGACGTTAAGGGAAGTGAGCGTGGCGCGGCAGTAGGCCATTGGGTGAGGACCTGGTGTGAGTCCCGACCCATGAAAATCGGCAACCAGCCGCTCTTCGTCGTTCATTTGCAGCAGTGGCGACGGTTCGCAATCATCAGGAATGGAATCGAGCAGCGGTCCCGTGGAGCGCGTGGCGCGGGCAACCTGCCAGAGAGCGGCACGGCGATGAATGGATTTGCCGAGCGAATTCAGGGCGCCGATTTCGCTCAAACTCTCTAGCTCGGACTTCTGTAATTCGGGTACACGTTGCACCAGATCGGCGATGGCCGAAAATGGCCGGATTGTTCTTGCTTGCACGATGGCCTCGGAAATTTTCTGGCGGAGGCCGCGAACGTAGCGGAGACCGACGCGAAGGCAGGGAATGTTCTTCCCATCTTTATTCGTGGTGGTTTCCAGAGTGCAAGGCCAATCGGATTGAAGAACATCAATCGGTTTGACGCGCAAACCATGGCGTTGCGCGTCTTTGACGAGTGTGGCGGGGCTATAGAATCCCATCGGTTGATTGTTCAACAAAGCCGCAGTGAAAGCCGCAAGATAGTGGCATTTCAAATAGGCGCTGGCATACGCAAGCAAGGCGAAACTGGCAGCGTGGGATTCGGGAAAACCATAACGCGCGAAGGATGTGACCTGCGTAATGATTTCTTGCTGAGTTTGCACATTGATTCCGTTTCGCTCCATGCCGGTGCGTAGCTTCTCTTCGATCTGCTGCATGCGACTCTCCGAGCGTTTGAAACCCATGGCCCGGCGAAGTTCTTCAGCTTCACCGCCGGAAAAGTCGGCAGCGACCATGGCCATGCGCAGGAGTTGCTCCTGAAAAAGGGGAACGCCGAGAGTTCGTTTGAGTATTGGCTCGAGTGAAGAATGAGCGTAGTGGACCGGTTCTTTTCCCTGACGACGCCGCATATACGGGTTCATCATTTTGCCCACGATAGGCCCGGGACGAATGATGGCGACTTGCACCACGAGATCGTAAAACTTTACGGGCGCATTGCGGGGAAGAGAAGCCATTTGGGCGCGGCTCTCGACCTGAAACATACCAACGGTGTCGGCGCGACGCAGAGTTCCGTAGACAAGAGGATCGTCCGCGGGAAGTTGCGCGAGGTCGATGGATTCTCCGTAGTGGCTGGGAATAAGTTGCAGGCAGTCCTCGAGCACAGCCATCATGCCGAGGCCGAGAAGATCGACTTTAACGATGCCCATGTCAGCGCAATCATCCTTGTCCCACTGAACGACGACACGGCCTGGCATGGTGGCGGGTTCCAAGGGAACCACGGAATCGAGCTGCCCCTGGCAAATCACCATGCCCCCGGAATGCTGGCCGAGATGGCGAGGCAAGTCCTGAATGCGGTCGCACAACTGAAGATATTTTTTAATCAGAAAATGATTCGTGTCGAATCCAGCTTGTTGGAAATAGCTTTGCCAATTGTCTTCCGGGCCGCGCCATTGGAATTGGCCAACCAGGCTGGATAGACGGTCCATCGTTTCAACATCAAAGCCAAGCGCTTTGCCAACTTCTCGAGAGGCGGAACGGCCTCGGTAGGTAATCACGTTGGCGGTCATGGCCGCGCCCAGCTTGCCATAGCGCTCGTAAACGTATTGGATTGCTTTTTCCCGCTGGTCGCCGCTGGGAAGGTCGAGATCGATGTCGGGCCAATCGTTTCTTTCTTCGGAAAGAAACCGTTCGAAGAGCAGTTCCATGCCGACAGGATCGACGGAGGTGATGCTGAGGGAATAACACACCGCGCTATTTGCAGCCGACCCACGGCCTTGCACGAGGATTCCCTCTTTGCGGCAAAAACTCACGATGTCCCACACGATGAGGAAATAACCGGCGAGCCTTAGTCTTTCGATCAGCTGCAGTTCCTTTTCTACTTGCATGGATGCTTTCTCAAAAAGTTCGGGATCATTTTTCGACCCATAGCGTTCTTGAACCCCTTCCAGGGTCCGCTTCCTCAAGAATGAATCCATTGTTTCACCGGGAGGGACTGGGTACCTGGGGAACTCATAGCCCAGATCAGCCAAGGTGTATTCCAGCCGCGCGGAAAGTTCCAACGTATTTGCAATAGCCTGGGGCAGGTCGGAAAACAGACGCGTCATTTCTTCGGGGGAGCGGAGGTGGCGTTCCTCGTTTCTTTGTAACAGGCGACCCGCGGCGGCGAGTTTGCAATGATTCCGAATGCATGTGAACACGTCGAGGATCTCGCGATCCTCGGTGCGGACATAACGGACACCGTTGGTAGCGAGGATGGGAAGATTCAAATTTTGGGCGATTCGGACTGCGGCTTGATTGCGTTTTTCCTCCAGCGAGTCGAAATGGCGTTGCAGTTCAATGTAGACATTTTTGTGTCCAAATAGTTCAATAAGCCTTTTTGTGCTTCGAAGTGCATCTTCGTAACCACCACGAGCGAGTGCGGAGGCAAGCACGCCTTCTTCACCACCCGTGAGACACACCAGGCCTTCCCTATGCTCCGCGATTTCGTTGATGGTCGCGGTGCCCGTACCCTTTTCTTTTTCTCGCATTTTGCGGCGAGTGATCAGGCGGCACAGGTTCTGGTAGCCAGTTCGATTTTCCACCAAGAGCGGAAGGCGAACGGGCCGGGGAGGAAGCTGATTTGGAATCCAGGAAGGAAATCCGGCTTGATTGCCAAAATCCGCACAGGAAATTTCCGAGCCGACATGGCCGCAAATGCCTAGCTTGTGGGCTGCCGAATGAAAGCGAGGTGAGCCGTAGACGCCATCACGATCGAGCAAAGCGATGGCGCGCATACCAAATTGCGCCGCGCCTTCGGCCACTTCTTCCGGCAGAGAGGCTCCCTCCAGAAAGCTGAAAGCAGAACAGGAATGGAGTTCGACATACATTAGTCGTGGATACCTTCGACGAACCAATGGTTCGAATGGAGATCCCTGTAGATGCGGTATAAAGCGGTATGTTCTTCTTTGGCAGGGCGATCACGGAAAGAGTTTTCTAGCTGGGCTTCAGGGCGAGCGACAGGAACCAGCACATCCCATTCGTCACGGCCCCAAGGAGCTTCAGACCACCATTCGCCCGAGGTTCTGGAAGGTCCTGCAAAAGCGAGAATGAGATTTTGCCTGTTTTCGAAGCTGATACTTCGGGGATGTTCATTTTGTAATTGCACGGTGGCAGGAAGTGGCGGCCGGAAAATGCGTAGTGCAGTTTTTGGGGATCGGTCAGTTGAATAATTATTGAGACAAGGATCAGCCAAAACAAAATGGTCCTGCCGAAAGGCGCATGGCCGATGAGAATCCAGTAAGGCAGGAGATCCAACGCGGCCTTCGCCGACAACACTTTGAATCCGCGCTAAAGTAATTTCCAGGACTTCGGGTTCGGGCGACATGGGAAGAAACAGCCCGAGCTGCCTTGTACGCGGGCGGGTTGGAATTGCCGAGACACGTACCGCGATAACAGGAGAACTGGGAGGGTGGCCTTGCAAATCCAATTGAAGGAGTTTGAGGAGGGATTTGCTTTCGCTGACCGGCACGGGAAGACGCAAGTTCCGAATGTGAAGAAGCGGTTCTTTCCTGGATAGGTTCTCTGATTCCAGAGTCAATGTGACTTTGAGTTCGGTTGTTGCAAGAACTTGCATGCGAAGCCGAATGCATACCTGGTCCAGAAGTCGATTCAGAACGAAAAGCAGCGGATCGAGAAGATCGATAGGAAAATCCAAGTCCATACATTCTTCGAATTGAGCGCGTGGCTCCCTGGGTATAAGCGGAGTTGGATCGCCACCCCGGCAAAGTTGTTGCCATCTCCTCCCTTCCTGCCCTATCCGTTCGATTACAGCAATTTGCGGGAGTGCGGCGAATTCGGCGCAAGTGTGGATCCCCCAGCGTCCGAGGGTTTCACGCAATTCCAGCGGTAGGGCAAGTGAAGACAATGGCAGGCCGCCAATGTATGCGGCTTCGCTTCCGGAATGAATCCGCGTTATTCCGGAAAAACCGCGGGCAGCGGATACTGCCACTTGCGGATTCCCGGCGATGGCAATATTCGGTTCGAGGCCCACTTCGGCGGCCATTTTTTTCAAGTGATTAGCAATTTTCTGGGGGGAGCCGAACAGTTTGTCGCAGCCCGAAAGGTCCAGAAGCACACAATCGA
>Ga0210383_10000597_pt1 | contig 33137 bp, 32 predicted proteins | sample IncBWC14OmetaG_FD_160072 | JGI IMG/M metagenome (GOLD analysis project Ga0210383, IMG submission 160072) | Forest soil microbial communities from Barre Woods Harvard Forest LTER site, Petersham, Massachusetts, United States - Inc-BW-C-14-O ... | reverse complement strand
AGTGGGGTGTGGACCGTCACTTCCCCGATCTGAGAGGCTTCCGGGCAGGAGCCGGGCTCCGGTGAGGCGAGATCGATCTGCGCGTCGGTGCACCCCTGCAGGCCGGTGGCGCTCGAAGGGTTCACTACGAATCCCTGGGGCAAGGTTACGCTCGCGTCCTTCAGCGGCGGAGTCGCCAAGCCATTCGGGTCTTCGTTCTGGGGGATCTGCAACTCTGCGTTGACGCCCGACGGCGAGTCTGGCGTGACCGTCGTCGGCTGGAGGCTGAACGTCGGGTGAAATTGCAACGCCGCACAACCGCTGACGGGCGGAGACGTCGAGGACGCGCGCTTCCAGTTGGGATCGGAGAGGTCCGGCTGGCCATCTGGTTCGAGCTTTGCGGGATTCTGCCAAGAGTCCACATACAGAGTGCTCGTGAACCCGATGGCCGAGCAGTCCGATGGGTTTGTTGCGAATGCCGTCGGTGTGAGTGGACTGTCATCGATCACCGCCGGATTCCCAAAGAACGTAATCGAGACACCATCTGCGGTCACCGCGCCATCCTGAGGGGCGGAGATGACGCGGACATGGGCATCGGCACCGGAGCCGACGACGCTTGCGTAGAGCAACGCGGCGCGCTCGAGGCTGGGCAAGAAGACGGCGAACTCGGCGGGGAAGCCGCGCTCGGGGGTGACGTTGAAGATCGACAGTTCACTGTACGTCTTTTCTCCGATAATCAGAGCGAGCCTCCCCACCCGGGTCGAGGACGGGCACTGCGTTTCTTCCTGGTTGAGGTCGGTCACGTCCGAGAGCGAGCAGGTGGGAGCGGCGAGGGCATCGCCGATGACGCCCGAGGGAAGGTCAGTGACGATCTGCTTGACTTCCTGCACCGGGAGCGGCGCGAAGAGAAATCCGTTGAACGAGTTGGCGCTCGGAAAGAAGAAGGAAGCTGTGAATGCGCCGGGGTGCGAGCCGGCCTGAGTGTCCGATGCGCCTGCCTGGTCCAGCTCGGAGAAGCTGAAGTCGAGCGGAGCGAAGGGCTCTGGAGCGACAGTAATTGCTGTCGAGATCTCGGCGGTCACGGGAGTGCCAGCTTCACCGCCAGAGGCCGTGACTTCGTTGGCAAACGTGCCCGCGGCCGGGGTGACGTTGACGGGTATCTGGATCGTCGGCGCCGCGCTGAGCGGCGGAATCGCGCGTTCGGTCGTACAGATGACGATCTCGCGGCCGACGAGTTCTTCAGTCGTGCATTCCCATTTGAATCCGCTCAGTTCCGCTTCACCGCCGGGTGCATGAGAGGTGGTGAAGCCTGCAGGCAGGATATCCCTGACGGTGACGATCCCGCTCGAGGCGCGCGTGCCGACGTTCGTCAGCGCGATCGTGTAGCGATCGCACCCTGGATAGAAGAAGGCGGGACTTTGCTGGGGTTCACACCTGACAAGGCCATTGTCGGACGGAGAGAAGCTCGTTGGCTGCGCGACAGACTGCAGCGACCAAGCGGGAGCCGGAGCCGCCGCCGACGCCGTGGACGCACATGTGCCCAGCATCGTGGTCAGGAGTGCGATCACAACGCTGACCGCCTTGGGGGTGCCTGTCATCGGGCCGCCCCGCGCTTGAGATGAGCAGACCTCTTGGCTTTCGGCCCGTAGCGCTTGCGGGCCGTGGATTCGCACACCAAGCGCTTGTGTCTGTTGCGTTTGGACCTGCACGCCTTTAGCGCCTTGGCGAGTCGCTGCACCCTCAGTTGGGCAGCGGTCTTCCCCGGCTTCGATGATGGCAATGGCACCAGATTGCCGGCGCCGGCAATCGTCGCGCTCGCGGGTGAGGCGAAGGCCGGTTGCGCCGCGGCCGCGCCTTGGCACGCTTCGCCCTGGCAGCCGGCCGGTGCAGTCGGCGCAGGGAAGCCGCCGTCGATACGAGCGTCGTAGATGTCCACCTGGGTATCAGTGTCCTGTCCCACGAGCGGGTCGACTGTCGTGAAGAAGACGTCGCTGCCGGAAGCGCTGGCGCCGATCAGGCCCACCGCCTGGCCACCGAGGATCGAGTGGGTGTCCTGCCCATCGGAGAGCAGGTAGACGTGGCCTTCCTCCCACTCGTAGATGTTTTCCTCCGTGACCGTGCACACGCCAGCTTCTTCAACCGCGCAAGCCTCGTTTTGAGCCTGGGGGGTGAGGCCCCCGGTGCTTCTGAAGAACACCTTCGAGCCATCTGCTGAGATCGACACGGGCTGCGGCCCAGCTTGATCGACGCCCAAGTAATCGGCGGCCGCGATTCCGGACGACGCACCGTCATTGCCATCGTCGTTGAAGCCGTGCTCGCCCACCGAGACGCGCACGAGTTCCCTGCTCTGGGCGTCATAGCGGTAGAGCTGGCTACCCGTACCAGAGGCGTCGGGGGTCAAGTTGCCCGCGGAAGTGAAGATCAGGAAGCGGCCGTCGGGAGTCGCCTCCACGGGCCGACCGTCTACTGTCGACTGCCAATCTTCTGCGTCATTTGGGGAGAGAGCAGCGATGAACGTGGATTCGCGAGTTTCGGTGTCATACACATAGAGGTTGTCTTCGCCTTCTTTTGCTTCGTCTCCGTTCGCGTCGATGTTATGCGCGAGAACACCGGTGGAGACGAGGTACACGCGAGAGCCATCGTTGGCAACACGGGCCACACCCGCCATCGCTCCTTCGGCGGGGGCGAGATCGGTCGCGACGACGGTCAGCTTTTCGTGCGGATCGGCGGCATTGAAATCGTACTCATACAGGTTCGTGCCCGCCTTGGCCTGCGGCAACAGCTCCTGTTCGGACAGGAAGAACGCCTTCGAGCCATCCGCGGAGGCGCCCTGGAAGAGCGCACGCCGTGGGCTCGCGAGGGCACAGGCAGCGCAGTCAGCGGACGAAGGCTCGGAGATCGCAACGGTTTCAGCGCCCCCGATGCGGGCGTAGAGTTCATTGACCGGCGGCCCTTTGGTGCCTTCGCATCCCGGTCCGAGAGCCATCGCCGTGAAAAAAACCGTGCGCCCTTCTTCTGAAACCGGTAGCGTGGAGATCGCGTTGTAAGAGTCCGCCACTTCTCTGATGGGCGACGATGCCCTGGCGCCGCCGCCGAGCGCAGTGCCACATTGACTGACGAGGGTGGGGTCTTCTGCGGGGCGGTCCTTTGCTTCTTCTGGGCCGGATGCAACGCCGACGAGGTCGGGTTCGGCGTTGCCGGTGCCGACGTACTCGTAGAGTGAAGTGCCGGCTACCGTGGCGTCGCCGGGCCAATACCAGGGGCGACGCCCAGGTACAGCTTGCTGGTTTTGGGTAAAGAAGACGTGAGACAGGTCATGGGTGGCTCCAGCGTACGTCTCGATCGGAGATTCCCCGCGTTCTTCGTCACTTTCGGTAAGGGCGGCTATCTCCGCGGGAGAGGCAAGCGGACCGATTTCCACAAAGGAGCCATCCGAGTCCTGACGTAGATAGAGACGCCCATCGAGAGGCTCGGAGGAGACGGGCGTCTGGGCGAACAGCGTGTCACTGAGATCCGGGGTGAAGTCGGTCGTTTCCCCCGCTTCAGATGCAACGAAGAACGTAAACGGCGACTTGAGCCGAAACTGCTTGGCAGGGGGATTGACCGCCAGCGCCGACCAGCCTGAAACGCCACGCGTGTCGACATAGGTGCCCCCTTCGGAGGTGCTGTTCTTTTCCAGCTGACCGAAAGCGCCGAGACTAGTGAAGGCAATGCTCGAACCTCCGGCGGCTACTCTCCCTCTCGTGACCGGCTCGCCGTCCTTGGACGCGGGGCTGACAAGCTCGTAGGCGCGGCAGTCAGGCAGGCCCGTGGAATGGGTTTCGGCGCGGAGCTGTTCATTGGGACAGCCACCTTCGGCGAACGCGGGAGTGGGCGCTGACGTAAACAGGACCCCGAATGACAGGGCGAGGCCGGCGATTACGCTTACGGCGCGGCCTGCGGTGGCTCTAAAATGTTTACTCGTCATGCCAAGCCCTCTCCCTTGTTCCCCTGTTCCCCGTGGCACCGCCGCTGCACCGTGGGGCCTTTCACGCCTGCGACATAAGTGTAGGCCGCCCATGGCACAATTCTTCGATCGAGGCCCGAATTAGGCCCAGTGAAACGGGGGCTTTTGTAAAGGGCCGTGCAGAAATAGAGGGTGGGGGCGTGGCGACGTCGCCACGCCCCCACCCTCGCTACGCTAGCAACGGTGCGTCAGACTTTCTGAATGCTCCACGCTTTTCCGGATGAGAGTTTGACTTCGGCGACCAGATAGAAGCCGACGTGTCCGGAGGTATCGTGCAGCACGTCGCCGGACTCTTCGCACTTCAACAGATGGGTCACCGCTTCGCTAGTGCTTTCCGGCAGCTTACACGTCGCGCTGCCGCTGACTCGCCATTCATAGGTACCCGCACACGTGTGGCCGGGCTTGCTGCGGGCGTTGAATTTGGTCCACTTCGACGCCGTGCCACCACCCAACAGGGTAAGTTGAGCGGTACTCGTCAAGGTTGCCGACAGCCCGGGGCCCGTACCCGTTCCTTCCCCGCCGTCCACTGTTAGCGGCGTCACTTCACAGTCCACCGGGTCCGAGGCATCAATGCAGTTCTTGTATTCGAGATAGAGGTTTGCGATTTCGAGTTTGCCGGCCGCGGCGACGAAATCCCCTTTCGAGAATTTGACTTGTCCACATTCGATCACCGAGTTGGTATAGGGCTGAGCGTTGAAGACGTCCATAGAGGTTTCGGGCTGTTGTTCGCCCGAGAAGGCGAAGCTGCCTTTCATTTCGAGATGGCCGCTGCAGAGCGCGATGCTTTCGCCAGCGCGCGGGCATTCGGACGCCGAGGCCGAGGCCGACGTTACTGCCGAGAGGACGAGCATCGCCAGTAGGGCGACAAGCATCGTTCTATACGTGGTTCTCATTGAGAATCTCCTTCGTTTAGATCGCTGCCGAGGCACATCACATGTTTGAGATGGACCTCAACGCGAGATCGTGTTGACAGTGCACTCGATCGAGATTTCATCTCTCCCCCGCACACGTGCCGGTTCCGGCGCCGTCACCGACACCGGCTGACGGGACTCTAGGTAACGCCGGCTGCTAAATCACTACTTGCTAGGCAAATTAGGTCCAGCGAAACCTAGCCCGGGCACGCCACGACCGCATGTGCAGTTGCAGTGCTGCCATCATCGAAGCCCAATATGGCGCCGAACGGGAAGCCGCCGGCGGGACAGCCCTCGGGTAGCGTCGCGCCCTTGGGCGTGATCCGTTCTCGCCGATGACGAACGGTTCTATAGTAAGTGTGCTGCCGCGTGCCTATCGCAGCGTTCAGTGCCACGATCGCGGCGTCGGGCGTTTCCGGGAGTGTCGGAATCAGCGGGATCACAGCCTTGATGCTGGGACCGACCGCACCCACACCCGCACCGATCACTCCCGAGAACACAAGCTGCGTGGCGATCGGGAGCCGCCCCGCAGCATAGAACAACAACGTTGTCTGGCCGCCTTGGTGTGGACCGTCGAACACACGCAGCGCCGCGTTCTCTGTTCTGATTACTTCGCCGAGCGGCACACGCACAACGACGCTCCCCGCTCCGACTTGCGAGTTCGCAGAGCAGCCATCCGCCCCTCGCACCAGCAGAGCCGCCTTGGTGCAAGCCTGCATACCGCCCAGATCGACGCCCATCCCCGGCGGGATGCCCACCTCGAGCGTCGTCAGCGCCGGTGCAAGCGCCTGCCCCGGCGCGCTGACCGTGAAGCCGAATGACAGCGTTGTACTCGCTCCAGGCCGCTCGGGGCTCAGCCCGACGTGAAGCGTCGCGGTCGGCGCCGCGGCCGCGGCCGTACCGGCCAGAGAAGCACATACGGTCACGACGCAGGCCCACAGTGCGAAGGAGACTCCCCGACCCACTATGAGAATCCGGAGCGTATTCAAAGATGCAGCCTGCCGGCGACGCGCACGGTCATCGCGTAGGTAGTGCGGCTGATGGTCCCCGCAAAGCTCGCCGTACCCGACGCATGAGCGTAGTTGCCGCTGCCGCTGTTGAGCGTGATCGTTCCGCTGAAGTACGCCAACTTGGTCGTGGCCGAGTGAATGTGAGCAGTAGCGGTCCCTACGATCGAGCCACCATGCGGGTACGCGGAGTACTTGGCAGTGACGAGCGTCCCGGAAAGCGTGAGCTGAATGTAGACGGCGCAGCTGAACGTGCCCGACCCACGACCGCGCTCGTCGATCGTCGCACCTTTGCTGTGTTCCAGAGACAGAGAGCCATACTCATTGACCGCGGTCACAGACGAGCTGGCGTGTGCGCCACTCGGCGTTGCCAGAGCAAATAGCAGCACAAAACACAGCCACACGCACCCTACTCTGCTCGAATTAGTACAAATGAAACTTCTCGCGTGAGACGTGCGCCGACCGTGGTCAACGCCATTGCTGCGTGGGCTTTTTGCTCGCTTGAAGCACATCGGCGATCCCACTGATCTTAACTAACCATCCTGTTACACATCAGGTTCGGGTGGACTATTGAGCACCGGTGCGGTACCTTTCGCGGTGGGATGTCGCGTACTCGGATCACGGGTTTGTCGGCGGGAGATGCGGTGCTTGGTCTTATCATCGAGCAGCCCGACCGCGGCTTTGGCGTGGAGCGCCGGCTCGGCGAGCGCTTCAGCTCGGCGCGGTTCTCCTACTCCACCGCCTACAACGCTCTCTACCGGCTGGAGAAAGATGGGCTCGTTCGCCTCGTGGACGAGGACACCTACGAGGTCACACCGGAGGGATCGCAGCGCTTCCGCGCGTGGCTACGAGCCCCGACGAGCATGCCCGTGCTACGCGAGGAGCTGCACGCAAAGATCGCCTTGTGCGAGCCGCGTGACCTCCCGCGTCTGATCGACGTCGTGCACACGGAGGAGCTCGCCTGCATCTCGGAGCTCGACGGCATCCGCGAGCGGGTGCTTGCCGAGCAGCGCGAGGCCACCGTACGCGCGACGGTCGATGAGGACTGGACGCGGTTGATGGACCGCGGCGTCGTCCACGGCGAAGCCGCGTTCTGGGGCGGGCGGATCGCTCAACTCGGGCAGCTGCGCAACTACTTGGAGGAACTGCGCGATGAGGCCGAGCGACGCGCCCTGCGCGAGCATCGCCGCGAGGACGGGCGGGCGAGGCGCGCGGGATGAGCGCCGTGCTGCAGATGGCCGAGGTCAGCAAGCGCTACCGGCGCGGCGGACGCGAGCTGCACGTGCTGCGCGACGCCGACCTCGAGCTGCATGCGGGCGAGGTGCTCAGCGTGCTGGGGATGCGCGGGCAGGGCAAGACCACGCTGCTGCGGATCGCCGCGGGCATGGAGAGCGCCGACGCCGGCGTCGTTAGCTTCGACGGGCGCGATCTCGCGACGCTCTCCGACGGCGAGCTCTCACGCCTGCTCGGCGCTCGCATCGCCTGGGCCGGCAAGAGCGGGCCGGGCATGCGGATGCGGATGCTCGACTACGTCGCGATGCCACTGCTCGTGGGGAGCAAGAGCAGCAAGCGAGCGGCTTACGCGCAAGCGCAGAGCGCACTTGAGCGGGTTGGTGCACAGGCGTGTGCCGACACGGAGTGGGAGAGCATCAGCGACTGGGAGCGCGCGCTGGTGGAGATCGCGCAGGCGATCGCAGCACAGCCCGCGCTGCTGCTCGTCGACGACGTGACCGACACCCTCGGCATCCGCGAGACGGACGAGCTCACAGCGCTTTTGCGGGAGCTTGCTCGCGACCGGCGGCTGGGTGTGTTGATGAGCGTCTCCGACGCGCAGGCCACGCTGTGGTCGGATCGCATCATGACTCTCTCTGGCGGCCGCTTGACACAAGGACCGCAAGCGCCGAGCGGCAACGTGATCGAGTTCCCCGATCTCGGCATACCCCGCCGCGGCGCCGAGCGCGGCAGCATCTCCTAGTGCTGGAGCTACGCAAGCTCGTCAAGCACTACCGGATCGGTGAGGGTGAGCCAATCCGCGCGGTGGACGGCATCTCGTTGAAGGTCGAGACGGGCGAGCTGGTGACGCTGTATGGGCCGAGCGGGTCGGGCAAGTCGACGCTGCTGATGCTCGTCGCGGCGCTCCTGCGTCCTGACAGCGGCGCGATCCTGCTGGACGGCCGCGAGATATCGGCCCTCTCCGAAGAGGACGCGGCGCGCTACCGGCTGCGTGAGCTCGGGCTCGTCTCGCAGAGCGCCGATCTGCTCGCGGGCGCTCGCGTGATCGAGAACGCGGCGCTGAAGCTGTGGATGTCGGATAGCCGTGGCGCGGAGGCACGTGTGCGCCCACTGCTCGAGCGCCTTGGGTTGGGCGAGCGCCTGCAGCATCGCAGCGAGCAGCTCTCGATGGGCGAGCGTCAACGCTTGATGATCGCGTTGGCATTGTCGACCGAACCGCGCCTGGTGCTCGCAGACGAGCCGACCGGCAGCCTCGACACGCAGCGCAGCGGGGAAGTGCTCGAGCTGTTGCGGGAGGTCTGCCGCGAACGCAAGGTCGCGATGCTGCTGGTCACGCACGATCCGCAGGCAGCGGGATACGCCGACCGGGTGCTGGAGCTGCGCGACGGACGACTCGCCGACTACGAGCCGGCCCGGGCAACGCTGAGCGCCCGCGCGAGCTGAGGCGGCGAAGAGGGACGATCGCCGGATGGCGCTGTCGAGCATCCTTCGCATCTATCGTGCACGCCTACGTGTGCGGATCGCCCTCGTCCAGGAGCTGCTCGCGGTCGTAGGGCTGGCGGTGGGAGTCGCGCTTCTGTTCGCCTCCCAGGTGGCGAGCACGAGCTTGAATCACTCGGTCGCCGAGCTGAGCCACGACCTCGTCGGCAACATGCAGCTACAGCTACAGGCACGCAGTCCCCACGGTTTCGACAAGCGTCTGCTCAGCACCGTCGAGCGCATCCCTGGCGTCGCTGAGGCATTGCCGGTGCTGGAGGAGCAGGCAGACGTGATCGGGCCGCGCGGCCGCGAGTCGGTCGAGCTACTCGGCACCAACCCCCGCTTCGCCCACTCCGGCGGCCCCCTGCTACGTCACTTCAGCGCGGAAAACCTCGCCCACCAGCAGGAGCTCGGGCTCCCCGCCCCGGTTGCCCGCGCGATCGGGGCCGAGTCGCTGCAGCCAATCGAAATCCAGGTCGGAACCCATGTATCGAGCACGCTGGTGGGGGCGACGCTACAGGAAGGCGACATCGGCGGGCTCGTCCACAGCCCTGTGGCGATCGCCCCGGTCGGCTATGCCGAACGGCTCGCCGGAGCCGTCGGGCGCGTCACCCGCATCTTCGTGCGCACACGACCCGGCCAACAGGGGCGGGTACGCGCCGCGCTGGCTCGGCTCGCCGCGGGACGGCTGAACGTGGAGCCGGCCGACTTCGACACGACGCTGTTCGCGAAGGCGGCAGGGCCGGCCAACCAAGCCGCGGAACTGTTCTCCGCGATCAGTGCGCTGGTCGGCTTCATGTTCGCGTTCAACGCGCTGCTGATTACAGCACAGCTGCGCCGCGATCTCATCGGCGAGCTCCGCCGCCACGGCGCGACGCGCTGGATGACGATCAGCACGCTGTTGTTCGACGCGTTCGTGCTAGGCACCCTTGGCTGCTTGCTCGGCCTGCTCCTCGGCGACGTGGTATCGGCCGCGCTGTTCCCCACGAGTCCCGGATACCTCGCGTACGCGTTCCCAGTCGGCTCGCAGCGAGTCGTGACCTGGCAGAGCGTGGCGGTGGCGACGGCGGCCGGGATGCTGGCGGCCGCGATTGGCGTGCTCGTGCCGCTGCGCGGCGAGCTGGCCCGGCCGCTGCGCGCTGCGGCACCAACAGCGCAACCGCACATCGACGGCAGACGATGGCTGCACGCGGCCCGAACGATCACGGGCCTCCTGTGTCTCGCGGCGACGACGGCCGTGCTCCTGTTCGATCCCGCTGACGCGATCCTTGGCAGCCTCGCGCTGGCGGCGGCGCTGCTGCTGTTGCTCGCGCCATTGTTCGATGGAGCCGTGGCGACACTCGAGCGAGCTTCGCGGCCGTTGCGATCGGTTGCGATGCGCCTCGCGGTGATCGAGCTGCGCACCCCGACCACTCGCACCCGCTCGCTCGCGATCGCGGCCACCGGGGCAATCGCCGTGTTCGGCAGCGTCGCAATCCAGGGCGCGCGCGGCAACCTGCAGCGCGGTCTCGATCGCACGGCGAGCGACATGAACCGGGTAAGCGACGTCTGGGTGTCCGCGGCCGGGAGCGAGAACACGCTCGGAACGACGCCGTTCGCGATCGGCTCCGCGACGAGCCTCCAGCGGCTCCCAGGCGTGCGTTCGCTGGCGCTCTACCGCGGCGGCTTTCTCGATATCGGCGATCGTCGTGCGTGGGTGATCGCGCCACCGCGCAGCTCCCCTCTTCTAATCCCCGGAAGCGAGCTGCTGCGTGGCAGCCTGACCCTCGCCAACGCGCGGCTGCGCGAAGGCGGCTGGGCCGTCGTCTCACAGGCGATCGCCGACGAACGCCACCTCTACATCGGTGACTCGTTCTTACTGCCCTCGCCGCGGCCGACGAGATTTCGGATCGCTGCGCTGAGCACGAACGTCGGCTGGCCACCAGGCGCGGTGTTCATGAACTCCGACGATTACGCTCGCGCGTGGGGAAGCGCCGAAGCGAGCGCGTACAACATCACGCTGCAGCCGGGCATTCCGCCAAGCCGCATGAGCGCCGAGATCCGCCGCGCGCTCGGCCCGCATTCGGGCCTGTCCGTCCAAACCGCGCTACAGCGCGAACTGGAGTGGCGAACGAGCAGCCGCCAGGGGCTGGCACGGATCTCTCAGATCGCCCTGCTTGTCCTTCTCGCGGCCGTCCTGGCGGTGGCCGGCGCGATGGCGGCGATGATCTGGCAGCGCCGCCCCCAGCTCGCGTATCTCAAGCGCCAGGGGTATCTCCGTGGCGTGCTGTGGCGTGCGTTGCTGTATGAGAGCCTGCTGCTGCTCGGCAGCGGTTGCGCAATCGGAGCGGTGTTCGGGATCTATGGTCAGCTTCTACTCAGCCATGCCCTCGCCGGAGTTACAGGCTTTCCCGTCGTGTTCTCGATTGGGGCACTGGTGGCCGTGTGGAGCGTGGCGCTCGTGAGCCTCGCGGCGACAACAATCCTGGCGCTACCCGGCTACCTGGCAGCTCGAGTGAGACCAAGCGTGAATCCCGGATGAGACCTGCTGCGCTCACGCACGCGGTGTCACGTGAACTGCTATGGGGCCTCAGGCATGTCTCGCGCGAGGTCGCATGCTGGCGAGCCCGTGCCGAGAGCATTCCCGATCCCGAGCTGCGAGCCGACGCACTGAGCGCGATCGACTGCAAGCGCGGAAACATCAACGGTGCAGCGATGTTCTGGACGCTGCCCAACCGGCGCGATCACAACCTGCTCAAAGCGCTGATCGCGTATGAGGTTCTCGCCGACTATCTGGACTGCGTCAGCGAGCGCGGCGCCGGCCTTGGCCTGGCCAACGGCCGCCAGCTTCATGCTGCGCTCGTCGAGGCTCTCGATCCACGCGCACCGATATCCGACTATTACCGTCACCACGACCGCCACGAGGACGGCGGCTACGCGAATGCGCTTGTTCGCAGCTGCCGCACCAGCTGCGCGGAGCTTCCATCCTTCGCCGAGGTCCAGCCATTTCTCGCTCGCGCCGGCGAGCTCTCGCAGGTGCTGGCGCTCAACCACGAGTCGCCCCCACCAGCGCGGGAACACAAGCTCAAAGAATGGGCCGATACGAACTGCCCGACACAATCACGGCTTGACAACAAGCGGGATACACCGGCAGTACAGACCTGGTTCGAGCGCGCCGCCGGCGCCAGCGCGTGGCTGACGGTGTTCGCGATGTTGGCGCTCGCGACAGAGCGTCCGAGCGCAGAGCGACAGCCGCGCGACGTACAGCATGTGTATGAGAGCTATCTCCGTTGGATCGCACCAATCGGGGCTATGCTCGATAGCTACGGCGACCTCGATCGGGACTTGGCGAACGGTGAGCACAGCTACATCTCCTACTACCCAAACATGGGGAGCGCAGTCGAGCGCCTGGGTGCGCTGATTCACCGCTCTCGTCAGGTTTCGGCTTCCCTGCCGCATGGCGCCCGACATTCGCTGATCGCCGCGTGCATGGTGGCCTTCTACCTCTCCAAGGACAGCGTGAGCACGCTAGCCATGTCCGCGAGCACCAGAGAGCTGCAGCGTGCCGGGGGACCGCTCGCCGTTGCCCTCACCCCGGTGCTACGCCTGTGGCGCATCCGCTACGGGCAGCGCTCTGCCTAACTGTCGAATCATGCGACGGGCCACCGAGGTTCGCCGTACGTGCCCGGTTCGTTTTGTGAAACTAGTCAACGCATAGGTGGGCAGACATTATCGACCAATCATGTCTATGTCCGTCGGCAACCGCAGGTCGCGCTCGCTCATCTATGGCCTCAATCTGCTAACGCTGTTCACCGTCGATCAACCGGTGCGCGGCATCGCCGAACTCGCGGACCTGATGAGTGTCAGCCGCCCCACCGCGCACCGTTATGCGGCCACGTGCCTCGAACTCGGTTACCTCGAGCCGGCGCCGATGCGCCGCTACCGTCTCGCGCGGCGCTCAGCTGAACCCGGCATCGCGATGCTCGACTCGCTTGCGATTACCCAACCTGCGCGTCCGCTCCTGCGGGCGCTGCGCGAGCAGACGGGCCGGACTGTCAGCCAGGCGGTGCTGGACGGTGCGAACGCGCTCTACCTGCAGCGGTTGTGCGGTTTCGAGCGTGGGCAGTACCAGCTGGAGAAAGGCCTCGGTGGGGGCTCGCGTCGGCCAGCGCGACGCACCGCCGCCGGCAAGGCGCTGCTGGAAGCGCTGAGGGAGGGCCAGGAGCCGAGCCGGCGTTCGGCCGGTCGCGAGCAGGTGACCGTCGACGAGGGAGGGCTGCGCAGAGGCGCGTGTGGGCTTGCGGTCACTGTACGGGCGAAGGGCCACAGACCCTGCGCCCTCGAAATCGTGCTTCCAATCGGGGCGATGAGCGCTACGGAACTGTCCGATCAGTTGCATGAGCCGCTGCTGAAGGCGGCGAGCGCACTCGCGTCATCGCTCACCCAAGCTCGCCAACGCGAGCTGTGCCTGGCGGGATAGACCGAGCCGAGGGGGCACAGTGGATCGGACCGGGGACGATGAGGACGAGGAGGACGGTCGCGCAGAAGTGCAACCGTTCCCAAGCTTGCCCGAGCCACGCTACTCGCGCGCACTGGAGCGCGGCCTGGCGATCCTCGCGTGCTTTACATCCGCACACCCCGTGCTGGGGATCGCCGACGTCGCCGATCGTCTGGGCATGAGCCGCGCCACCACCCACCGCTACATGAGCACGCTCGTGGCACAGGGATATCTCCAGCGCGACGCGCGCAAGTACCGGCTGGGCCTGGGCGCGGTCGACCTCGGCATGACGACTTTGGGCGCGATGGGCCTGTGCAACCACGCCCGTCCCGATCTGCAGGAGCTTGCCAAGCGGTGCCGTCAGACGGCCGAGATGGCTGTGTTGGACGGCCTGGAGATACTCGTGCTCGAGTCCGTGAGCTACGCCCGGCAGGGCTCGCGTCGGGCGGAGCTGGTCGTGCGCCCCGGATCGCGGCTCCCCCCCTACTGCACCAGCATGGGAAAGATCCTGCTTGCCTACCTCCCGGCGAGACAGCGCGAGCGGGCGCTCGCAGCGATGGAGCTGGTCCGGCACGGGCCGAACACGATCACAAACAGGACAGAGCTCGCCGCCCAGCTCGGCCGCGTACGCGACGAGGGCCTGGCTTTCAACGACGAAGAGCGGATCGCAAGATCCTGCGCGATTGCGGCACCCATCCGCGATGAGACGGGCGACGTCGTTGCCGCGATTGACGTGACCGCACACAGCGGCGTGCTCGACGTCGAGGATCTCGCGGACCAGTTTGCGGGCAAGCTGCTCGCCGCCGCACAGCGCATCTCCAAGCGCCTGGGATGGCAAGGTTAGCCGAACCGCACCGAGGCCCGCTCACGCCACGGCCGATATAACTTCGTCTCCCTGATCAACACAAGGAGACCACAAAGCTATGGGAGTACTGGATGGCAAGTCGGCGATCGTCACCGGCTCGGCACGCGGCATCGGCCGCGCCACCGCGGAGCTGCTCGTCGAGCAGGGCGCGCAGGTTCTGATCAACGACCTAGACGGTGACGTGGCCGAGCAGGCATCGGGTGAGATCAACGGCGAAACGGCTGTGTTCGCGGGAGACTTGACCAAGCCGGGAGCAGCCGACGAGCTCGTCAAGAAGGCAATCGACTCATTCGGCAAGATCGACATCATCGTCAACAACGCCGGCTACACAGTCGACGCACCGGTCCACAAGATGACCGACGAGCACTTCCAGGCGATGCTCGACATCCACACGATCGTGCCCTTCCGCGTGATCCGTGCCGCCGCGCCGCACCTGCGCGAACCGGCAAAGAAAGAGCGTGAGGAAGGCAAGGAGGTGTTCCGCAAGATCGTCAACGTGTCCTCCACCTCGGGCACGTTCGGGAACGCTGGCCAGGCCAACTACTCATCCGGCAAGGCAGGTGTGGTGGGCCTGACTAAAACGGTTGCCAAGGAGTGGGGCCAGTTCAAAGTGAATGTCAACGCGGTCGCGTTCGGCTTCATCGACACGCGCCTGACGCAGGCGAAGGTGGACGAGAATACGATGGAAGTCGGCGGCGAGAAAATCCAGCTGGGGATCCCTGAGCAGATGCGCCAGATGGCCTCCATGCTGATCCCGCTGGGTCGGCCAGCTACCCCCGAGGAGGCGGCTGGAGGCGTGTTCTTCCTGTGCTCGCCGTGGTCGAACTACGTGCACGGACAGACCTTGCACATCACCGGCGGGCTGTTTGGCGGTATGACCGGCTGAGGACCGATGGCTGGGGGAGCGGCTTGCGCGGTTGCTCCCCCTGTCGTACTTGGGCGGGGGCCGCTAAGCCAAACGGCTGAGCTAGGTGCCCGGCTCGCCGCCCCTGAGATCCAGCAAGCACCCCGAAAAGTAAGCGCCCGCAGGTGAGGCGAGATAGGCCGTGAGCGCTGCAACCTCGCCGGCTACATTCGTGGGCGATCCGCAGGGGGGCGCAACTGCGACGGTTGTGATGCCATGCCGCGCCCACTCGATGGAGAGCGTGCGCGCGAGGTTCTCCAAGCCGCTGAGCGCAGCATCCGCGTGCTCGCCGGCGTCTGCCGCGGGTGCGAGGTAGACAATCCGCCCGCCGCGCCCGCCGGGCAGCAGGATGTGGTTGACGAACGCATGCGTCGCACTCCAGCCGGCGTCCAGGCAGGCGCGCAGAGCAGCGCGGGCTGACGAAGATCCCTCGCCCGAGCGAGCGGAGACGAGCGCGTGGGCGAACAGCCCGGCGCCGTCGATGACGAGCACCTCGAGATCGGCGCAGACATCGGCGAGCAAGCGCTCGACCGTCTTCCCCAGCTCGGTCTCACCGCGGCTGTCGCGGCAGTCGCCATCCAGCGGCACCCCAATCACGTGCGCACCCAGACCTGCGCAGGCAGAGCCGACCGCACCAGCCAGCGACCGACTGGTCGCTTTGCGTACTGCGCCATCGCCGCTCGCTCCACCAGGCGCTTGGGCGAGCACGACGGACACTCCCTCCAGCAGGCCAGGGAACAGCAGCTCTGACGCGTCTATCGTGGGCATGGGCTAAACGGCTACAAGCGCAGCGAGGCGTTTTTGCCACCGTGACCGGAATTCAGAACAACGACGATATAGAGCGCCGTGACGACGATCGACACGACAACTATCCAGACGCCGTGCTTACTTAGGCGCTTCTGAGGACGAGTCGCAACGACGATACCGAGGATGAATCCGGCAAGTGGAACGAAGACGGCAAGGACGTAACCTATGACTACCAGCCCCGTGTTCCCAGGGCCTTCCTCGTCCGAGCGCTCCCCAGCGAGAGACGACGGGGGCGGCGGCCCGGCTCCGCTGTAGCTATCGGTCCACTGTTCTCCGTCCCAGTAACGTTGGCCGTCGCCGGACGGGTTGACATACCAACCGGCGGGCGCGGTTGGCGGTGCGTCATGGTCCGATGATGCGTCAGGGTCGAGCACAGCGCGTGCCCCCCGGCACAAAAACGAATTGTGGTGGCCCGATCGAGGTCACATCGAACACCCTAGCTGCGGCAGCAGTGGGAGGACCTGTTGCGCTCAGACGGCGGTTGCGCCCTTGGGGGCGTGGCGTTCGGCGCGGCGCTGCTCGCGTACGCGCCGGAGGATGCCCTTGCGTCCGTGCTGTTCGAGTCCACCGTACAGACGGCGGATCTCGACGAGCACCTGATCGGCGACCGTCTGCTGCTGCTCGTGGGTGGGGTCCTGGATGGACTCCCAGCGCATGGCGTCGCCGTACTGGATGGTGACCTTGGGGAACTGCAGGCGCTTCCAGTTGCGCACGTGCGATGAGCCGTAGATGGCGATGGGGACGACAGGCGCGCCGGTCTCGAGCGCCAGGCGCCCTATCCCGCGCTTGGCCTGTTCGGAGACTTTGCCGGTGCGCGAGCGACCGCCCTCGCAGTACATGGTGACGGCGCCGCCGCGTTCGAGGATGGAGCGCGCTGTGATGAACCACTCCTCGTCACGCGCGCCACGCCTGACGGGGAACACGCCGCCGTGGGTGTAGATGAACTGCATGGGCGGCTTGAACAGCTGCGACTTGGCCATGAAGCGGACCTTGCGGCGGATGTAGCAGCCCATCAGGAAGTGATCCATGAAAGAGAAGTGGTTGGGGGCGAGGATCACGGCGCCGTTGCCGGGGACCTTCTCGACGGAGATGGCACGGGCGCGCAGGAACGTGTATGAGTACAGGGAGGTAAGCACGCGCACGAGCTCATACGCGGCGTCCGGTTCGCGCGCACGCGAGCGCTCGTGGAAGCGCTCGAAATGCTCCTGGGGGCGCGGATCGGTGTAGACCTGCTCGCGCATGGGGGCGAGATCACTCATGCAAACGCTGTACCTCGATGGCGAGCCAAAGTTACGCGCGAGGACACGGCGCGCATCCTAACGGCGGCTGATGTAGACGCGCAGGAAATCCAGAAGCTGGCGGCCGCGATGCAGAAAGCCGGTGAACGTACGGCCGCTGGCACGGTGGACGAGGTCGAGCTCGACCTCAGCGACTCGATGCCCAGCGCGCACGGCATCGATGGTCATCCCGATCTCCATGCCGAAGCCGTGAGCGAACGGCAGCGCGTCTTGGAGCGCTGCTTGAGTCAGCGCTCGCTGCCCGGAGATGGGCGCGCTGGGATCCAGGCCGCAGCGACGACGAATCGCCCAGCGGGCGAAGCCTCGTGCGAGCCCGAAACCGCCGCCAACCGGCGTAGCGAAGGCCGCCACCGCGATGTCGGTGTCCCCTCGCGCAACCGGGTCAGTCAGTGCCACTAGTTCGACCGCAGAGTCGCCGAGATCGCCATCGCAGAGGACGTAAATCGATTTTGAGTGGGGGTCGCGCGTGGTCTGAGGAGCCCCGTGGGTGGGCGCGCGGGCGTAATGCAGAGCCGCGCGGGCGGTGCGGGTGACGGCGGCACCCTTGCCAAGCACGCGTGCACCGCTGTCCACGTGCGCCCCGGCAGCGAGCGCGATCTCAACGGTGGCGTCGCTGGAGCCGTCGTCGGCGACCCAGATGGGCGCACCGGGAAACGCGCGGGCGAGCGCCGCGAGCGTCGCGGCGATGCGATCGGCCTCGTTGTATGCCGCCACGAGGACGACTGTGGAGGCATCGGGAGATCGGTCGGCGACGCTATCTATTGTGGTGCTCCAGTGATGGCGAGCGACGTCCGAAGGAGCGAGAGGATCAGATGACTGACATTGAGGCTCATATCACCGGCACGGTATGGAAAATCGAGTGCGCGGTGGGCGACACGATCGAGGAGGGCGACACGGTGGCGATCCTCGAGTCGATGAAGATGGAGATGCCGGTGGAGGCGGAAGATGCAGGCACGGTGACGGAGATCCGCTGCGAGGAGGGCCAGGCAGTCAATGAGGGCGACACACTGGTCGTGCTCGACTAGCGCCACGGCGCACGCACGAAGCCTCGGCTAGCCTGTCGGACCCGATGTCCTCGAGCGCTCCCCGATACGAACCGGTCTCAAGATGACTGGCACGCCCGGATGCGCCCCTGGAACACGGCGCCGGATCGCCACGTGCCGTCTTGCCCGTGCCACCAGCACGGGCTTCACCGGCCCGCGGCGCCCGGCTTGGTCCAGGAACGCCCCGACCGCACCCTCATCTTGAGACCGGTTCTACGTGAGCTAGCCGACGGCAAGCTGCTGGTCGACGAGCCGGCGGCAGGCGTCGCTCGCCTGACGATCTCAAACCCAACCAAGCGCAACGCGCTGGATCACCCGATCCTGGACGCGATCAGCGCGACGCTCGATGAGCTGTCCGGGGCAGGCGCGGCGGATGGGTCCCCCCCGCCGGCTCGCTGCGTGTTGATCACGGGCGCGCACGGGATGTTCTCGGCCGGTTATGACATCGGCGAGATTCCGGACGAGGAGTTCGAAGAGCGGGCGGAGCGGTTGGTTGCGCACCCGTTTACGCAGGCGATTGAAGCGCTGGAGGAGTTCCCGTATCCGACGCTGGCAGCGCTGCCGGGACACACGATTGGTGGTGGCCTGGAGCTGGCGCTGTCGTGTGATCTGCGTGTGGCGCAGGCGGAGATCAAGCTCGGCATGCCCCCGGCGAAGCTGGGGTTGGTGTACTCGCACACGGGCTTGCGTCGTTTCATCGACGCGATCGGCGCGGCACGTACGCGTGAGCTGTTCCTGCTGGGCAGCTACATCGACGCGGATACCGCGCTTCTTTGGGGGCTCGTCAACCGCGTGGCGAGCGCTACGGATCTCGAGGCCACGGCACTCGAACTGGCAAGCGAGCTCGCCGGCAATGCGCCGCTGTCGCAGACGGGAAACAAGCGCGTGATCGAGGCGCTTCTAAACGCCGAGAGCGAGCTGCCGGCGGACGTGGAAGCAGAGCTGATCGAGCTGCGCCGGGCCTCCTTTGCCTCGCAGGATCTGCGCGAGGGAATGCGTGCGTTCAGCGAACGGCGAGCGGCCCGCTGGCGGGGGGAATAGTCACCGGGGCCACCGTGTGTGCCCAGCTCGTGGCCACACCGACCGTCTGACGCGGTGGCGGCGGCACTTCGGCCACAAATAGCCGTCCGCCACACCGCATACGTTGTATGCCTGTGGCCCCGCTGATCACACGCGAGGAGGCTCTCCAGCTGGGAGAGATCGAAGATCGCGACCAGATCGAAGCGCTGATCGAGCGCGCGTGGCAAGCACGCGTAGAGCGCTTTGCGGACTCGACGGATATGTGCTCGTTGGTGAACGCGAAGTCGGGAGGCTGCGCGGAGGATTGTGGCTTCTGTGCGCAGTCGCGCTTCGCGGATGCGGAGACGCCGATGCACGCGATGATGGAGCCGGAGCAGATCCTCGAGCACGCGCGCGCGGCTGAAGCTGCGGGCGCACACCGCTTTTGCATGGTCACCCAAGGTCAGGGCCTATCCAAGCGCGACTTCGAGAAGTACCTGGAGGGCGTGCGACTGGTCTCGGAGAAGACCAACCTCAAGCGTTGCGCGTCTGTGGGACACATCTCGGCGGAGCGCGCGAAGGCACTGCGCGAGGCTGGCATCCAGCGTGTGCATCACAACGTGGAGACGGCGCAGAGCTATTACTCGGAGGTGACGAGCACGGTCCGCTATGAGGGCCGGCTGCGCACGATCGACGCGGTGCGGGAGGCGGGCCTTGAGACGTGCGTGGGCGGCATCTTGAACCTCGGCGAGACGCGTGAGCAGCGCGTTGAGATGGCGTTTGAGCTGGCTGAGATCGACCCGACGAGCGTGCCGATCAACATGCTCAACCCGCGTCCGGGCACGAAGTTCGGCGATCGCGAGTACATGGACCCGTGGGAGGCGGTGAAGTGGATCGCGATCTTCAGGCTGATCCTCCCGGGATCGCTATTCCGTCTGTGCGGTGGGCGCGTGGAGAACCTCGCGGAGCTGCAGCAGCTGGCGGTGAGGGCAGGCATCAACGGCGTGATGATGGGCAACTTCCTGACGACGCTGGGCAACGAGCCGGAGACCGACCGCTCGATGTTCGAGGAGCTTGGCCTGAACGTGGCGCGCCAGCCGGACAACGCGGCCAACCCGCGTCCGGACAACCGCTCTGGCTGGTTGGCGGGCGAGACGCCGGACGTGATCGAGGAGCTGAAAGAGGGCCTTGCGCCCACGAACGAGATCGACCTGCGGGTGCGGTTGTGGGATCCCTCGACACAGCTGCGCTTCAGAGCCAAGCGCGCCGTCCCACCCCGCCCAGATGGTGCCGCCAACACCAACAGGGTGCCGGTGGGTTAGATGGTTGACACGACCGTGGGATCGGCGATCTAGATGTCTGGCCCGGCGGTAAGCGAGATTGCTGAAAGGCTGCAGGAGCTGGAGCAGCTGGGTCTCTCCCGTCGGCTGCGACTGGTGAGCGGCCCGCAGGGGCCGACGGTTCTGCTCGATGGCAAGCCGGTGCTGCTGCTGTGCTCTAACAACTACCTGGGGCTGGCTGACCACCCGCGCGTGCGAGAAGCGGCAGCGGACGCGGCGATGCGCTGGGGCGTGGGTGCGGGAGCATCGCGCCTGGTGTCGGGGACGATGACTATCCATCGCCGCCTGGAGGAGCGCCTGGCGGCGTTCGAGGGCAGCGAGGCGTGCCTGCTGTTCGGCTCCGGCTACTTGGCGAACCTGGGTGTGATCGGCGCGATGGCCGGTCGCGGCGATGTGGTTTTCTCGGATGAGCTCAACCACGCATCGATCATCGACGGCTGCCGGCTGTCACGGGCGGAGGTGGTGGTGTACCGCCACCGCGACGTGGAGCATTTGGACTGGAGCCTGCGCCGCCACACAGGCGAGCGGCGTTTGATCGTCACCGACTCGGTGTTCTCGATGGACGGGGACGTAGCGCCGCTGGAGGAGATCGTGGAGCTGGCGGACATGCACGGGGCGCGGCTGGTGGTCGACGAGGCACACGCCACCGGCAACCTCGGCCCGAACGGTCGCGGCGCGGTGGCTGCGGCCGGCCTCGAGGGTGAGATCGACGTGATCGTTGGCACGCTTGGCAAGGCGTTTGGCTCCTATGGAGCGTACGCGTGCGCCAGTGCTGAGATCGTCCGCTACCTGATCAACAGCTCGCGCTCGCTGATCTTCTCGACCGCGCCGGCGCCACCCGCTGTGGCAGCAGCGCTGGCGTCGCTGGAACTGCTGCAGGAGCGCCCACACCGCGTGCAGCGGCTGCGCTCCAATGCGAGCGTGCTGCGCCGGGCGCTGGCGGCGGAGGGCTTTCCGGTGGCGGACACGGAGATGCACATCGTGCCGCTGATCGTGGGCGACGAGCGCGGGGCGGTGCGCATGTGCCAGGAGGCGATCGCGCAGGGAGCGTTCGCCCAGGCAATCAGGCCACCGACAGTGCCCGCTGGAACCTCGCGGCTGCGGCTGACGGCAATGGCCTCGCACACTGGTACGGAGCTGCAGATGGCAGCGAGCGTATTTGGCGCGGCAGCACGCAAGGTGGGACTCGATCCGGCATCGATGAAACCGCCGCTGAGCGAGCGTCAAGAAGCGATCGCTGAGCGCGAGCTGGCGTACTCGGAGCTTGGCGAGATGCCGGCGCTGGCGGGCGCGAACGCCCCTTTTGACTTCGAGCGCGAGCTGCACAGCGTTCGCGCGGCTTAGATGCCCGATCCAACCAACTAGGCGCGGACGCGGGGACGCGTGAGCATGCGCGGGCTATTCGTTACAGCTACTGACACAGGTGTCGGCAAGACGGTCCTCAGCGCGGCGCTGCTCGCGGCGCTGTCTGCCGGTGGCGAGTCGGTGCGGGCGTTCAAGCCGGTGGTGACGGGGCTCCAGGACGAGGCGGAAATCTCGGCACGCGGTGTTTGGCCGCCGGACCACGAGCTGCTCGCGGCGGCAGCAGGCATGGCGGCAGATGAAGTCTCACCGCTGCGCTACGGCCCGGCCGTGTCCCCCCACCTCGCGGCGGCGCTGGCGGGGGAGCGCATCGATCCGGCAACGCTACTCGCGGCAGCCCGCGCGCACGACGGCGAGGCTGGGACGTTGGTCGTGGAGGGCGTGGGCGGCCTGTTGACACCCCTGGGGGACGATTACAGCGTGTGCGATTTGGCGGTGGCGCTCGAGCTGCCCGTGGTGATCGCCGCGCGCCCTGGCCTGGGCACGATCAACCACACGCTGCTGAGCATTCGCGCAGCCCGGGCGGCAGGCCTGGACGTGCGGGCGATCGTGCTGACACCGTGGCCCGCACAGCCGACGGTCATGCAGCAGTCCAACCGCGCAACGATCGCGCGCCTGGGGCAGGTCCCGGTGCGGACGCTTCGCCAGATCCCCAGTCCTGAGCTCGCGGAGCTGGCGGACGCCGGAACGCCACTGCTCAGCCTGCTCGATTGACCGAGATGGTTGACTGCGCGATCGCGGGCTCGCTCAGGACGAGGCTGGCAGTGCGACCGCCGCGAGCATCGCGGAGCTGATCTGGGCGATGTCCTCGTCCGCGGTCACGTACGGGGGCATGGCGTAGATCAGGTCACGAAACGGACGCAGCCACACTCCGTGTGCGACAGCAGCGGCGGTTGCCGAGGCGATGTCGACGTCGTGGTCGAGCTGCACTACACCGATGGCGCCGAGCACACGTACATCGGCCACACCGGGGAGCTCGCGAGCCGGCTCCAAGCCGGCAAGTAGGCCGTGCTCGATGGCGCTGACGCGCTCGGGCCAGTGCCCTTCCGCGAGCAGCTCGAGCGAGGCGAGCGCGACGGCGCAGGCGAGTGGGTTGCCCATGAAGGTGGGGCCGTGCATCAGCCCGCCGCCCTCTCCAGCGGAGACCGCCTGGGCAACGGCATCCGTGCATAGGGTTGCTGCGAGGGTCATGTAACCGCCGGTGAGCGCCTTGCCCACGCACATCACGTCGGGCGTGACCGCGGCGTGCTCGCAGGCGAACATCGTGCCGGTGCGGCCGAAGCCCGTGGCGATCTCATCGAGCACCAGCAGCAGACGGTGCTCGTCGCATATGCGGCGCATCAACGCCAAACACTCGGGCGCGTGAAAGCGCATCCCCCCCGCGCCCTGCACGACCGGCTCGAGGATTACCGCTGCAAGCTCGTGTGAATGTGCTGCAGCCAGCTCCCGTACATGGGCAGCCCAGCTCTCATCCAGACCGGCGTGGAATCCATCGGGTGGGCGCTCGGCGAACACGTGCTGGGGCAGGACACCGGCGAACAGGCTGTGCATCCCACCGATCGGATCGCATACGGCCATCGCGCCGGCCGTATCGCCGTGGTAGCCGCCTCTGATCGTGAGTAGGCGCGTGCGACGGCTGTGGCCGAGCGCGCGCTGGTACTGCAGGCACAGCTTGATCGCCACCTCGACGGACACCGAGCCAGAGTCGGCGAGGAACACCCGCTGGAGGCCGACCGGTGCGATCTCACTCAGACGCTCAACCAGACGGATGGCAGGCTCGTGCGTGAGCCCGCCGAACATCACGTGCGCCATCTTGCCCAACTGCTCGCGCACGGCGTGATCGAGAACTGGGTTGCGATAGCCGTGGATGGCACACCACCACGAGGCCATCCCATCGATCAGCTGGCGACCGTCCGCCAGCTGCAGGCGCACGCCCTGCGCGGAGACAACCGGTAGTGGCGCCATCGCCGAGGGCAGCGCACCATACGGATGCCACACACGCTCGCGGTCGAGCGCGAGCAGTTGCTGCCAGTCAGGAGCGCCGGCCAGCGCTGTTCCTAGTCCTCGTAAATGGTGAAGTCACGCTTACGCGCGCCGCAGACCGGACAGAACCAAGTGTCCGGGATGTCCTCGAACGCCGTCCCCACGGGGATGCCGCCGTCGGGATCGCCCTCGTCGGGGTCGTAGATGTAGCCGCAGGACTCGCAGATCCAGCGCTGCAGGGTCTCGGTGGGGGCGCTCATAGGCTTGTGGTCTCGGTGTTGTCGCTCATGCGATGAAGACTACCGGCCGGTAGGGTCAGTCGATGCGAACCTCTGAGGAGAGCGAGCGTCCGGGCCCGGGCGAGACGTACAACCCGGGTGAGCCCACACCGGCACGCCAGGCGGCAAGCGTGATCCTGCTTCGCGGCGGAGCGCAGCGACTAGAAGTGCTGTTGGTCAAGCGCACGCCGCACGCTCGCTTCATGGGTGGCGTGTGGGTGTTTCCTGGTGGCGCCGTTGACGCCCACGAGGGCGATGGCGACGGCGCCCATCGTGCCGCGGCGCTACGCGAGCTGCGCGAGGAGGCGGCGATCTCGCTTGAAGATCCCAGGGAGCTGATCAAGTTCTCCCGCTGGATCACCCCTGCGGAGGTGCAGATCCGTTTCGACACTCATTTCTTCCTCGCTGCCTTACCTGAAGGGCAGGAGCCGAAGATCGATGGCGAGGAGTGCGTCGACCTGGGCTGGTTCACTCCGGCTGGCGCTCTGGAGGCCTACAAAGGCGGTGAGATCTCCCTGGTATTCCCGACGATCAAGCACCTGGAGCAGCTCGGCGACTTCGCCTCCGTGCAGGAGGTTCTCGGCTACGCCCATGGGCGCGAGGTCAAGCCGATACAGCCACGGGTGGTCCTCGATGGCGAGGTCGCGCGCATCGTGCTGCCGGGCGAGCCTGGTTACTGAGATCCGCCGAGGACGCCCCTGCGGGGCGGCACGACTACTGAGATCCGCTCAGGCCTGCTGCTGAGCGTCGATCACGTGGGTGACCGCATTGATCAGCGCAAGGTGCGTGAACGCCTGCGGGTAGTTGCCCAGATGACGCCCTGAGGAGGCCTCCAGCTCCTCTGCGTAGAGCCCGAGCGGTGAGGCGTAGGCGAGCAGGCGCTCACACATGTGCTCCGCTTGGCGGTGCTCGCCGATCTCCGAGAGCGCTGACACGAGCCAGAAGGAGCAGATCAGGAACGTGCCCTCCTCGCCATGCAGGCCGTCGTCGGTCTCGTCGGTGCGGTAGCGCAGCACGAGGCCGCTCTCCGTTAGCTCGTCGCGGATCGCACAGACGGTGGCGTGCACGCGTTCGTCGTCGGGCGGGAGAAAGCGCACGAGCGGAATCAGCAGGTTGGATGCGTCGAGTGCGTCGGTGTCGTAGTGCTGGCGAAAGACGCCGCGCTTGTCGACGCCACGCTCGAGGATGTCGGCCCTGATCTCATCGGCCAGTGCCTGCCAGCGTTCGGCCTGCTCGTCCTCGCCGCGGCGTTCAGCCAGGCGCGCGCCGCGATCCATCGCCACCCAGCACATCAGCTTGGAGGAGACATAGTGGCGCGGCTCGCCGCGCGCCTCCCAGATCCCCTGATCGGGCTGCTCCCACACATCGGCAGCGCAACGCACCTGGTCGGCGAGGATCGGCCACAGCCGCTCGGGTATGTGGTCGCGCTTCTTGGAGTGCAGGTACACGGAGTCGAGCACCGCGCCGAACACGTCGTTCTGGCGCTGGCTGTAGGCACCGTTACCGATCCGCACGGGGCGCGCTCCCTCATAGCCCTTGAGGTGGTCGAGCGTCGACTCGGTCAAGTCCTTCTGCCCCCTGATCCCGTACATGATCTGCAGCGAGCCGTCCTCGTTGCGCTCCATGTCAGCGAGGAACTGCACGAAGTCGTCCGCCTCCCAGTTCAGCCCGAGCGCGTGCAGCGCCCACAGCGTGAACGTCGCGTCGCGCATCCAACAGAAGCGGTAGTCCCAGTTTCGCTCGCCGTGAGGGGTCTCTGGCAGCGAGGTGGTAGCGGCGGCAACCAAAGCACCGGTGGGCATAAATGTGAGGCCCTTCAGCGTCAGCGCCGAGCGCTCCAGGTGAAGCCGCCAAATATGGTCGGGATAGGTACCTTCGGCCAGCCACGTGCGCCAGAAGTGACCAGTGCGGTCCATGTACTCCTCGGCCTGCTCGACTGTGTGCGGCCCACCCTTGCCCTCCGTCCAGGAGAGCGCGCAGAAGCGCTTCTCGCCTTCGCTCAGCGTGTGGCGCCCATGCGTGCGGTTGCCCTCTATACCCATGCGGATGTCGCTGAAGAGCCTGAAATCGGTCACCTCGTCGGTGGCGTCCAGCATGCAAACGCCAGACTCTCCACTCTGTGCGAACGTCCAGCTTGCCGCCGCGGAGCCGTAGTCGAGCATCGGCTCGCACACGATCTCGACCTGCACCTGCCCTTGGATGCATTCGATGATGCGCACCAACAGATGGTCGGCGTCGTAGTCGGTAGGCGGGCGCGTGTGGCTGGAGCCCTCCTTGTTGTCGTGCCACGGACCGATCGTGAGCGCCTCCACCACCCGCAGCCAGCCCTGCGGCGTCATCCAAGTGGTCTCGATGATGTTCGTGCCGGGTATGTAGCGCCGTCCGGCGGGGACGTAGACGCCGTAAGGGCCGACGCGCCAACTCCCTGCGCCGCGGTCGAGCAGCGCTCCAAATATGGATGGCGAGTCGAAGTACGGTAGGCACATCCACTCGATCGAGCCATCCGAGGCGACGAGCGCACCGGTGTGACAGTCCGACAGGAAACCGTAGTCGGCGATCGGTGGGAAAGGAGAGTTGGGTGATACCCAACCGGCCGCAAGTGTGCCGGCCGCTGCCTGGACGCCGGGCGGAGTGCTCTTGGCGGCAGACGAATCCTCCGACGGACTCACCACTCGGTTCGCTCGAACTTCGGCCGCTCGACGCTGTCGGGCAGGATCTGCTCGTCTTCGAGCTTGTCCAGATGAGCTGCAAGCGTTGCGGTGGCGAGCGGCAACAGCGGCTCTGGCACCTCGGGCCACACGGCGTCAAGGAGTTCCTGGATCGTGCGCCGGCCTTCACTCAACGCCATGATCAGGCGATTCTCACGGTCAATGCGATGGGCGAGATAGTCTTCGAGCTTGACGTGCGCGTCCCACACCGGCGGCCCGTGGCCGGGGCACAGCACGTTGAAGTCTTCGCGCAGGCGCAGGCGGGTGAGCGCCAACATGTAGCCGGCCATGGCTCCACGATAGGGGCTGATGAACACACTGCCCTCGCCCAGCACGGCATCCCCGGTGAAACACGCGCCGTCGGCCACGACCGCAAAGTGATCGGCAGCATGACCTGGCGTGGCGACGGCCTCGAAGGGACCGAAGCGCACATTCTCGCTGAGCAGGATGTCCACGGATCCGCGACCGGCGGCAAGTGGGGCCGGATAATGTTCGAGCAACGGTCGCACCGCTTCGGCATGGTCGTGGTGATCGTGGGTGAGCACGACTCCTCCCAAACCTCCACGTGCGTCGATGGCGGCCGCCAGGCGCGTGATGTGCTCGTCCAGCAGCGGACCGGGATCTACGATCCACGCCGGCGAACGCCCGACGACCCACGTATTCGTCCCCGACAGCGTGAGCGGCCCCGGGTTGGCGGCCCGCACACGCAGGATGTCGTAGTGAGTCAGCAGGTCCGCCTCAGAGCCCGCCTCCGCGGAGTCGCCGTTGGCGCCGGCGTCTGCCTCTGGATTCGGCGGATGCGGCGTATTCATGGAACGCGACGTTAGCTGACGGCCCGGCTGAAATAACTGCCCGTGAGCCTACCTCTCGCGACCGGACGCACGGCTGCGACGCCGTGTGCCGCTGCGCGATGAGCCTCCAGGACGTTGCGCCCCGCCGCTACCCGTGCTCGGACGACGCCCGCCGGGACGTGAGCGCTCGCCACCGCGCGGACGGCCCGCGCCGCCGCCACCCGTGCCTCGATTGGGGCCTGCTGAGCTGATCCCAGCGAGACCGAGCTCACGCTCCAAGCCGAGCGGGCTGATCATTCCCGCCAGTTCGCGGGTCTGATCGTGAGCGACGAGCGTGACGCCCACGCCGCTCGCGCCGGCGCGAGCAGTGCGCCCGATGCGGTGCACGTAGTCCTCACGGGTTGCAGGGATGTCGTAGTTGATCACGTGGGTGATGCCCGCCACGTCGATCCCTCGCGCAGCAACGTCCGTGGCCACGAGCGTGTCCACAACCCCCGCCTCGAAGTTAGCAAGCGCCCGCTCGCGCTGGCCTTGGGACTTGTCACCATGCATCGCCACCGCCTTGACGCTGCTGGTGGCAAGACGTTTGACCAACCGATCGGCGCCGCGCTTGGTGCGCACGAACACGAGCGTCAGACCGCGCTCGGCCTCGCCGAGCTCGATGATCAGACGTGCGACCTTGCCGTCGTGGGTGACGGTCACGAAACGGTGCTCCACATCGCCCTTGCGCTCGGCGGAGTGCGCATGCTCGTGGCGGCGCGGATCGGTGGTGTAAGCCTTGGCGATCCGCCCGACCTCGCCCTCGAGCGTCGCCGAGAACAACATCGTCTGGCGCTTGGCAGCGGTCATTTTCACGATTTTGTCGACCACTGGACGAAAGCCCATATCCAACATCCTGTCGGCCTCATCGAGAACTAGCACGCGGACTTGGCTCAGCGATACATCCCTGCGCTCGATCAGGTCGAGCAGCCGCCCGGGAGTCGCCACGAGAATGTGCGCGCGTGCGGCTAGCCGTGCCTGCTTGACGATGCCGGCACCGCCGTAGACGGCCGCAATCGATAGAGCGCGGGCGTGCGCGAGCGGACGCATGTCCTCGACGATCTGGAGGGCCAGCTCGCGGGTGGGCGCGAGGATCAATGCTGACGGGCGCGCGTCGGAGTCCTTCAAAGACTCGACCACGGGCACGCCGAACGCGAGTGTCTTGCCCGAGCCAGTGGGCGATTGCGCAAGTACGTCATGGCCCGCCAGGACGTCCGGGATGACCATCTTCTGGACGTCGAACGGCGCAGTGATCCCGCGCTTGGCAAGCTCAGCCACGACAACCTCGGACACGCCGAGGTCGGCGAACGTTTCAACCTTCATGTGTTGGTGCTCCTTCTGGCAGCCTCAAGGGCCGCCGCTGCAGATGGAGATTCGACTGACCCCATCCGCGCTTCAGAGCGCCAACAAAGACAAAGAACCTCACAGACGGCCTCGCCGCCCGTAGTGGCACCGTAGCAGGCTGCCGATGGCTCACCGCGATTGCGGCAGCTTGACCTGACTTCGCTTGCCGCCAGCGGCGGAGGACGGCGGCACGACGGGTCCGATGTCACCGTCGGGAGCCTCGTCGAGATCGACCATCACGGGAGCGTGGTCGCTCGGCTTGGTGCCCTTGCGGGCCTTTCGATCGACCCAGGCGGCGCGCACCCGACCGGCGAGGGCAGCGTTTGCCAGCACAAGATCGATCCGCATGCCCAGATCTTGATGGAACATCCCAGCGCGGTAGTCCCAGTAGCTGAACACGCGCTCGGTCGGCCAGCGATCGCGTATGACATCGCGCAGACCCAGCTGCTGCAATTCGGCGAGCGCCGCCCGCTCTGCGGGCGTGACGTGCGTGTGGCCTACGTATGCGGCCGGATCGAACACGTCGATGTCGGCGGGCGCGATGTTCATGTCGCCGCAAACCATCACGTCTTGTGGACCGCTCGCCACCACCGCCCGCAAAGCAGCAAGCCAGGCGAGCTTGTACCGGTAGTGATCGGAATCGGGCTCGCGGCCGTTGGGGACGTACACGCAGTGCACTCGCACCCCGCCGCATGTTGCCGCCACCGCGCGTGCCTCCGCGTGCGGGAAGCCCGGCGCACCGTCCACCCCCACGACGACGTCCTCCAACCCCGCGCGCGACACGATCGCCACCCCGTTCCACTGTGCCTCGCCGTGGCGAGCAGACGCGTAGCCGCGGCTCGCGAGCTCCCCGCCGAGCAGCTGATCGAACGCGTCGTCGGCGAGCTTCGTCTCCTGCAGGCAGACGACGTCAGGCTGGCGTTCGTCGAGCCATGCCAGCAGCCGTGGAAGGCGTTGCTTGACCGAGTTCACGTTCCATGTCGCTACTCGCATTGGCCGTACGCTAGCGCCAGCAGCACCACGCTGGCGGCAGGAGGATAATGGCGAGGGTGACCGACGAAATCGCTTCCAACACCGAGGCGATCCATCAGGCGATGCCGTTTGCGAAGAAGCTGGGGCTCGAGCTGGTCGCGGCTGGTCCCGATGAGGTTCGCTGCCGGCTGAACTGGTCAGATGAGCTCTCCGGCGCGGGCGTTGGCATGCACGGCGGCGCGATCATGAGTCTCGCCGACGCAGCCGGCGGCCTGTGCGCTTTCCTGAACCTCCCTGACGGCGCAAGCGGGACGACGACGATCGAGTCGAAGACGAACTTCCTACGTGCCGTGCGCTCCGGCGCGGTCGAGGCCGTTTCGCGACCGTTGCACAAGGGCCGCTCAGTGGTCGTCGTGGAGACCGACGTGATCGACGAGGCAGGACGCATGGCTGCTCGCGTTACCCAATCTCAGATCGTCCTGCGCCCATGAGCGCCGCCCGAGCCGGCTGCCCGTGCCCCAACCGCTAGACACCGCGGGCGACCGCTTCACGCTCCCCGAGCTGGAGTCGGCTGCACTGCTCACCATTGACGTCCAGTGCGACACGCTCGACGACGGCGGCTTTCCGATTGCCGGCACGTCTTTGGCATTGCCGATGATGCGTACCGTTGTGGAGGGCTTTCGCCGAGCAGGCAAGCCGATCGTCCACGTCGTTCGCATCTACGAGCGCGACGGCGCCAACGCGGAGCCCTGTCGCCGTCAGTTGCTCGCCGCAGGGGCACAGCTCTTGATCCGCGAAACGCCCGGCTGTCAGATCGCCGGCGAGCTACTCCCCAATCCGGGCGCTGAGCTCGACGAGGGGCTGCTGCTGGACGGCGGCGTGCAGATACTCGGGGCCAACGAGGTGGCCATGTACAAGCCGCGGTGGGGTGCCTTCTACCGCACGTCGCTCGAGGAGCACCTGCGCGAGCGTGCGATCTCGACGGTGGTGTTCACCGGCGCCAACTTCCCCAACTGCCCACGGACCTCGATCTACGAGGCTAGTGAGCGCGACTTCCGCGTGGTGGTCGTCCGCGACGCGATCTCAGGTCTTTACGAGCGCGCCGAGCAAGAGCTCGCGGGCATCGGTGTGCATCTGATGAGCAGCGACGAAGTGATCGAAGGACTCGCGGCTAGCGGCTAAGCCGATTCACGCGAAGCATTCTTCAAGTATAAATACATACAGACGTGTATGTATGATACATTCCCGGCGAGCAGACCGATGTCCACAGCCTCACGCCAGCACTCCGACCCCGTCCCTCCGCGCCGAGACAGGCAGGCAGCAGCCGCGACCGCCCAATGGCAGCGCGAGGTTCCCGAGGCGATCCGCTCCCTTGGCACACTCGCGGACGCCGACTACGCCGACATCGTCACTGCGGCAATCGACACAGTGCCGGCAGAACCCGAGCAGGTGATCCACGAAACGCTGCAGCGTATGCCGCGCGGCCTGGTCCTGTTCATCCCATTTGCGCAGCGCGTGTTGCTGGGTCTCCGCCTGAAGCTGCAACCGTCGCCGGACTACCTGCTCGGGTGGAAGATCGCCGATCGCGGCGATAACTGGATCAGGATCGAGGCTGCCTCGTGGTTCTTGACCGGCCACGTAGTCATCCACGTCGATCAACGGCAAATCTCGCTCGCGTCATTCATCCGCTACGACCGACGGCTCGCGGCATTCGTGTGGCCGCCGGTGTCCCTGATCCACCGTCAGGTAGCGCTCGCCCTAGTACGTGGCGCGGTACAAGCGCTCTGATGAAACCCAGCATCAAAGGTGTGAAAGGACAGGCGAGACTTCCGAATAGTGCACACATCTCCCACCCTTGGCGCATCCATGAGCTCACCGCCGACTTTCAGCTCGAGGACGTGTGGGCGCTACCCGTACACGGTGAGCAGGGCGACTTCCCCGCGCTGGTGCAGGGCCTTACCGCGGGCGATCCCTCCCAAGGCTCATGGCTTGCTCGCGCGCTGTGGACGATCCGTTGGAAGCTCGGCGAGCTACTGGGTTGGGATGAGGCAGAGACGGGCCTCGGAGAGAGGGTGCCGACGCTGCGCCAACGCCTGCCTAAGGACCTGCTAGACGCGCCAGGCCCCGGCTTCGACGCGCTGCCGTTCACCCCGCTGTACCTGACCGGCGACGAGTTCGCCGCGGAGATCGCCAACCACACCATGCATGGCGTCATGCACCTCGGCTGGGTTGCTGACGGGACTGGCGGTTGGCGCGGCCAGATGGCCGTCCTGGTCAAGCCAAACGGGCTCCTCGGAGCCATATACATTGCCTCGATCAGACCATTTCGACACCTGATTATCTACCCCGCGATGATGCGGCAGATCGAGCGCGACTGGACACGAGCGGCTCGCACCGGTCTTACGCAAACCGTCGATTCGCATGAATCCTGAACTGCCTACGATGCACGGCTGATCAGTCAAGAGCAGGCCCTGCTCGGACCGAGGCGCTCGTCTGCACAAGCTACGCTCCCGCGATGGACCCCAAGCTCCTGGAAGACCTCGAGGACTGGCTGCGGATCCCCTCGATATCCACCGGCGGGGGCGACCCAGCAGACCTGGAGCGGGCGGCCGCTTGGGTGATCGACCGTGTCCGCGAGGCCGGCGGCGAGGGCGAGCTGGTCCGCCTCGGCGATGCCAATCCGCTGGCGGTAGCCGAGCTGACGGCGAGCGTCTCGGACGCCCCGACAATCCTCATCTACGGCCACTACGACGTCCAGGGGACCGGCCCGGCTGAGCTGTGGCACTCGCCGCCGTTCGAGCCAACTCATCGTGACGGCCGGCTCTACTGCAGGGGCGCCTGCGACGACAAGGGCAACTTCCTGCCGCTACTGCATGTGGCCTGTGCCATGGCCCGCGCCGGTGAACTTCCCGTGAACGTGAGGGTGCTTGTCGAGGGAGAAGAGGAGATGGGAGGCGGCGCCGTAACCGAGTGGGTGCGCCGGGATGCGCGCGGCGCGAACGCTGCAATCGTGTTTGACTCCGGCATCCCTGATCCGGAGACGCCCGCCGTCACCGTCGGGCTTCGCGGCGTGGTCATGATCGGGGTGACTGTCAGGACGGCTGAGCGCAACCTCCACTCCGGCATCTATGGCGGTAGCGTCCTCAATGCCCTGCATGTCCTCAATGAGGTCCTCGCGCAGGTCCTGCCCGGACCGGATGGGCGTGTGCGCGAGGAGCTGCGTGAGGGGATCAGCCCTCCGTCGCCGCTGGAGATCGACTCCTGGGAGCGGCTACCCGACGGGGAAGATCTGATCGCCCAGGCCGGCGGCAG
>Ga0210383_10000596_pt1 | contig 33141 bp, 28 predicted proteins | sample IncBWC14OmetaG_FD_160072 | JGI IMG/M metagenome (GOLD analysis project Ga0210383, IMG submission 160072) | Forest soil microbial communities from Barre Woods Harvard Forest LTER site, Petersham, Massachusetts, United States - Inc-BW-C-14-O ... | reverse complement strand
GCGTATATGGGCGGCTTGTTCGTCAACTACTACAACGATTTCGGTCGTACCTGGCAGGTGTATGTCGAGGCCGAGGCGCCTTACCGGGCGACGACCGACGATCTCGGACAATTCTATGTCCGCAACGGTCAGGGACAGACGGTGCCTCTTACCGCACTGGCAAACTTTGAGACCCGTTACGGCCCGGAGTTCACCATGCGTTACAACGAGTACCGGTCGGCACAGATCAACGTCAGCGCGGCGCCCGGCTACAGCTCCGATCAGGCATCGGCGGCCCTGGAAGATGTTTTCAACCAGACCATGCCCCGTGAAATGGGCTTCGACTACATTGGCATGTCGTACCAGGAGCAAAGGGCGCGCCAGGGAGTGCCGTCTTCCGTCATCTTCGGATTTTCGCTGCTATTCGTTTTCCTGATACTGGCGGCTCTCTACGAAAGCTGGACCGTGCCTTTCAGCGTGCTGCTCAGCACGCCAGTCGCAGTATTCGGCGCTCTCGCTGCGCTCTGGCTGCGTCGCGTCGTAATCGGCCTTTACCTGCCGCAGTACATGGTTCAGATCGAGAACGATGTCTACGCTCAGATTGGCCTGGTCATGCTCATCGGCCTGGCTGCGAAAAACTCGATTCTGATCGTCGCCTTTGCCAAGGAAGACTTTGAAAAACGCGGCATGTCCCTGGTGGAGGCCGCACTTTCCGCGGCGAGACTTCGCTTCCGGCCCCTCATGATGACCGCGCTCGCCTTTATTCTCGGCTGCGTACCGCTCTGGACAGCATCCGGAGCAGGTTCGGTAGCACGCCAGATTATGGGCACGGCGGTAATTGGCGGCATGGTGGCGGAGACCTTCATTGGCAGATTCTTTGTTCCCGCGATCTTCTACGTAGTTGAAAAACTCTCCGGCGCTGAGCGGCGAGAAGCACTGCCACTCACGCCCGCCGAGGCGCCCGCTCAGGGGGACTGAATGATGAAGAACACTGCACTCTTAGGAATTCTAGCCGTACTGGTGCTGGAGGCCGGCTGCCTGATGGGACCGAAATACAAGCGGCCGACGGTGGATGTCCCCCAGCAATACCGTGCACCCGCTCCGGAACAGGCTGCCCAAGCCTCGTCGCTGGGCAACGAGCAATGGTGGCAGGTTTATCAGGATCCAGTGCTCACGCAGCTGATCCACACCGCCATCGCACAAAATTACGATGTGCGCATCGCAGCCGCTCGCGTTCTTGAAGCCCAGGCGCAAGTCGGCATCACCCGCGCCAACCAGCTTCCCTCGGCGAGCGTAGGAGCGAACGTTTTCAGTGAGCAAAACGCGAAGGTCACAAATCTATTTCCCGCTTACCAGGTGAATGGCGGTGAACTGAACCTGTCGGTGATCTGGAATCTGGACTTCTGGGGAAAATATCGCCGACAAACCGAGGCGGCTCGCGCGCAGTTACTCGCAACCGAGTGGGGACAGCGAGCGGTGCTATCTTCGCTGGTCGCAAACGTAGCGACGGCTTATTTCCAGCTTCGCGCGCTCGACAACGAACTCGAAATCTCGAAGCGCACGCTGGAATCCCGACAACAATCCCTTAAGTTAACTCAGTTCCTTGAGAGCCATGGCGGAGCGTCGGGGTTAGACGTGAGTCAAGCCGAACAACTCGTCTATACCGCCTCGGAAACGATTCCCGATCTCGAGCGGCAGATTCAACAGCAGGAGAACGTGCTCAGCGTTCTGCTCGGTGAAAATCCTCAAGCCATTCCCCGCGGACGTGCGCTTACCGAACAGCCCGTCCCCCAGAATGTTCCGGCCGGCCTTCCCTCGGAATTGCTGGAGCGCCGGCCGGACGTTCGTCAAGCCGAGCAGAACATGGTCGCAGCGAATGCGCAGATCGGCGTCGCCAAAGCCTCTTTCTTTCCTAACCTGTCGCTCACAGGACTGGGAGGGCTCGAGAGCAACGCCTTGCACCAGTTCATCACAGCGCCCTCGGAGACTTGGTACGCGGCTTTCAATGTGAGTCAGCCTGTCTTCCAGGGCGGGGCGCTCCGTTCTCAACTCAGGCTCGCACGCGCCGACTGGCAAGAAACGGTGTTCTCTTATCAGCAAACCGTCCAAAACGCCCTTGAACAAGTTTCCAATTCAGTGGTTGCTTCTCAAAAAGACCGTGAGTTCCGGGAGCAACAGGAGTTGCTCACGCAGGCGGCGCAGCACACCGACCAACTGTCCGAGGTCCTTTATAAGAACGGAGGCGCTAGTTATCTCCAGGTGCTGACCAGCGAAACCAACTACTTCTCGGCGGAACTCAACCTGGTGCAAGCCCAGCTCAACGAGCGTTTAGCGCTCGTTCAACTTTACCAGGCGCTGGGAGGCGGGTGGCAACAATAAGGGAAGACAAAGATGTTTAGGAGGATTCTGGTTGCGTACGACGGATCTCCTGAATCTGGACTTGCATTCATGTCCAATTTCTGCCGTCTTGCCTTTTAGCGATCCAGCCCCTGATGAATTGCGAGCAGCGGAGGTCGTACTGCGGTGATGCTGGCTCCGATGCGGAAACGGTGCTTAACAGGAAGGTGCCAATTACCTTGGCTTTCATGATGGAGATCCTTTTCGTGTTCCACTCAGTGCGGGTAGCTATATAGCAACTTGAACAGCGGTGAGTGGATGACGGCGCCATCGCTGTCCCACATCTGCTACCACTTCGCAGTGAGTCCTATTCCACACAGCCACTGATTAATCCGACCGCCTGTTTATGACCTGGGTGTCTGGCGGGGCGCACGATGCGTCTGGCCGTGCGCTGTGGAGGAGGGCGTGGCCAGAGCACACGGCGATGCGCGCCCCACATTCACGGACTCTGCAGTCCTCCCGATAAGAGGATCGCCAGTGCCGCGGTGATAACCACGAGATCGAACCGCGCGTTGTCCAGGCTGAAATCCGCGATGCAAGCAAACAACAGTGCAAGCACGAGAATCCTAGTTACTCTTGTGATCGTTGCTATCAACTCAAGTCTCCGTACACTTGATGAAATTATCGTTCCGTCCAAGGCGATGTGGATCCATTCATACCGCGCCACGGTACTGGCAACCACATTTGGCGTGCGAACATCGAAGCGAAAAGAACTGAACCGTGCCTCAAAAGAAGATGGACGACAGCATCCATAGCACAACCTGCCGCGCTTCTCGGTTCCCACACGATCCTTGCACTGCTTGCCTAGAGCCTGCGGCGAGTTCGTGTTCTTGGCGGTCGGGTTAGGCGGCGCTCCCAAACGTCGCGCCAGTCCGTTCGACATTCACCTTCGCACTTAAATGAATTAGTATGTCCGCCCATCCGTCCGCCGCATTCAGGACATACCCAGTTAAGAATGTCGGAAATAATCTATTCAGTTATCGGCAACATCGCCTGCGTCATCTGCAAGCCTCCTCATTGAGCTATGCTCTTAGTGCAATCGAAGGACCAAAGCGAAGCGCTGCGAGAAGTCCTATTAACTCGCTGACTTTAATGGAAGAGATTGATCCTGGGGCGGGATGGTCTCGGGAAATCTCGAGGCCGATCTCGACACTTGTCGACGATGGGTGACGGCCGGTTGAGAATACAGGCCGACGTTCAGGGAATAAACAAGAGTCCACGCTCGAGCATATGCAGGAGCTATGCGTTATAAAGGCTCACAATACTCTTTGCGGGTCGATCCCGAGCCTCTTCATGCGCGAGACCATCGTCGAGTGGTTGATATTCATGCGTGCTGCTGCACCGTTAGGGCCTGCCACACGCCCGTTCGCCATTTTCAGGGAGCGGACTCTGGGTCTGTGCCAAGAGGTTAGAGAAAGGTCGCTTCACGTGGCCGCAATCCGGCGATGCGCGGGGCAAGTTCGTTCTGAGTCACGAAGAGCTGTCCTTATTATTGCGTGGGATCGACCTGACCAAAACAAAGCACAAGCGGTGGTACCGGAAGGCCCTGCCAGAGGGACATGCTGCCGCCTGAGTCGCTTGAACGATTCGAGCGACTCTGGTGAATCAATAACCCATTGAGAGTGCGCCTCCCATTCCCTCCGCACCAGCCGATCTGGAACTCATCGTACGACTGAAGAGCGAGCTACAGTACGCGGAGCTGCGGATTCGAGTGCTGGAAGAGCGACCCAGGTGCAGTACGACGCCATCGGCAAGCAGAGCGTCACCATTGACCAGCTCGGCCGCCAGACCGGCTACACTTACGATTCGCTGGGGCGCCTCACCACCACCACCCATCCCGACAACACCACCGAATCCACCACCTACGACGCCAACAATAACCGCCTGACCTCAACCGATCGCGCCGGCCACACCACCAGCTACGCCTACGACGCCGACAACCGCCTGACCAAAACCACCTACTCCGACCAAAGCTTCACCCAGACCAACTACGACGCCGCTGGCCGCGTCAGCTCCACCATCGACGCCAACAACAACTCCACCGTCTACGCCTACGACGCCGCCGGCCGCCGCACCACCCTGACCGACGCCCTCAGCCACGTCACCACCTTCACCTACGACAACTCCGGCAACCAGATCGAGGTGAAAGACGCACGTCAGAACACCACGCAGTATCAGTACGATTCACTGGATCGCCAGATCGCGGTCGTCTATCCCGACCAGACCACTTCCGCCACCGCATATGACGCGCTCGGACGCGTCGCGTCGAAGACCGACCAAGCGGGAAAGGTGACCTCTTACGGCTACGACGCGCTGGGAAGGCTGACAACGGTCACGCAGGATGCAGTACAGGGCGGACTGAACCTGGTCACCACCTACGGCTACGATCAGGTCGGCAACCGCATCTCCCAAACCGACGCCAACAATCACACCACCACCTACGTCTACGACCAGCTCGGCCGCCGCATCGCCTGCGCCCTGCCCGCAGGCCAGTCCGAAAGCTATGCGTATGATTCTGCGGGAAACCTGCATCAGAAGACGGACTTCAATGGCAAAACCACGACCTACGCCTACGACACCTCGAACCGCCTGCTGTCGAAGACTCCCGACCCGAGTTTCAGCCGCCCCAGCCGTGAGCTTCACCTACACCGCAAACGGCCTGCGGCAGACCATGTCTGACGTTTCGGGATCGACGACTTACGGCTACGACAATCGCAATCGTCTGACGCAGAAGCAGACTCCGTTTGGCACGTTTACGTACTCCTACGACAATGCGAGTGATGTCCTTTCGATTGCCTCGTCGAATGCCAACGGCGAGTCGCTGACCTACACCTACGATCAATTGAACCGGCTGTCCACGGTGACCGATAATCGCCTGGTGGCGCAGGGGACAACGTCCGGAGTAACAACGTATAACTACGACGCTGTCGGCAACCTGCAAAACTACACATACGCGAATGGTGTGACCAGCGCGTACAGCTACGACGGATTGAACCGCCTAACGCAGATGGGCGCGGCCAAGGGTGGCACCTCGATCTCGAACTACTCCTACACGCTAGGAGCGGCGGGAAATCGCCTGACGGTGGCGGAGTTGAGCGGGCGGAGCATGGCGTATGGCTACGATTCGCTCTACCGGCTGACCAGTGAGGCGGTGAGCGGCGATCCAGCCAATCACAATGGCACGACGGGCTACACCTACGATTCTGTTGGTAATCGGCAGCAGTTGGAGGTGAACGGCGTGACGGCGAACCTCTACAACTACGACGCCGACGACCGTCTAGGCAGCGACACCTACGACAACGACGGCAACACCATCAATTCCTTTGACACGGCGAACACCTACGACTTCGAGAATCACATGGTGCAACACGGCTCCGTGACCATCGTTTACGACGGCGACGGCAATCGCGTGAGCGAAACGGTCGGCGGCCTGACGACGAATTATTTGGTCGACACGTTGAATCCGACCGGCTACCCGCAGGTCGTGGATGAACTGCAGAGTGGAACGGTGACGCGAACCTATGGCTACCGTCTGGAGCGCATCAGCGAAAACCAGATCATCAGCAGCGCCTGGACGCCGAGGTTCTACGGATACGACGGCCACGGCAGCGTTCGGCAGCTGACAAACGCCGCCGGCGCGGTGACGGACACCTACGACTACGACGCCTTCGGCAACCTCATCAACTCCACCGGCTCAACCCCCAACAACTACCTCTTCGCCGGCGAGCAATACGACCCCGCCCTGAGCCTCTACTACGACCGGGCAAGATACTTGAACACCAGCACCGGCAGGTTCTGGAGCATGGATACCCAAGAGCCAACTCCGCTGGATCCAACCTCGTTACACCGCTATCTCTATGTGAGTTCGAACCCGGTCGACTATATTGACCCAACCGGACTCTACAGCCAGCAGTTTGGTTATGACGTAGAGGATGTTGTAGAGCCAGCCTACACGGCCCAGTACGGTACCAATAACGTACTCTTAGGCCAGTGGTCTAAGTTAGGCCCGCCAGGAACGAAAGTTGGCGGCAAACTTCTGTACAGGCTGATGCCAGACATTCTTGATTTCAACCGAAATATATGGATGGAGATCAAGCCGCTATCTATTTCAGGTATTACCCGCGCTGCGGCTTCGTTGGGGCTTTACACCGCCGCATTCTGGTCCTTTGGCATCTACGCAGACACGCAATGGCTGCAGGGTGGTCGCATCTTCACTGTGATGAGCCAAGGCACTTCCTACCCGACCCTAGTTTTCAATTGCGGGGGAATTCTTTTCTACACGACAAATCAGAGCGACTACAACCTCTTCAACGAGATCGCCCAATCGGCAATCGGATTCGGTATATCGGGTGCGGTGGGGGCGCTCGCCGGGGGTCTGGTAAACGCCTTGGCAGGACAAGGGTCAGAGGTACAGACGATCAACAACTTAGTCCAGATCGGAATCAAGGGCGGCGAGGCCGAGGCGGACATCGACACAGCTGTAGACTTGGTACCGGCGGCATAGATGCAATTCAAACTCTATCTGGAACTGGCGACCCGGACCCAAGGTGCTGCGCTATTGGAATTATTGCGTTTTCCTGAACATGCTGTCCTGAAGAGTGGGGAATGGTCCGCTCGCTGGTGGAGTCATGGTAAAACCAAGCGCATGCGTTCTCTTGATCGAGAAAAGATCCTCGCGAGGATTGCTACGGACGGCGTCAATGAACTGGAATTCAAATGGCGTCCACGTGATCTTTCTGTGGCGGGCGAACCGGTGCGGCTGGCGGAACTCTGGTTTGATTTCGTGCCTTCGCGAGTTAGTGCGCTATGGGCTCCTGTCCCGACCGAAAAGCTCGCACCCCATGCGGACGAACGTAACCGTATAACTTTTGGATCGGGGAGACCTCCCAATTATTCGAGATATCGCTTGCCGTACCCCTCGACACTGGAGTGCTTCTTCACCTTCGAATATCGAGAGGATGTCATCAAAGATGAGCTTGAACTCCTGGAAAGATTAATCGAGTGGATACGTACGTCTTTCTCTCCTAGGCTTGATCCGCTACAGCTTTTTGGGCATGGCGGCCCAGAAAGCTTCCGCAAGATGCCCATGCTTTACGGAATGAGAAGCGTTGGGCCTTGGACGGATCGGTTGGGTGAGAAATTCGAGAACATTTATCCAATTCTCGTCGGACCAGTGGCATCGTGTGAGGGATTGGCGGCAGCCATCGGGGATCGCTGTGCTCTGATTCGAATCTCGGAGCAGGCCCCGATCGCCATCGTGAGCATCCCTCCAGGCAAGGTGGAAGAAGTAAGGCACGACCCGGTGGTGAAAGAATGGGTGCTCATCCGGGATGTTAACGAGATTGATAAGCCTCAAGAACTGTTGGCTGAGCAAGGATCGGAAAGTAGACAAGCGATGCTGGACGAGATATATCGGCAGGAAGCTTCGCTGGCATGGCTTGCGCCCTTTGTGAAACGCTAACCCGGCTCGGTCGCCGTAAAGATCACGTCGAACTCGTCCAAGCCTTCCGGTAGTTCGCCATTTTGCAGCGCGCCATAGTCGAAGCCCACCGAGAACACCGGCATCCCCAAGGCCTCGGCCAGTTCTCGGTGTCTGTCGGGTGCTTGTAGGCCGGCGCCCTGCTTGCGCAGGATGCGATCGACTTGCTCGCGGGCATCGGGTCGCTTCAGCGCCGCGCACAAACGCTCTGCATCGCCGCCCTGTGGGCCTCGGAGAGGAACATGCTGCGCGGCAAAGTCGAAGTAATCCGGCTCCGAGTTGTACTCGTCCACAAGCTGGCCTGATTCGATGAGCTGGTAGCAAAGGACGTCATCATCGAACTCCGAAACAACCATCGCCACACAATGCAACCGCCTCGATACCTCGACGCCGAAGGCGGCGATCCGTTCCTGCTTGTGAGTGTCGAACTCCGCGTCCGCGATAAGAGTGAAACCGTTGATCGTTGGCGAGATTACAGCCTGACGATTCGCCAAGGCCGCAGCGACCAGTTGTTGGTCGGGACCAAACAGAGCGACGTGCGTATAAGACCATCCCATACGTACATTGTGCCATGCAGGGTCGTAGGACACGATCGTTTCTCGCCGGCAACGCGGAGGTGTCTGCTCCCGGCGTTCAATGCGTTCAATTGGAAGGATTGCACATAGCGACCATACAATTTAAAATTGGTGCGCGGCGTCTGGGTGCCACGCCTTTCGCGCTGTTGCTTTTAAAGGGAACCCGGGACGGGACGTTCATCTGGGTTCATCCTCGCCACGGACTTGGATGATCCAAACTGTACACGTGCAAGAAAGGTTGGAACGAACACCAATTCTCAGAGGAGAACACAGATGAAGCAGTCGAGAAGAAGCATCGCTTCGAGCGCAGCGAGCCTGGCCGCTCTTATCTTGGGCGTGTCTGCGCTCACAGTCGCTCAGGCCAGCGGTCCGACTAAGAATTCGACTCCGCCTCAAACCAGCAGCACAGCCGTGGTCGAGAAGAGTGGCAAGGCCACTTCGCCGAAGACAAGCACAGCAAGTCCGGCGACCGCTGCCAAGCCCGCATCCGCCCAGCCCGCGGATTCCCAGTCCCAGACAGCGCCTGCACCCATGATCGCCCCCTCCGGCTGGGTCCCGCAAGCCGCCCAGGCGCAGCCGGCGAGCGCGCAGACGATGGCGCCTTCCGCCAGTAAAAAGACAGCGTCCTCGGCAGTTCCGCCACCCGCGAAATCGAAGGGGCCCGGAGCCTCCAGCCCCCCGAAAAATTAGCTTTCTCCTACGAAACCCCTGGGAGCAGCATCGACTGGGGCTCAGAAAAGAAACGTGCGGCGGCGAACCGCAGTGTCTATGAGCACAAAGGTCGCGGCGAAGGCCGCGATCACAGGCATCCCATTCTTGCGAGGCTTGCGTGATCAAGGTGGGGTTCCGTTCCAACTAACAATAGCGCACGAGGCGTGTTCGCCGAAGTGACGCGTCACCGTGTACTTACTCTGACGCGTCCGTTCGATATTCACCTTCACACTTAAATGCATTAGTACGTCCGCCCATCCGTCCGCCGCCTTCAGGACACACCCAGTTACGAATGTTGGAAAGAATGCCTTCAGTTGTGGGCAACATCGCCGGCGGCATCTGCAATCCTCCTCGTTGAGCTATGCTCTCAAGGCCATCGAAGGACCAAAGCGATGCGCTGCGAGAACTCCTCTTAACTCGCCGACCTTAACGGAGAGATTGATCCTGGGCCGATCTCGACACTTGTCGACGATGGGTGACGGACGGTTGAGAATACAGGCCAACGTTCAGGGAATAAACAAGAGTCCACGCTCGAGCATATGCAGGAGCTATGCGTTATAAAGGCTCATAATACTCTTTGCGGGTCGATCCCGAGCCTCTTCATGCGCGAGACCATCGTCGAGCGGTTGATATTCATGCGTGCTGCTGCACCGTTAGGGCCTGCCACACGCCCGTTCGCCATTTTCAGGAAGCGGACAATCTCATCGCGCTCATTCGCGTCGCGCGTGCCTGCCACCGGGGCATGCCTCCCATTATGGTGCAGTTCAGCGATCGGAGCTTGCAATGCTGTCCCACGCGTGAGGATCACCGAACGCTCGATAAAGTTCTCGAGCTCACGAATATTTCCTGGCCAATGCCAGCTGGAGAGCTCCTTCATGGCATTGGCAGGAATGGATTCGATTTGCTTTTGCATGCGGCGCCCGTACTTTTGGGTGAAATATCGGACCAGCAGCGGAATATCCCCAGGACGTTCGCGCAAGGGCGGAATGCGGATCGGAAACACGTTCAGGCGATAATACAAGTCGCTGCGGAACTCGCGGTCCTCCATCATTTTCTCCAGATCGCGATTGGTCGCCGCCACCAGTCGCACATCGACTTGCTGGGTTCGGTTGTTGCCCAGCCTTTCAAACTCACGTTCTTGCAAAGCGCGGAGCAACTTGGGCTGGATCTCGATCGGAATATCTCCCACCTCATCCAGGAAGAGCGTGCCCTGATCAGCCAGCTCCAACCGTCCAATCTTCTGGGCAATCGCGCCTGTGAAGGCGCCTCGTTCATGTCCGAAAAGCTCGCTCTCGAGCAGTCCGGTTGGAATTGCGGCGCAGTTCAGCTTTATGAAGGTCCGCTGCCTACGATGACTGCGATCGTGAATGGCACGCGCAATCAATTCCTTTCCCGTGCCAGTTTCGCCCAGAAGCAACACTGTCGAGTCGCTGGGAGCCACGGTTTCCACCAGATCCAAAACATAGCGGAGAGCCGAACTCTGTCCCACAATTCCTTCGAAGTCCAGCTCGCCACGGATTTCATCTTCCAAATACAGTTTTTCTTGTGCGAGCTGGTCTTTCAATTCCGCTAGCTCGCGATAGGCTAGCCGATTCTCGATGGCGATCGCCAATTGCCCCGCGGCGCGAAGAAGGAAATCGACGTCTTCCGGGCGCATCGAGTTTTCGATCCGGCTGCCGAGCGTGAGCACACCGAAGGTCCGACCTCGGCTGATTAGGGGCAGAGCGCAACCCGACTCGATGCCTTCCGCGCGAACTTCGGCACTAACATGGGGAGCGAACCGTTCACGACTGAGATCCAATACGACGGGCTCGCCGGCCTTGAATACCGCGCCTATCACGGACCCCTCGATCGGTTGCAGCGCATCCTCTTTAGCGAATCCCTTACTCTCCGGGAAGTCCATGGCGAGCTGACGCAAATGGATGCGCTCCGCGTCTGGCAGCCAGACCCCAACGATGTCGCAATGCATGACTTGCCGAATACTCGCCGACACCCTCCGGAGCAGTTCGCGACACTCTAGAGTGGAGACCAAAGTCGTCGTCATGTCGAGGAGCAACTTCAGTCGGTCGCTCTCACGTTGCAATTCCGGTTTTGCGGTCGACGACTCGTGAGGATTGAGTGGGTGGTCCAGTTGTATCGAAGAGCTGCTCATTTGTGAAACCTCGCAAAGCTCACCGTGCCGATTCCCGCACTTGCCAACCGCATCGCCGCTTGCGCCGGCGCGCTGTCTCCACCCCACAGCCGCGACGAACCGATGAGCGCCTGGTCCGTCGATATGCATCATCTGATGTGACAAAGAGGCTGAAAGCTTCGACAAAATGTCGTGGCCTACATCCCCTCTAGGGAAGAGTTTCCCGTCATCCGCCGCAATTCAGCGGCAACCGCCAAGATGACAAACGTAACGACCATGCCCAGCGCGCCGGGTGATAAGCTTTTTTCACTCCCCATCTGGCAATTCCATGATCTGTCCAAACTGTTCCCAAGATAATCCGGAGGGGCGGAACTACTGTCGAGTGTGCGCGAAGCCGCTCGTGCCGCAGACGGTTTTCAACGGGCCGGCGCCGTCACCGACTCTGCAGGCATCCTCCCCCAAGCCCCCGCTCAGCAAGATGGCACTAGGGAGTTTGATCCTGGGTTTCTTTTCTTTGATCGTTCCGTTCGGGATTGCCGCACTCGTACTGGGACATATGTCCCGCAATCGAATTGCAAAGAGCGGAGGCCGCCTGCGAGGAAGGTGGCTTGCGTTTGCAGGACTCATCCTCGGCTACATCCAGGTTCCCGTTGGAGCCTTGCTCTTTCTGGGTGGGATCGGCTTTTTGTATCAGTTTAATCAGGAAATGAGCAGGCACCCCGGTGATCGCGCCGCGCTGGTGGCGGTAATCAAGAACGGTGGTTCAAATAAGAAAGTGCCAGCGGACGATCCGGCCAAGTATCCGCAAGAGGCAGTCGAGGCGCTACGCATGATCCGCGCCCGGCAGTCCGAGTACCTCAACGCGCATCCCGACCAGGGCTATGCTTGTCGATTGGACCAGATCGGCGAGCCGCTCAATCCCGACAACGAGCTGGGCACCCTCATCGTGAAGTCTCATTACCAGATAGGCATCGAACGATGCGGGACGGCGAATGACTTGTGGTACACGGTGTTCGCATCCTCCAAAAACGCCTATTCGTCGTCCCCTGTCTATTGCATGGACTCTAACGGCGTGATCTACAAGTACGGCCCAGACCAGATCAATCACGTACTTGGCCGGCTTGTAGCCGTGATTCCAGAGCTTTGCCCCCAATCTGGCGAGAGCGTGGATCAGTAAGCGAACGATGGAATCCACAAACAATTTCGCAGCGGCGCCATCGCATGCGGGACCGATTCGCCAGAGCCGCATGGCTCTCGCTGCTGTGGCGTTAAGCATTTTCGCCTTCATCCCACCGCTCGGCATTGCCGCCGTCGTGCTTGGACACGTATCGATCCGCCGTATTGCCGCCAGCCGCGGCGCGCTAAACGGCAAAGCCACAGCACGCGCCGCGTTGATTATCGGATACTTGCAGATGATTCTAATGGTGGTCGTGTCGGCGATGGTTTGGCAGGCATTGCACCTGACGGTGCGGGATTTCCGTCGCGACACCCTCGTGCAGCGCGTCTTCCGGGAAACGGATCCGAACCAAACCCTCGACTCGAGCAGCGCAAGGGAGCAAGAGGCCACGGCGCGGGCCCTCGTCATTCAGATGGTGGCCATCCAGGATCAACGTTACCGCGGCGACGCGCTGGAATACCTGTGTTCCATTGGCGAACTGCTCAACGCAGGCCTGGACGGCTCCACACCAGCGGAAAAGGAGGCGTTTAAGGAACGGGTTTGGCACTCTGCTTTCATGTTTGAAGTGCGTGCATGCCATTCCGAGAATAGTGCCTCGCCCTCCGCGGGTTACAAACTCTCGGCAGTACCTCGTTCGCCGCGCATGCCGGATGGTGCGCGGACCTTCTGCGCCGACGAGACGGGGACGGTCAAGCAGATATTCGGTGGAACGTCGGTGGACTGTTTCGACCACGGCACTATTATTCTCAAGCCGGCAGCACCTGCGGTCGAGAATCCTCCGGCGAAACCGGTACCTCCCTCCCAACCAGAAGAACCTTCCTCCCCCTGTGCTCCGTCGGAAAAAACACCCTGCGGCGCCAACATGGAACGTGTGCGAGGGGCATGGAGATCTCCCGAGGCGCTCTGGGAATTCTTGACTTCACCGGAGACGGGTGCGGCCGAGCGACGCGTCGCTGCATCCAAGGCGGAACAGATCATTCCGCTCGATTGGCTGCCCAAGGTCCTACAGGCGCGGCGAGAACTCCGTAAGGAACAAGCCTTGCACAATTTCGGGCTTGCCGATTATCCCTTTAAGGATTGGTCGCCATTTGGAGGACTAAAGACGCCCCGCGACCGGATTGGCACTCAGACAACGAGAATGATCCTGGGGTATCCCTTCGTTGTTCCGGATAAGTGGATCGAGTATCCTCCGACAGAAGAAGGTGTTAGGCGTGCGTGGCCGGCTCAGGTCTTGGCTGCGATGGAGACCCTCTACTCCAACTTCCTTCAACATGGCGACCCAAAAGAGCTTGATTCTATTGCGCTCAAGCTTCCCTGCACGAATTACGGGACAGCGCGCCAGATCGTGGACCTCACGTTGGATTTAGCGCGAATAAGACGGTTTGCGCCTCCAGAAGTCTTTGGGACTTGGTTGAACATCCAGAGGGGGAACTCCGATGTCAATCGCGCCTCCATTGGCATTCTGGGAAGGCTCGACACCGTGGTGACGAAGGAAGATGAAACCTGGGCCATGGCGCAGGTGCTGGGCTTGCAAGCGCTGGAAACTCAAGATGTTTCGATGACGTATCCGTCTATCGACGCGATCAGTATCCTTCACCCTACGCCTTACACCTTTGCTCTGGGTGCAGCCCGTTATCTGGTGTCCTCGAAAGATGCGGCATTTAACCGGGCGTATGAAGCAGACGGGCTTCTGCGGGCACTGGGAGAACCGCTCCTCGGGACGCCACGGTTCTACGAGGAGAAAAAGCAGGGCCTATACGAACAAGAAGTCAGCAGCTTTGCGGAGTGGCTGAAGAAAAACGAAGCCAGACTGAATGAGAGAGCCAATGCAGAGCAACCGTTGATTGACAGTGCCCGCAAGAAAATGTTGGGTGCAAACGCGTGCCGGCGTTAGCCCGTCCCTGCCGCAGATTGCACGCCTTCCTTCCGACCTCAGGCCAGACGTCGGCGGGATCCGCCATTACGTCTGTAACCAGAGAGCAGTGCCTTTTCCAGCGAGCAGTTGTCATTTCAAATTAACCTGTGACCAGATGCCGTGCGAGGATCTGGCATGCCCAAATGGCTCGGAGTTACCGCCGGACTGATCGTATTTCTTGTCGCGCTAGGGTGGCTGAGGTGGCATTACTCTCCCATGCGGGAGATCGAGCGCTCACGTGAGGCTGTGGCTGCCGTGAAGAGTTGGCATTTTCACAGCCTTCGCCACATTGCCGGAATCCCACCTGACACCTACGATGTGGATATAGTTTGCCCCTTGTTCCAGCACACCATCACCAGCTCGACACGTCCGGACGGAACTCCACTGACTTACGAATACATCAAGTATTCGGGCCAGACGTATAACCACGTTGGAGATCAGTGGATCTTGAACGCAGGGACTGAAGCTCAGAACAATGCCAACGCTAGCCGGACGGTCCCTATCGTCGAGTGCACTACGGAACCCGTGGGGGCAGATTTGACATCATTACCCTACGCCGCAATGCTCGACGGAAGCGTTCGACGCGGCGAGTATCGCACAGTCGAGGACGGCGCCTGCCGCGACTATAACGTCACCGTCTCCACGCCGCATGATCCCGTAGAAAACGAGTTCCAATTCTCGATCTGCATCAATGAAGAGGACCATTTGCCCCGCGAGACCCGACACACGCTGCAGGGCGCGAGCCAGGAAACCGTGAGTCGCTATACGAAGTGGGGAGTCTTGCGCGTACCGCCGCTTCCTCCTGACATCCCGAATTGAACCGTCACCATCAGAAGACAAGGCGGCCGCCGGCACGCCGCAACCAGGTTTCCGGTTCGGCTCGATGGTGTGCGCCGCTAGAAGCGCTTCCCCTCAAAGGAGGAAAATCGTGGCCCACCGGCAAGAATCATTAAAACAAAAACTTCAGAGCGACCTGAATCACCCGCGGGCTAACATCCGACTGGATTTGCCCGAACGTCGGCGATTCGATGTCGCTGACCGGCAACCGGAAATTGGTATGGTTCAGCACATTGAATAATTCACCGCGGAACTGAAGCTCTTTTGATTCGGTCAGCCGAATATTCTTGAAGGCCGAAGCGTCCCAGTTTACGTATCCCGGGCCCTGGACCACGTTGCGGCCTTCGTCCCCGAAGACTTCGAACCGTCCGAGAGGATCGGGTTGGAGTTGCTGAAATGCGCTTTTGTTGAACCATTCCTGAGGCGTGCGCGGACCGGAGTTTGGGTTGCCAACCAGATTGGGGCGGTTCGCGGAGAAGCCTGTGATTTCCGGAGCCTGGCCTTGCAACGAAACGTCATTTGAGTCGAATACCGTGAACGGCCCGCCACTCATAGCAGTCACAATTCCGTTCAGCTGCCAGTTGCCAAAAACGTGCCCATACCAACTGCTGGAGCGCTGCAGGAACGGAAGCATCCACTGATAACTCAACACGAAACGATGGTGGGAGTCGAACATGGACCGGCCCCGTTCCGCTGCGAGATCGAAGGGGTTCTGTGCCAGGTCATTTTCCCCTGCGACCGGTTGCGAAGCCGAGCCCGTAATGTTGAAGGAAGAAACATCATCAATCGAGTGCGACCAGGTGTACGAAGCGAGGAACGAGAGTCCGTGACTGAAACGCCTGCGCAGGCTGGCTTCCAAAGCGTTATAGCCGGAGTTCGAGATACTCGCGATCTCACCGACTGAACTATAGATGCAACTACTCGGCGGGTCCGCCAAGGTGCATCCAGAATAGAGGCGACGGTTGTTCACGTTGTTTTCGGTGGAAATCGGACACGGCTCTGCCACCGAACAGCCCGGGCCCGTAGTGACCGCGCCGGGGATGAAGGCGGGCGGATTCCCTTCAATGAATCGCGGCAGCCTCACACCAGTCGTGCCTACGTACCCGACCTGGAGTAGCCAGTCCTGGCCCAGAGACCGCTGCATATTCAGATTCCAATCCTGCGCGTAGGGCAGATGCAAGTTGCGAGCGACTACCAGCAGCGTCATCGGCTCGGGGAAATCCTGACTGAAAGGATTCGGAGTGTAAAACGGATTCGCAAATGAGTTGACGGGGAAACTTATCTGCTCAGTCTTGAGATAGGGAGGCGAGCTGACCGGATCCTGCAGGGGCCCGCCCTCGCCCGTGTAATACGGCTCATAGAAGATTCCATAGGCAGCGCTGACCACCGTTTTGGAATCTCCACGCACGTCCCAGGCAACACCGAAGCGGGGTACGAAAGCTGTTTTCTGCGTTGGAATCAAGCCCGCGGGAACACCCCGATCGCCGGGATAGAGAAGTCCCGCTGGAGCGTTGGGAAGCACTTGGGACTTTGCTCCGGGAACAAAGAGATTCACCTCGTTGTTGTTCTCTGTGGAGGGGAAAGGCAGCTCATAACGAAGTCCCAGGTTCAACGTCAGGCGAGGTGTGACCTTGTAGGTATCCTGGCCATAAGCATCCAGCGCCCGGTCGCGGATCTCGCGGGCAAAGTTACCTCCGCCCTGCAGAAAGACCACTGGATTGCCTGACAGGAAGCTGGCAAATCCATCGCTGTAGGGAAAAGTGGAGAAGACAAAGAAGCCGTTGCTGGCGATACCTTGCAAGGCATTGATCTGATCGCGCCGGTAGCCTCCGCCGAATTTCAGTTCGTGGCGGCCATGAATCCAACTTAGAGAGCCGGAGAGGTCAAAGGTATTTTGAAACGTGTTGCGCGGTCCCGTGATGGGGTCGCCTGCCGAAGCGTATCCCCCGACCTGAATGAACGGAGGGCCGGCAGCCGAAGGCAACGTGGGAGCATATTGAAAGCCAAGATCCGTCGGTGACTCATGATTCAGGTGTTCGTCAAGAAGGAATGTATTGCGGAGAAAGGAAAAGCGCCCGACGGCAATGGTGGTCGGCGAAAAAACGCGGGTCTCCTGCGCTACGAAATTCTGCGCACGTTCATACTCGCCCACCGGAAAGCCGGGAACATTAGCTCCCACCGGCGACAGCGGATCCGTCGTGGGCCCGCTGCTGTACATATAGCGGAAATTCAGAGTGTCGGCGCGAGAAAGATAATGATCCAGGCGCACTCCGAATTGATCGTTATTCTCGATTAGAGTCTGCGTCGCGATGAATCCGTTTTCCCCAACGTTGGGCAGCGGGAAAAGCGGCAGGACATTCGTCGCGATGGGATCGATGGACGTCAGCTGGTTGTTGGGGATTGGGACCGGAGCCGGTCCCATGGCGAAGTTGAGAAGCTGACCGTTGAAGTCGGGAGCGCTCGTTGTAGTGTTGGTACAGATACCGCCCACAAATGCGTCCCCAGGAATAGAAGTGCAGAGCTGACCAAAGTTACCCTGCCGTTCCGCGGCGGATGGCACGGTTGCGGGCACAGTCTCACCCTGCCGATTGCGGAAGCCTTCGTAATATCCGAAGAAAAAAGTCTTGTCCTTGAGAATCGGACCGCCGAAGGTGGCGCCGAACTGATTTTGCTTCAGGGGCTGGACACTTTGCGTGAAGTAATCGGAAGAATCCATCGCGTCGTTGCGCAGAAATTCCCAGGCGGCGCCGTGAAACGAATTGGATCCCGACCGTGTAACGATATTCGTAGTGGAACCGGTGTTCCGTCCGAACTCCGCATTCGCGTTATGGCTAAGAATCTTGAACTCAGCAATCGCATCGATCGGCGGCTTCAGAACAAATCCACCGTCCACCGAGCTGACATTGTCGGCTCCGTCGATCATGAAATTATTCGATTCCGGCCGCTGGCCGTCCACAGCATAGGCTTGGTTCTCTCGCGCCGGACCACCAGCTTCGAGCAGTCCGGGAGTCAAGGGCACGACGCCGGGCTGAAGTAATCCCAGCTGAGAGAAGTTGCGGCCGTCCAGCGGAAGGTCGAGAATCTCGTGCTCCATCACGGTTTGCCCGAGACTGCTGACCGTGCTTTGCACCAGCGCCGCATTCGCGCTTACTTCCACCTGCTGCGTCTCCGACCCGAGTTTGAGGTGAATGCCGATCGTTGCAGTCTGGTTCACGTCCAGCGAGATTCCTTGCTGCAAATAGGTTTGGAAGCCTTTCGCTTGTATCTCTAGCTGATAATGTCCGATCGGGAGTTCGACCAGCACGTATTCTCCCTGACGGTCTGTGATCGCTACTCGCGTCAAGCCGGTTTCGACCTGCTTTGCGGTAACAGTAGCGGCCGGGACAATCGCGCCACTCGGATCGCTCACAGTTCCGCGAATGCTCGCTGTGATTTGCTGTCCGGCAGCGTTCAAACTTGCAAGCAGGGTGATCAGGACCAACGTCAGCGTCTTCGCGCTACGCATGCTTTTCGCCATTCGTCCTCAAGAATCAAGATTGATTTCGCAAAATAGTTTCTCGTCGCCGCTTTAGAGAACACGCGCGAGAATTCGCCCACAGATTGAAGTGCGGCGACTATAGGGACGCTTTTCGGCGGGGTCAATAATCTGAAAGCAGTACTTGCTTCGATCACCAAGTGAAGGGCCGCTCGTAGTGTTTTCGCATTATTGCGGCGCGAGCCTTTTCCCAGCTAACTTGCCGCAATCCAATCTGTATTCACTACGCTTAGTATCAGCCGGAGGGGGGACAGGAGAGGAGACGCTGGATGAGGGAGTGACCTGTCCATTTAATTGATATGAATTTGCAGCAGACGCAATCCCGGTGAACGCAAAGCTTTGCGCTGCGACGCCAATTCTGTGCGCCACTTGCGGCGAGTGTCCGTCCTGCAGTCAGACCTAGAAGTAGAAGGACGATCTCCGTATGTAACCCATCCTGGCGACATGAGATGCTTAAGGATCGCGTGCCGTCTAGTTAGAAGACAGATGTCAGGCAAAAGAGCGTGGCCCGGGCGGAGCTGGCCCCATCATATTCTCGCCGCTTTGAAGACCAGGCCGGGCGATCCCCAGCTTCTGCATCTTGTGGATCAGCGTAGTGCGTTTCAAACCAAGTTTGGCGGCTGCGCCTTTCGGGCCGCCGATCACCCAGCCCACTCCTTCCAGCGTCTGTTGAATCAGAAACCGTTCGGAGTCGCGTAGCGTTGTTGCACCCGGAGAGATAGCGGTGTGCTGCTCACTTTCTGCGATGGGCAAAGGATTGGGAAGCACGCCATCGTTTGAAAGGATTACAGCACGTTCGATCAGGTTCTGGAGTTCGCGGATATTTCCCGGCCAGTGGTAGGAAATCAGCGCTGACATCGTTTCTGGAGGAATGTGCTCGATTTCCCTCCCCATCCGGTGGCCTAAGATCTCGACAAAATGGGTCACAAGGGCTGGAATATCCTCGCGGCGCTCCCGCAAGGGTGGAAGCAGGACAGGGAAGACATTCAGACGATAGTAGAGGTCGCTGCGAAATTCGCCTCGATTCACCATCTCCGTCAGATCCCGATTGGTTGCAGCCACTAGCCGCACGTCCACCTGGTGAGTCCGAGTACTGCCCAGACGCTCGAATTCCTGTTACTGCAGCACGCGCAGCAGTTTGGGCTGTAGTGCCGGCGGAATATCGCCTATCTCGTCCAGGAAAAGTGTGCCTTTGTCGGCGAGCTCGAAACGGCCAATTTTTTGCGCGATGGCGCCGGTGAATGCGCCCTTTTCGTGGCCAAAAAGCTCACTCTCCAGCAGATCCAGCGGAATGGCAGCGCAATTCAACCGTACGAAAGACCGCCCGCACCTTGAGCTGATGTTGTGGATCGCGTGTGCGATGAGTTCCTTGCCGGTTCCAGTTTCTCCCTGGATCAACACGGTGGAACCGGTCGGCGCAACGCGTTCGACCTGTTCCAGCACTGCTTCCAGCGCAGGGCTGTTACCGATGACCTGCTGGAATCTGCGGTCGTAAGAATCCCGATCATCCGTTCGCCATGTCCCAGTAGCTGCCACAGGAACCCCCTTGCGCTGCGCGCACGCTTCTTATCGGCTCAACGCTCCAGAGCCGCTCGGACACTCTCGAGCAGGGCTTCATCGTCGAATGGCTTTGCCATGAACTCTACGGCGCCTGCTCTTAAGGCCTGCATCCGCATTTTCTCGTCGCCGTGCGCCGTGATGAAGATGGTCGGAATCCGGCACTCATCAGCGTTGAGCTTGGCCTGCAATTCCAGGCCTGACATTCCCGGCATGCGGATGTCCGCGACCAGACATCCGACCTCGTGCTGTTGGCCAGACTTCAGGAATTCCTCCGCTGACGCAAACGCTTGCGCCGGCAGGCCGACTGATTTCAAAAGGCCCTGCAATGCGCTGCGCATCAAATCATCGTCATCAACAATCGCCACCATTTTCCCCTTCTTTCGAACGACCATGAGGCGACGTTAGCAGTGCGCTCAACCATAGCGCAATCATGCTTAGGTGGCGGCGCAATCATACTTTGGTATAGGGTTGGAAAATCAGCTGCGGGTATCACTACGTGCATCGGCATTGACGGGTAGAGTGAAAGAAAAACTTGCTCCTCGGGGAGAATTGTCGGAGGCCCACAGGCGGCCGCCGTGCGACTCAACGATGGTACGGCTGATCCGAAGTCCCATGCCGGTCCCTTGGGGCTTGGTGGTAAAGAATGAATTAAAGATCTTGTCCGCCTGCTGCGGCGGGAGCCCCACGCCAGTATCGCTCACCGAGATCAGCACTTGACCATCACCACGCTGCGACTGGATGGTGAGATCGCGCGTCCCGTCCACATCTTTCATCGCTTCAATGCCGTTCATGATGAGATTCATCAGTACCTGTTGCAGTTGCACTCGATCTCCCATGATCTGAGGAAGTCCTGCAGCGAGCTCCGTCCGGACCGATATGGAGTACCGCGCTGCCTCACCGCTCATGAGGTTCATCATTTCTCGAATGATCTCGTTCAAATCGACCGACTCCCATTGCGGATTAACCTTTTTGAAAAGCAGGCGAGTTCGACTGATGATCTCCGCCGCACGGGTCACGTCTTTGACGACTCTCGAGGCGGCCTCGCGAGCCTCTTCCAGATCGGGATGATCGCGATTGAGCCAGCGCAAGCAGGTATTGGCATCGGTAACGGCTGCAGCAATCGGCTGATTCACTTCGTGCGCCAGGGAGGCAGTTAACTCTCCCATCGTGGTGATGCGGCTGACGCGCGCAAGATCCGCCTGTGCCTGACGTAGGGCTTCTTCGGCCTGCCTGCGCTCCGTAATGTCGGTGGAGCTGCCAACGAATTGCACTAAATTTCCAGACGCGTCCAAAACAGGATGTCCGACACTGTGGAGGTGTCTTACGGCGCCACCTGGCAGAAGAATTCGGTATTCAATGTCGTAATCCGACTTTTCGCTGATTGCTCGATCGATTGCTTGTAGCCGCGTAGTTCGATCATCTGGATGAACACGCTCCGGCCGTTTTTCCCAAGCAGACATGCCCTCTTTCGGATCAAAGCCGTATATGCAATACCATTCCTCGGAGAGATGCAAAGCACGTTTTTCAGCTACGTCCCAGACCCAACTTCCCGTATGGGTGAGCTTCTGCGCCTCTGCTAAATAGGCCTCGCTCTGGCGCAGCTTCTCCTGAGCCCGCCTGCGTTCCGTCACGTCCATTACGGTCCCCACGTATTCAACTAGATCGCCGGACGGACTGAAAACAGGGTGAGCTACGACGTGGATGTCTCTAGTCTCGCCTCCGGGATGGACGATTCGGTAATCCGTCTCGTAGTCGATCTGGTCGCGACCCGCTGCCGCAGATATTTCCCTAACTTTGGCTTGATCGTCGGGATGGACGTGCTGCAGAAATGTTTCGAATCGCGGTAGTCCGTCGTGCGGATCAAAACCGAGCACGCGGTAGCATTCTTCGGACCAGTACCTCATCGCCCCCGTGGCGGAGACTCGAGCCCAACTGCCCGTACGGCTGAGCCTTTGGGCTTCCGCCAAGTACGCCTCGCTTCGCTGCAGCTTCTCTTCCTGCAGCTCCAAGGCCCTGGCGGTGGATCGCCTATCCATCCCCGACGTCAGCAGAGCCAGCCCGAGGACGATAAACGTAACGGCGACAATTCCGGCAATGCCGAGTCCGGAAATGCTTACTGCATGAGACACGTCGACTGGCGCGCCGGAGGGCGTGAAACTGGCGGCGGCCATGCCGGTGTAATGCATGATGGGAATCGCAGCGCCCATCACGACGGCTCCGGCTAACTTCTCCCGGCCAATCCCCGTTTTCTCATCCTTGAAGTGAAAGCTAATCCATAGCGCGACGAGAGAAATCAGAATTGCGAACACAACGGACAGGACGACGAGAAAGGAATTAAACTGGCAGACCGCCGGTAAACGCATGGCGGTCATGCCGATGTAATGCATACTCGCAATACCCGCGCCCATCAGGAGACTTCCGGCGACCGCTCGGGACGCGCTCATTTTCTGTCGGCCCACCACGTACAGCGCAATGACTGACGCCAGAATGGCCGCGAGTAATGACAGCAGAACGGTTGGCCAATGGTAGGCCACGGGAATCGGTAGGATGAAAGCCAGCATCCCGATATAGTGCATTGACCAAATTCCAGTCCCCATCGCACTGGCACCGCCGAGCACCCAAAGCGCACGACTCCAACCGCCCGCAGCCGTTACGCGACTTGCGAGATCCAGAGCAGCGTACGACGCAAACATGGCGATGAACACCGAAAGCGCCACGAGCGCGTAGTTGTAAGAGCCAATCAAGTTCACAGCAGCCATTTGGCTCCGTCTGAGTTGCCAGGAGGAGCAGTCGCTCGCGTTTCAATCAAGAAATGACCCGTCTTGCTTGCACCAGCGCCAAGTCTTGCCGGGTTCAGCAATCCCCTCAGTCGAGGATCTTAATCTATATATAAAGACTTCCAGGGTTGCATGACAATCGACCGTTTATAGTTGCAGATCGCTTTAGAGCCGTGTCTTTGTTTAACAGTGACGTCATGGACTACTTCTTGGCGGGCGGAAGCTCAAGTTTCGCAGCCATTCTGACCAAGTCCGCCAGTGATTCAGCCTGCATCTTGCGCATCACGTGCCCGCGATGGATCTTCACGGTGATTTCGCTGGTTCCGAGCTCAAACGCTATTTGCTTATTGAGCATGCCCGAAACCACCAGAGCCATGACTTCGCGCTCGCGTGGGGTGAGCGATTCGTAGTGCTTTCGCAACTCGCCGAGTTCGCTCTGCTGTTGACGCGCTATCCGATCGCGATCCAAAGCCTGATGAATCGCATCCAGCAAATCCTGGTCTCGGAAGGGCTTCGTCAGAAACCCCACCGCACCCGATTTCATCGCTTTCACGGTCATCGGAATGTCTCCATGACCGGTGATGAAGATGATGGGAATCCGGATGCCTGCATCAGCCAACTCCCGCTGAAAATCCAGACCGTTGACTCCGGGAAGTCTCACATCCAGCACCAGGCAGCTTGGCCCGTCCGGCCGCTTGCTGCGTAGAAACTCTTGTGCCGTACCGAAGGTCTCGGACCGCAAGCCAACCGACTTCAGCATGCCTTGGATGGAGGCACGCACCAAGTCATCGTCATCGACAACAAAAACCGTAGGGGCGGCTGCAGGAGTCACTGGGGCGCCTCGATCTTGGAGAGCAATCCGAGAGCAATGGCACCGGGAAGAAAGGGAACAAGTTCTCGCGATTTATGCGGGATCACAGCCGGGCCTCGTGCTCGTCGAGCATGTTCTTATCCAAATCCTGAACGGGAGAACATGATAACGCAGCGTCCGCACTCCCCAAAAACGGGTCAGGCGGTGACTTCCGGTTTTGAGAGAGCAGGTTTTCGGGAACAGGAATTCGTACGTTGTAACAGCGGCTCGCCAGCGATCGCACAGGCGAGTCGCGGCCCAAGCACCAATACGCGCCTCATACCCGTCGAAATGTCGACAGCTCTATCAACCTGTTGACACTTGGGACACCAAGTTTTCTTCACGTCGCTAATCGAACAACCTTGGATCACACGGACTTAGCGGCATCGCGACATTTGGAGAGCTGCATGCAGTTGTCTGAGATGACGTAGACGCCGGAAACTAACCGGCTTGAGGATTCCCTCGAAACAGCCTCGGTCGGTGCAGGGAACGGCGCTACGTCAAGCGTCGCAGTGCTTCACTAATCGGCGCAGGCATGGGCTCAATTCGAAAGGACGGGATGGGAATGGCGAATCGAGAGACGAAAAAGTGCGCGCACATACCGTGTTTTGCAGCGACCCCGCCGCAGGAGGACGAATTATGAAGTTTATGAAAGAGAGCTTGTCGCTTTTTCTTTCCTGTTGCCTTGTGTTCGCCACTACCCCGGGAGTATTAGTGGCGCAGGCTAACCAATCCGCCGCACAAACGCCGGTTCAGGCCGCGCAACAGACGCTGGAACAGCTGCAGCAACTGGTAGCGCCGATCGCACTGTATCCGGATGCGCTAGTGGCGCAGATCCTAGCAGCCGCGACTTATCCCGACCAAGTGGTAGAAGCCGACCGGTGGCTGCAGCAACACGCCGATCTTAAGGGCGAAAAACTTGGCAAAGAAGTCGATAAGCAGCCCTGGGATCCCAGCGTGAAGGCCCTCGTGGAGTTTCCTTCCGTGCTCGCCAACATGGACAAGAATCTCTCATGGACGTCGTCGCTTGGGGATGCTTATGTCAACCAACAGCAGGATGTGATGAATGCGGTTCAGGTAATGCGGAATCGTGCGGAGAAGGCAGGCAACTTAAAGAGCACATCCGAGGAAAAGGTGAGCACGCAGGGGCAAACCATTGTGATCGAACCAGCCGACCCTGAGACTGTTTACGTTCCTGAGTACGATCCTTGGCTCGTGTATGGAGAGCCCATCGGGATTTGGCCCGGCTGGTATTGGTATCCAGGATTGTTCTTTGACGGTCCGGGAATTGAGTTTGGCTTCGGGTTTGGAATCGGCTTCTTTGGCGGGTTTGGCTGGGGATGGGGACACTGGGGATACGATTGGCATAACCACGGGATCATTTTCAACCACGGCACCTACAGTTCCCACAGCAGAGTTTTCGCCAACCGCAACCACTTCAATCGCGCTGGTGGATCCCATGGCGGTGGCTTTGCCGGCGGCCGAGGCTTCGGCGCGTCGCATCGTGGATTCGGAGGCACCCACTCCAGTGCGTTCAGCGGTTTCAATCATGGAGGCATGGCAAGAGGCTTCTCCTCCCGAGGGCAGTCGAGCTTTGGCGGAGGCTTCCACGGAGGTGGAGGTTTCCACGGCGGCGGTGGCGGTCGAAGGTAATGCGGGTCAATTAACGCGAAGCGATTTGATATGGAGAAAGAACTCATGCGCACAAACAATATGACGCTCGAAACAAGCGAAAAAATTATCGTGGGGCTGGCCTGGGGGTTCGCATCCACCGTCCTTCTTCTGCTCCTGGTTGGCTTGCTGCTCCTGGTGGCGGGGTTCGCCGGATCAAGCTTCGCTCAGGACTCACCACAACCAAGAACGTTCTCCTCTCCAGGCGAAGCTAGTGACGCTCTCTTTCAGGCAGCCAAAAAGGAAGATGAGCCGGCCCTGGAAGCGATCCTCGGAGCAGGAAAGGAGGTCACTTCGTCAAGCGACGAAGTCGAGGACAAGCTGGAGCGCGAGCAATTCGGCCAGAAATATCAAGAGATGCACCGTCTGGTCCAAGAGCCCGATGGAAGCACGGTGCTTTATATCGGCGCAGAGAACTGGCCGTTCCCGATTCCGCTAGTTTCAAAAAATGGCGCATGGTACTTCGATTCGAAGGCCGGTACGCAGGAAATTCTGTTCCGAAGAATTGGAGAGAATGAGGCCGTAGCGATTGAAGTCTGCGAGGAGTTTGCGATCACAAAAAAGGACCAGGTCGCAAAGCCAGCCAGCTACGACCCGATAACGCAATTTGCCCAAAGCCTCGTATCCGCCGGTTTGGCAAATGGCGGCGGCAATGACTCCTCTCCGTTTCACGGATACTACTTTCGACCCGTGAATGGAAACTCCGCGGCCACGACGAATGGCTTTGGTTCCGGCGGGCATAAGAAAGGTGGCTTGGTGTTGGTGGCGTATCCGGCGGAGTACCGGTCGTCGGGGGTCAAGAGTTTCATAGTCACCAAGAATGATATTGTTTACGAAAAGGATCTCGGTCCCGGCACGACGACGGTCGCCCCAACTATCAAATCGCGCACTTCCGGTTGGCGCCCCGCGGAATAAAATGCATTGATGGAGAGTGAACTGTGAAAGACACCACCAAGAAAGCCACGAGTCTGTCGGCCGCTGCCGCCGGAACAATCAAACTCGGCGATGAACTCACTGTCAATCGCCTTGGTTTCGGAGCGATGCGCCTGACGGGCGACGGAATCTGGGGTCCACCGAAGGACCGTGCCGCGGCGATAGCCGTTCTCCGCCGAGCCGTTGAGTTGGGAGTCAATTTCATCGATACGGCTGATTCCTACGGTCCCAATGTCAGCGAAGAGTTGATCGCCGAAGCGTTGGTGCCCTACCCCAAGGACCTTGTCATCGCGACCAAGGGGGGATGGAATCGCCCAGGGCCGAACCAGTGGACCCACGATGCCAGCCCGGAGCACTTGCGCGAGGCGGTGGAAGGCAGCCTGAAAAGACTTCGCCTCGATCGGATCGACGTCTACCAGCTGCATGCTCCCGATCTGGTGGTGCCTTTCGACGCGTCGGTTGAGACCTTGGCCAACATGCGATCAGAAGGAAAGATCCGGTTAGTCGCATTGTCGAATGTCACCGTAGAGCACATCGAGCGGGCGCGGAAAATCGTACCGATCGTGTCGGTCCAGAACCGCTACAGCTTTGCCGATCGCGAATGGGACAACGTTGTGGATTATTGCGAGCGCAGTGGGATCGCGTTCATCCCGTGGTTCCCTCTGGGAGCAGGGCGCGTGGCCGGCAGGCTGCTCGAACGAATTGCGAAGGCCCGCCAAGTAAAACCCATCCAGATCGCATTGGCGTGGTTGCTGAAGCGATCGCCTGTTATGCTGCCCATCCCCGGGACTTCCTCAATTACGCATCTTGAGGAAAACATACAGGCGGCTTCGTTGCAATTCTCAGAGAACGAATACATGGAACTAACTGGAATTGCGGAGTTGGCTTCCTGAACTATTTTCCGCTTCGTGTGCTGGTCGAAGGAACGACGACGAGGCAAAGCAAATGAGCCTCGGTTGGTTGCGTTCAAGGAATAGTATTTGACGATAGCCCTCACTCTGTAATTGCACAGGAGGACTTGCCATGACTCAGAACCATAGCGACTCGAATCACTCACGCATCGATTCTTCCGACCAGTCGTCGCCGACCGACAGAATGCTTGCGAACCTGGACCCCGGTGTGAGCCGGAGAGAGTTTGTCGGTATGGCTGCCGTATCGCTGCTGATGGCCGGAACGCAGAGCGGGTCAACCGGACGCGATCGCAAGGATGGGATTCCATATCGACCGTTAGGCCACACCGGCGAACAGGTTTCAGTGATCGGCCTCGGTGGGTATCACCTGGCTCGCCAGAGCCATGTGGAGGAGAGTATTCGAATTATTCGGACAGGGATCGATGAAGGGATCAATTTTCTCGATAACTGCTGGGACTACAACGGAGGAGAGAGCGAAATTCGGATGGGCAAAGCTCTACGCGACGGTTATCGGGAGAAAGCCTTTTTGATGACCAAGATCGATGGTCGCACCAAGATCGCCGCTGCTGCCCAGCTAAACGAATCGCTGCGGAGGCTGCAGACCGATCGAATCGACTTACTCCAGTTCCATGAAGTGATTCGTGATTCTGATTCGGAGCGTATTTTTGCCGCCGGAGGTGGCATGGAGGCCGTGCTGGAAGCCAAAAAGGCAGGCAAGGTCCGTTTTATCGGATTTACAGGCCACAAGAGTCCAGACATTCATCTGAAAATGTTAGCCACAGCCTCAAACCACAGCTTCAAGTTTGATGCGGTTCAGATGCCTCTGAACGTAATGGACGCTCACTTCAACAGTTTCGAAAAGCGGGTACTCCCGGTTTTGACCGAGAACGGCATTGCAGTTCTTGGCATGAAGCCCATGGGCGACCACGTCATCCTTGAGAGCAAGACTGTGACACCGACCGAGTGTCTCGATTACTCGATGAATCTCCCAACCAGTGTCGTCATCACCGGCTGCGACTCGATGGAGATCCTGCAGCAAGCTCTCCATGCGGCCCGCAGTTTTCAGCCAATGGACTCTTCCCAAGTCGCAGCTCTTCTTGCAAAAACGGCAAGGGCTGCGGAGGCTGGCCAGTTCGAACTTTACAAGACGAGTCACCAGTTTGATGGCACGTACGCCAATCCGCAATGGCTTGGCTGACGCCGAACGACTTTGGAACAAACAAAGACGGGGATGTTGCGATGGGCGGGATGCCTTTCGCTTTCGAGGGCCCGAGCGTCGCCCTGTGATCCGTGCATCCCCCGGGAGGCTGTTACGCCGGGTTGGATTCATCGCACAGACGCTGGTAGTATTCCCGACCATGCTGAAATCCGCGCGTAAACAGCTCTTCTACTGCCACCGTGGGATATTCCTGCTGTAGTTCTTCCAGGTCGCTCGTCATCTCGGACGCGATCTGATCAAACTCTTTGCAGCGATTTCTTGCGTGCAGAGCAGCTTCGAAGCCCAAGAGGTAGAACTTCTCGCCGTCACCGAACTGCTGGCCAGACTTGAGATAGTTTTCCAACGCTGTATTGAGGTTTGTCCTGTCTTTGTTCACAGTGTTCTCCTCTTTAGCCCAGTCGTCCCTTGAAGGGCGCGCCGACTGGGAAGTTGTGTTGGTACTACTGCCATCGCTTACGCAGCGGTCTCTGCGACGAACGTTTCGATCTCAGTTACTTCTTCATCCCTGAGGCGAAGATCGCCGGCCCGCATGACTCCCTCTGCCTGACGCTCGTTGCGGGCTCCGACGATGGCGCCAGTCACGGCGGGATGGCCCAGCGTCCAGGCGATTGCGACTTCGCCAACAGAACGGTTGTGGCGGTTGGCTATCGCTCGTATGCGCTCGACCAGAGCCAGGTTGTGAGAGAGATTTGGGTCCGTAAAGTCGGGATGCTGCCCCCGCCAGTCGTCCGCGGGTAGCCTGGCCGCGCGCTCGCGAGTCATTGTGCCAGTCAGGAGACCGGAAGCCATCGGGGAATAAACGATGACGCCAATGCCATCACTCAGGCAGTAAGGCAGGATCTCGTCCTCGATCTCGCGGTGCACCAACGAATACCGTGGCTGCAGCGAAGTTACGGGCGCTATGGCCTGCGCGCGGCGCAGTTGCTGGACATTGAAGTTAGAAACTCCTATCCAGCGCACCTTGCCTTCGCGCTTCAGGTCGGCGAGCGTCGACCATCCTTCTCCCAGTTCCGACGAATCGGGGTCGGGAGGCCAGTGGATTTGATAAAGATCGATTACGTCGACGGAAAGGCGGCGGAGGCTGTCCTCGACTTCGCCACGGATCGAGCCGGCGCGCAACACTTTCTGCACCTCGCCCTTGGCATCCCCGCGCAGACCGCACTTGGTAAAGACGTAAGGTCTGGAGCCGCGCCAGCTCTTCAGAGCACGCCCAACCACTTCTTCGGAGTGTCCCAGACCGTAGACGGCGGCCGTGTCGATCCAGTTGACGCCGAGTTCGAGCGCACGGTGAATGGCTGCGATGGACTCGTTGTCGTCCTGCGATCCCCAGGCGAATTGCCAGCCTGAGCCGCCGATGGCCCAGGCTCCATACCCCACTCGAGTAATGTGCAGGTCAGAATTGCCAAGTTCGCGTGTTTCCATCTCAATCTCCTTCGAAATTCCGGGCGGCTGTTCCCCAGCGAGATCACCTAATCTTTTGATACACACTCGTATATTTCCTTCGCTTCTCCAAGGATGCAACTGGTATTCCAAACATTGCTAACCAAGGAATCCCTTTGATTTGTGCAGGCCCACGGCATTATGTGCGCGTCCGCCGAGAATTCGGGAGGCGCGCAAGGCTAGCGCCGTCGACCTGCCGACTGCATGTCCACCCGTGGACGTGCGACGATAGATTCCCTACACCTTGTGAATCTCGTGTACGCGAATCTGTGTGCCCTTGCGCAAAGGCGACGTTTGGAGACCTGGATGCTCATCAACAAAAGGAGCGGCGTTTGCATACTAGAAGAGACGCAGGTTCCCGATTGGACCTGGCATGAGGGTGAATCAAGAAAATTGCATTCGAGCAGGGAGCGTAACTCGCATCTTGCTGGTAACCATCTCGATTGCGATGACACAGCCCTTCGGCCACGCGCAAGCGACAGTCGCCTCACAAGAAGCGATGTCACCTTCTTCGAATATCGCCCGCATTGGGTCGGGTGAAGCCTTGTCCACATCGATCGAGCAGCCGTCGGATCACGTGACGGCCGGTCCGTGCCGCCTCCAAGTGCAAAACACGTTTGTCCAACCTCCGGCAAACCCTACAGAAGCCAAGTCGACGATCGGAACCATGGACTACGCTCCCTTGTCCGCACGTTGTAAATTCAACCTGTTTCTGAACCAAGTCCATTCGCCCTCCACATTTGTGTCGGCGGCTTTCCAGGCGACTTTGGACCAAGCCCAGGATCAGTGGCCCGAGTATGGGGGAGGAGTCCAAGGTTTCGGCAAGCGATTTGGGGCGACTCTGGCGGACACAGAATCGCGCAGGTTCATCCAGACAGTTGCTTTATCGACGATCTTGCATCAGGATCCTCGATATTTCCCTTCACACAAGCGAAGTCTTATTTCGCGGTCGTGGTACGCCGTAACCAGAGTTGTGATAACCAGGAACGACAGCGGTGATAACACATTCAACACCTCGGAATTTCTGGGTACTCTGTTTACCAGTTCGCTACAAAACAGCTACTACCCGAGACATGACCGCAATTTTGGTGAAACCATGAATCGCTTTGCCGGTGCACTGAGCTCGGATGCGGTTGGAGATCTTCAACGTGAATTTATGCCGGATATTAAGCGTCTCTTCCGCAAGCATGCGCCGAAAGAAATTCGGAAGATTGAGGAGAAGCTTCCTATCCCCGCCGACGATAAGCCCTAGCGGCCCCTTGTGGCACCGGCATTGTGCCCTCCCGGGTCAAGGCGCAATCGAGGCGGAGTGAAGATCTGCAATACCGGCAACTTCTTCCATTCGCCGCAGGACAGCGGAGAAGTCGTCTCGGTCGTGGTGTGCCAGTTCCTCTGAATTGACTTGAAACGCCGCTTCCGTCGCAGGCATGGGGATGTGCGCATCTGCTGCCGCCTTCAGGATCAACTGAAAATCCTTGTTCATCAGGCCAAGTGGAAATTGCGGTTCGTAATCATGGATCGCCACCCTCGCCAGTTTCCCCACATGAGCGGGCGCGATCACCGCTGTCTTTGACAAAACTTCGAGTAACCTCTCGCGATCGAGGCCGGCCCTTTCCCCGAGTGCTACGGCCTCAGCGATGGCCTGCATACCAATCCCTAACAGCGTGTTGACCACCAACTTCATCGCTGTCCCGGAGCCAGGACCGCCTAGAAGGAAATACTGTCTCGCTATCGCCTGGAAAAGTGGTTCAGCGGCGAGGAACACGTCTTGTCTGCCGCCGGCCAGTAGCGTCAGAATGCCTTGTTCCGCGGCAGGAGTACTGCCCGAGATGGCGACATCCAACACCTCGATGCCATTGTTGGCCCCCCGCCTGTGCAACTCCCGTGAACTCTCTGGGGAGATCGTGCTCATCTCTAGCACGATGGTTTCGGGCCGCGCTTTAGCAAGAACTCCCGCCGGCCCGGTATAAACGCTTTGAACTGCTTCATCATTGCTCAGGCACGAAAGAATCACATCGGCGGTGCGTGTCAGTTCAGGAATGTTCTTAGCAGCGAACCCGCGCTCTGCTGCGACGGCTTCCGCCTTAGCGATATCCCTGTCGTAAACGACGAGCGAGTATCCGTGATCAAGCAGGCGTTGTGCGATTCGGCCTCCCATGTTGCCTAGTCCAATAAATCCAAGTTTTACATTTTCTGCTGTGAGACGTCTCATAGGTCCCCTCTCATCTTCTGAGCTGTTGAATGCATTTCCAGTTCCAACACGACAAAGCCGTCTAAAGGCTAAGGGGAAGTGTGCTTTGACCGACAAACACACAAGCCCTTCGAGTCAACCGGCGCCTCCACTGGCGTCGATAGCCGGCCACATGGAACACGAGAACGCGAGTGAGTCGAAATGCTGACGTTGGTGTCAACTGCGGGACGAACGGCGAATTGCCACAGGTCCTTGCCCAAATTGCTCAGCCGACGCATGTTGCTGAAAATGCTCGACTAAATTGTCTTCCGATTGATTGGAGACTGGCGTGCATTTTGATCTATCGAACGGGAGGCACAACCAATATGCAAGCGACCGCGGCATCCATCGGAGACGAACAAGGCATCGACATTTCTGCCGCCGAGACAGAGACTCGTGAACCGCAGGATGTTTTCTCGCGTTATCTGCCTTTGCTGCATAGAACAGCGTATCGATATCTGGGCAATGCGGCTGACGCCGAAGATGCGGTTCAGGATGCGCTCCTGTCCGCTTACAAACACCTGGATCAATTCAGAGGGCAGGCGCAAATGTCGACGTGGCTGGTTGCCATCGTCAGCAATTGTGCTCGGATGCAATTACGGAGAAGGCCACGGCAGATCCACGTGTCACTACAAGAGCAATTTGGAGACGAAGACGGATATACGGTCTCAGAACGGTTAGTGCACTTCGGACCGAGTCCAGAAGAAGAGTATCGAGATGCGGAGCGGCACGAGCGGCTCATGCAGTTCGCGCAGGAGCTTTCGCCCCCGTTGCGCAGAGCGTTTCAATTGCGTGACTTGGACGGTTTCAGTAC